>Ga0105049_10002605_pt1 | contig 21376 bp, 17 predicted proteins | sample MAT06_FD_78087 | JGI IMG/M metagenome (GOLD analysis project Ga0105049, IMG submission 78087) | Freshwater microbial communities from Lake Fryxell liftoff mats and glacier meltwater in Antarctica - MAT-06 | ecosystem: Environmental > Aquatic > Freshwater > Ice > Liftoff microbial mat | place...
AACGCGCGCTTCCTCGACCGCACAATCCTCGCACATGAAATACACCATGGTCCCGCCCACTCCGGGACCGGCGTGCGGTGACTTTGTCAACGCGCCCGCTGCACCGTATGCGCTCATCTCGGCGGGAAAGCTCAGCATCTGCGTATCACCGGTAGGATCTCCCATCGGCATCAGCTTTCCCCCCAGCACCGCTTCATAGAATGATGCCGCTCGCTTCAGGTCATCCACATAGATGTCGAACCATCCAACTGCGTTCATCTTGGTCATCCTCGACTCCTCCGGTTGTCGTTAGGCGACGAAGGTACCGAGGCGCAGGTGGTGTGTATTGTAGATTTCAGACATCGAACGTTCGGGAATACTTGCCCGGCGTATAGCCCGTGGCCTTCCGAAACGAATGAATGAAGTGGGACTGGTCGGCGTAAGACCATATGTCACGACCGCTCAATGCTTGCTGCAGGCGCAACACCTTCAGAAAATCGTGCGGCGCAAATCCCGTGGTACGCTTGAGGGTGCGCTGGAGCTGACGCGCCGACAAACCTGACACGAGCGCCATGTCTGCTACCGACGCGATCGTATCGACGTTCTGCAGGATCTTTTCAGTGACGGGATTCGCGACGACGATCTTGCGTTCCAGCAGAAAATCGACCAGTCCGGAGAGAACGGGCTGCTGATCCGAAAAGTCGCGCCCGGAAAGGTCATGGTTCGTTTCGACCAGCGGCAGATCGCCCGTGTACGGTTTATCGACCATACCATAGGACAGCGGTAAGCGGCTGTGTTGCCAGACGCCGGGCAAGAACCGAATGTTCACGAAGTGAAAGTTCCTGCCCAGGCTGAACTCTGCGGATTCGCCACGCAGCGTAGAGACACCAGTGATGTTGCTGTCCAACTGATCGAAGACGATGTAGGAGCACGCATCGGGCAATGCGTGGAATCGATAGTCCTCGGGCAACACGCCGACTGTCCTGAGCTCCAGAAACCGATGTACGATGCCACGTAAATGGACCGGTGGCTCAGCTTCGACAAAGTGCACGGCTTCGACTGCCCTGTCCTTGCCGTTTCCCTTCGGATCGTACATCGCGGATTTCCTTCGCTGCGCTATGAGCATCAACGAAGGGCGTGCGGGGCTGACTTTCGTCGGCACCGCACGCCCATCGTCGTCCTGGACTAGTGCTTGGTGTTCTCGGCTTTGAAGCGGGCGCGGATCTGCAGGAGTTCGTCGCTGTGGCCGACGTTCTTCTTGGTCGCGTCTTCGAGCAGCTGCATGATGGCGATGTTGTCATCGACCACCGTGGGCGTGCCTTGCAGGCGGACGTTGAAGCCGAAATGCTCGCCCGGCACCAGCACCATCTCATTGTGCAGCACGACGTCGCTGGTGCCGTCGGCGATGCGCACGACCACGAACTTCTTGCCGGTCTTCTCCATGAAGAAGATGCGCAGCCCGTCCACGCTGTCCGGCCACGGCGCGTACGCATGCTGCTCGCCATCGCTGCCCTGAAACGACGTGGTGGTGGTGGTCAGCTTCATGAAGTTCTTTTCGAAGCTGCCGGCGTACATGAAGGCGTGTCGCATTCGTGAAGTCCTTGGGCGGGAATTGCAGGTGGTACGGAGGGGACTACCGAATATCGCACCGTCGCGGCCTGTTGGCGAATCAGGACGTGTGAATCCGCCTAGGAGGCGCGGGTGGCGTTCCGTCGCGCGGTCATTTGGCGGGCGCGCAGGATGCGCAGATACAGGCCACCGGAGAAGAAGACCAGGGCGCTGAGGCCCAGGAGCTCGTCCCGGGAGAGGTTGGTGAGCACCCAGACGCACGCGGTAGCCCCCAGAATCGGGACGAGCGGTCCACCCGGTATGACAAACGGGGGATCGGCGGTCTGCACGTTACGCTGCCGCAAGCGGAGCACCGCCAGACAAACGGCGACGTCGACCAGCAGCACCGACGACGTGCCCAGAATGGCCAGCGACCTGAAGGCCCCCAGGACAGCCAGCGCGCAGGCAATTGCCGCGAACACCAGAATGGCCACGTACGGCGTCTGGAAGCGCGGATGCACCGTGGCGAGCGGCGCCGGAAGCAGACCGTCCTTGGCGGCAGCGTACAGGCAGCGTGGCGACAACATCAGGTCTCCGTTCAGGTTGGCGAAGATCGACAGCGATACGGCCCCCAGCAGCAACGTGCGCCCCCACGGGCCCATCAACTTCTCGGCGGTCGCGGCCAGCGGCGTGACGGTTTGCCGCGGCAGGTCGGCGCCAAGCACGCCTTCAGCCACCAGCTGCAGTCCGAAGTACAACCCGACCACGGTGGCCACGCCCATGAGCAGACCAAGGGGCACGGTGCGACTGGGATTGCGCAGCTCACCACTGGCCGACAGCGCCGCTTCACCGCCCACGAACGCGAACATCAGCAGCAGCACCCCACTGCCCAGCGTAGACGCATCGGGCATGCTGGGCGGGATGATGTGCGACAGATTGATGTGCGGAATACCGACCACGAGTAGCAACAGCATCGGAAGCAGCTTGAGCACCGTGAGCGTAACGACCAGTCGCGCGCCGGTCGTCACACCCCTGATGTTCACGCCGGCCATGAAGGCAAACAGCGCGATGAGGGTGAGCGCGCGCGGAACGGGCTGCGCGAGGATCGGCGCCGCGGTAGCGAGCGTACTCACAAGGACATCGGCGAGGGCCGCATCGACGCAGGCGGCGAAGCCGAACCACATGAGATTGGCAGCGATGAATCCGGCGAACGGACCGAACGCCCTTTCCACATACACATACGCGCCGCCGCTGTCGTGTACACGACTGCCCACTTCGGCGAAGCAGAGGAAGATCAGCACCACCAGCACGGCACAGATCGCGTAGCCGAGTGCGGTGGCACTGCCGAGGGTGGCGGCAACGAGACCCGGCAGGGCGAAGATGCCGGCCCCGATGGTCCCGTTGGCAAAGACGAGGGCGAGCGTGCCCGGACCGATCACGCGGCGCAGCGCGCCGCTATCCGTCACGAGCGACCGTCGCGCGCTTTCGGCGTGGCCGTTGGCGCGGCCAGTTGCGCGTCGGCGGTCATCACGGCGTTGAGCAACACCTCGGCGCCATTCGTGATGTCAGCCGCGCGCGAGAATTCTTTCGGCGAATGACTGATGCCACCCACACTCGGAATGAAGATCATCGCCATCGGCGCGATGTGCGCGATCTCCTGTGCATCGTGCCCTGCACCGCTGGGCATGCGCTGCGATGACAGGCCGAGCGCCGTCGCACTCGACTCGATCCAGTTCATGACCTGCGGATCGGATACAGCAGGATTGCTGTCGGTGAGTCGCTTGAACGAGAATGTGGTGGTCGTGGCGGTGCCGATGTCCCGGGCGAGTCGTTCGAAGACCTCCGTGAAGTGCTCGATCTTTTGGCGATCGAGGTCACGCAAGTCGACCGTGAGCACGACCTGCCCGGGAATCACGTTGGTGGTGTTGGGCGACACCACCATGCGGCCCACGGTGGCCACCTGTCGTCCCGGTTCGGCGCGCACGGCATCGTTCACCGCCACCGTGAACTTGGCGGCCGCGAGCATGGCATCCTGCCGTTGGTCCATGGGCGTGGCGCCCGCGTGATTGGCGAAACCGGTCACGGTGACCTCGAACCAGCGCAGCCCGACGATGCCTTGCACCACGCCGATCTGCTTGCTGGCCTTCTCGAGCAAGCCGCCCTGTTCGATGTGCAGCTCGATATAGCAGGCGACGTCGCCTTTTCTCTTCACGGACTCGCTCAGACGAGATACGTCGCCGCCGATGATGCCGATACCGTCGCGGATGGTCTTGCCCGAGCGCGCCACTTTCGACAGCTCGGCGTCGGTGATCTCGCCGACAGCCACCTTGCTGCCGGTGGTGCCGCCTTCTTCATTCTGCCAGATCACCACATCGAGTGGATGCCGCAGCTTTCTGTTCTGCTCGCGCAGCGTGCGCGCCACTTCAATGGCGCCGAAGGAGCCGACCGGTCCGTCGAAGTTGCCGCCGTCGGTGACGGAGTCGATGTGCGAGCCGATGAGGATCGGCGCACGTGTGCGGTCGGTGCCGTCGAGACGCGCGTAGATATTACCGGCGGTATCGATACGCGGCGTGAGTCCGGCGTCGCGTAACAGTTGCAGCGTGAAGGCGCGACCAGCGAGATCGGCCTCGGAGTACGCCACGCGATTGATGCCCGTAGGCGTGCGACCAATGCTGTCGAACTTCGTGAGCCACTCGTTGAGCCGCGCGCCATTCACGCGCAGGGCTGCGAACGCCGATACCGCAAAGGCGTTCGACAGATACGGTGTGACCAGCGGCATTGCGGCCAGTGTACCGGCGTGACCAAGGAACGTACGGCGCTTCATGAATCAGCCTCTGGCAGCGATCGTGCGAATGGCGACCGCCAGTGTGTCGGCGTCGGCGGGGGTGTTGTACAGCGTGGGCGTGACGCGCACGCAATCGCCCTTGGCCAGTCCGGTGCGCTGAACGACGAAGATGCCGAATTCGTCGTGCAGGGTGGTGGCGAGCGCGCGATTCGCCTCGCTGGTGCCACGGTTGTGCAGTCGGAAGCCGGTAATCGCTCCGGTCAGGGCGGCGTCTTCCGGCGTGAGAATGTTCACGCCCTTCACATCGGCCACCGCATGCACCCAGCGGTCGCGCAGGTAGCGCAAGCGCGCGGCCTTTTGTGGGATACCGATGCTGAGTTGAAAGTCGATGGCATCGGGAATCGTCATCACCGTCGCAAAGTGCGTGGTGCCGGTGTGAATGCGGCTTTCGATGCGATCGAGTGGTGCGCTTTCATCGGCATGCGCGCGGTCGATGGCGTCCAGACGCGATTCGCGGATGTACAGCGCACCGGCGCCCACCGGCGCACCGATCCACTTGTGCAGATTGAGCCCCACGAAATCGGCGCCCATGTCGGCCATGGAGAGCGGCACCTGTCCGAACGAGTGCGCCGCATCGACCACGACATCCACGCCGCGCGCCTTCGCCAGCGCAGTGATGTCAGCCACCGGCAGCAGCAGCCCGGTTTTGTTGTTGCAGTGCGTGAGCAGTAGCAACTTGGTGCGCGGATTGGCGTCGAGCGCAGTGGTGTACGCCGCGAGAATATTGGCGTGCGAGGCCGGCTCGGGGATGTCGAGCGTGACGACATTCGCCTTGCAGCGCGCGGCCAGGGCATTCATGGCCCACTGCATCGCGTTGTAATCGAGGTCGGCGTACATGAGGGTGTCGCCCGCCTGCAGGCGATTGTACTGCCCGATGAGCGCCTGCAATGCTTCGGTGGCGCCGCGCGAGAAGGCGAGTTCGGAGGGTTTGGCGCCCACAAACGCGGCGACGCGCTCGCGGGCCGCACGCATCATGGCGGGATACTCGCGGCGCGCGAAGTACGAGCTCTCGCTGTTTACGCGATCGATATAGCGGTGATACGCCTCGAGCACCGGTAGCGCCATCATGCCGAAGTAGCCCGCCTCCATGTTCGTGGTGCGCGGCGTAATGCGGTACTTGGCGGCCACCTGCGCCCAGTAGGCTTCGTCGCGGGCCACGGCATGCAGCGCACCGGGGTGCGGCGTGAGCGGCACGTCGCGGCGTGGCAGAGTGGGCGACGGCAGCGCGGCGGCGGCACTGGGGGCGGCAACGGCCGCCGCACCGAGGATGGCCGCGCTCTTCACGAAATCACGACGGGAGCGGTGTGTGGTCATGCTTGACGGTACGGGCTTGGCCGCTCCCCCGCAATCACGGCTTCCGGGGCGGGGTCCACTGGCACCGATGAACTGATCACACAGCGGAAAAGAGACGAAGAGGAAAAGAGGCAAGCACGTAAGCTTCGCACCCGTGAACGCCTTTCCTCGTGGTTCTCCGTGTGTTCTGTTCTGCAGACCTCCCGGTCCGCTCGCCGCTGCGAGTACCCCACGGCAATATCGTATTGCCGGGCCCGTCGGGGACTCGTATATTCGGCGGCGATGGGCGCCTGGCCAGTACCAAGGGGTGTCGCGAATGCGTTGTCCCTTGTGGTGTTCCACCCGATTCCAGGAGTACTCATGCGTCGTCTTTCTGCATTGGTCGCTGCGGCCTCAGTGTTCGCGTTGTCTGGCTGCTATCATGCCGTAATCGATACGGGCCGCGCGCCGGCCGGCGAACCGAACGTGACCCCGTGGGCTCACGGCTTCATCTTTGGACTCGTACCACCGTCCATCACGGAAACCATCAAGAAGTGCCCGAGTGGCGTCGCGAAAGTGGAGACACAGCAGTCGTTCGTGAATGGGCTCGCGGGTTTCCTCACAGGGGGCCTTTATTCGCCGATGACGATCTCGTACACCTGCGCCAAGTCGGGCGCCGAGCTCCCGAGTGCGAAGACGATCAAGGTCGGCGAGGCCGGCGCGCAGGCCGCGATGCAGCAGGCCGTTGAACTGTCGCAGAAGCTGAACGCCATCGTCTTGGTGCAGTTCTAAGTCGGCTGGATCGACAGAACGGATCGCACAGAGAAAAGGGGGAAAAGGAGATCGTTCTCTTTTTCTCTGTGTGATCTGTTCTGCAGGCCTGCCATTCCGCGCAGCGCCTCGGTGCGTGAGATTACAGCCATGCTCTTTCTGTCGTTGTTCCGCCATCCAGGTCGCGTTGCCGGCATCTTGTCCACCGCCGTCGCGCTTAGTGGCTGTTCGGGCGGCTCCACCGACACGACGCCTGCAGTACCGCCCCCGCCGGCCCCTGCACCGGTCACCTATGTGGCCGGACAGTCGTACTTCGGGCGCAACGGTTACGTCGAGTACATCGCCGGGAACACTCCCGTGATCCTCTCGGCACCGCATGGCGGCGCGCTCATGCCGTCGTCGATTCCCGACCGCACGGCCAACGCCTGCGGTGGTACGGCCACCACGGTCACCGACGCCAACACGCTGGAACTGGCGCGCACCATGCAGAGGCGCTACTTCGCGCGATTCGGCAAGTATCCGCACGTGATCATCTCGCATCTCTCGCGTCGCAAGCTCGATCCTAATCGCCTGCAACCGGAGGCGGGATGCGGGAACACGGAAGCAGCGCAGGCGCTGTCGGAGTGGCACGCGTACATCGACGCGGCCAAGAGCGCCGTGATCGCCGCACACGGCAGAGGGTGGTACATGGACATGCACGGACATGGCCACGCGGTGCAGCGTCTCGAGCTTGGTTACCTGCTCACGGCCACGCAGCTCAATGGCACCGACGCGTCGCTCGATGCGTCGAGCACGATCGAGAACAGCGCGAGTATTCTCACGCTCTCGCTGGCCTCGACGTCGTCTTTCTCCGCGTTACTGCGTGGCCCCACCAGCCTCGGCACACTCTACGCCGCACAGGGAATCCCGTCGATCCCGAGCAGTAGCGATCCACGTCCGAACGGAGACGAGTATTTCAACGGCGGCGACAACACCCGTCGGCATTCCTGCGGCAGCGCGGCCGGTCCGCTTGGCGGCACCACTGGTGGGTTGATCTGCGGCGTCCAGATCGAGGCCAACTTTACCGGAGTGCGCGACAACGCCGCCAATCGCGAACGTTTCGCCGATGTCACGGCTCAAGTGTTGGAGCAGTACCTGCGGGTGCACTGGGGATTGCAGTTGGCGCCGTGAATGTGCGTGGTGCCTTGGATCGTGGTGCTTCGGATAGCGTGGGGCGTGTGGCTGCCATGGCTGGTTAACGCGAAGATCGCGGAGGACGCGAAGCGACGCGAAGAACAACATTCCGTTTCTTTCTTTTGCTGTTCTTCGCGTGCCTTCGCGATCTTCGCGGACTTCGCGCGAACCGACGATCCCGCCCAGACACAAGGCTCTCCGAAGCGAGCCGATCACGCGGCAGCCCAGTGCTTGAACCGATTGACGCGAAGAGCAACAATATGCTGCTGCCGTGATCAGGGTAGCGCGTCGAAGCCCGCCGCGGTGAAATGCTCCGTGACTCGGGTCCTGGTGCACGCTGTCCAGGAACTGCGCGCCCGCAGTGACACCGCGAAATCGCATCAGCAGAATCTGCATCTCGGCGAGTACCAGGTTGGTCGTGACCAACTGCCGCCCCTCCTCGAGCCAACCGCGATACGTCGCAACCGCAGGCTCCGGTACTAGTCGGCCAGCGCGGCGTCGTGGTCCATCGCCGTTCCGTCCGGCGCGTCCATCTCACCAAGGCTCTCCAGAAACTGCAGCATCGGTCCGACGCCTTGCTGCTCCTTCGCAAAACTTCGAACCCCACGGCGCAGAATTTCTGCCTTCGACAGTCCGGTCTCCGAGGCTAGTCGATTCAGGAGATCCCGATCATCGGCGGCCAGATATACCTGCACCGGCTCGCGTACACGGCGTGGGGGAGTGGACATGCATGTAAGATGCCTGGCTCACTACATGTACGCCATACATGTATTACATCGATACGCGAAGAACGGCAGTGTAACTTTCTCTTGTTGTCTTTCTTCGCGTGCCTTCGCGATCTTCGCGGACTTCGCGCGAACCGACGATCCCGCCCCGACACGAGGCTCTCCGAAGCGAGCCGATCGCGCAACGGCCGTGTCAATAGGCACGCGAAGCACAGCAAAAGACACGACCCGGCGATAGCTTCCCCACATGTCTACCGACTCCACCTTCCTCGGCGATCTGCCGCCGAACGAATTCCGCGCGGCCGCTCATGCCGCCGTGGACTGGATCGCCGATTACCTCGAGCGCGCCACCCAGCTACCGGTCAAGAGCCGCGTGCAGCCCGGCGACATCCGCGCCGCGCTACCGGTGTCCGCGCCGACGCAGGGCGAGCCGCTCGAGGCGATGCTGCGCGATTTTCGCGATACCATCATGCCCGGCATCACGCACTGGAATCATCCCGGATTCTTCGCGTATTTCGCGAATAGTGCGTCGTATCCCGGCATTCTCGGGGAGTTGCTCGCGGCCGGGGTGAATGCCAACGGTATGCTGTGGATCACCAGTCCCGCCGTGACCGAACTCGAACAAGTCTCGCTCGACTGGCTGCGTCAGTTGATGGGACTCGGGCAAGGATGGTTCGGCGAGATCACCGATACCGCGAGCGTGAGCACGTTTTACGCGCTGGCCGCAGCGCGTGAACGGGCCGGCTACGACGTGCGTATGCACGGCATGGCGGGCCGTGCCGATATGCCGCGCCTGCGTGTGTACTGCAGTGAGCACGCGCATTCGTCGATCGACAAAGCGGTCATTGCCCTTGGACTCGGTCACGAAAACCTCGTCAAGATTCCGGCCGACGACAGCTTCCGCATGCGCCCCGATGCGCTCGAGTCGGCGCTGCAGGCCGATATCGCCGCCGGCTTTCACCCGATGGCGGTGGTGCCGTGCGTGGGCACCACCAGCATGACGAGTGTGGATCCGGTGCCTGCGGTCGTGCGCATTGCGCGCGCTCACGGCTGCTGGGTGCATGTCGACGCGGCGTACGGTGGTGTGACCGCGATCGTGCCGGAAATGCGGCATCTCATGGACGGAACCGACGACGCCGATTCGTTCGTGGTGAATCCCCACAAGTGGCTGTTCACACCGATGGATTGCTCGGTGCTGTACACCAAGCATCCCGACGCGCTCCGTCGGGCCTTTGCGCTGGTGCCGGAGTATCTGATCACCAGCACCCAGAGCGAGACCGTCAACCTGATGGACTACGGCATGCAACTCGGGCGTCGATTCCGCTCGTTGAAGCTGTGGATGGTGATGCGCGCGTACGGCGCCGAGGGCATCGCCGAGCGTATTCGCTTTCATTGCGATCTGGCGCGCGAGTTCGCGGGTATGGTGCACTTCGAGAGCGGCGGCTGGGAACTCACCGCGCCCGTCACCATGTCGCTGGTGTGCTTTCGCTATGCGCCGGCCGGTATGAGCGAGGCGGAGATCGCGCGCGTGAACGCCGCCATCATGGAGCGGGTCAACGCCGACGGCCGCGCGTATCTGTCGCACACGAAGCTGAACGGCAAGTACACGCTGCGACTGGCCATCGGAAATATCCGTACCGATCGCAGCCACGTGGAGACGGCATGGGCCGATTTACTTGCGGCAGCCGCGATAACCATGACCGCGGCGTCTCCGGTGCGGTAGCGGGCTGCCTTGGACGCGTCAGGCTTTGGTACGCCGCGCGGCTTTGCGTTCGCGGCGGATGCGCTGCCAGCGCACGAAGCCCAGGATGACCAGCGTGACCACGACGGCCCCGACGATCTCGCCGGCCCGATCGAGGTGGCCGAGGGTGCGGACGGCGGCCTCACCGGCGGCGTATCCGACGAGCGTGAACACGACGGTCCAGAGCGCCGAGCCGATCAGCGACAGCGGCAGGTAGATGTAGAACGGCACATTGGCCGCACCGCAGGCCATCGGCAGCACGATGCGCAGTCCGAACGCGAAGCGGACCAGGAGCGACGCGGTGAGCTGATTGCGGCGCACGACGCGTAGCGCAACGGTGGCGGTCGCGCGCACCCGCGGGAAACGACGGCGGATGAATTCCCATTTCCAGCGGCCAAGCCCATACAGCAGCGTGGTCGCGACCCAGCCACCCAGGGTAATCGAGAGGATCACCCGCGCGACCTGCAGCTCGCCTTCATGCGCCGCGATCCCGCCGAAGATCGGTGCCAGCTCTTCGGCCACGATCGTCGAACCGCCCAGGACCACATAGGTCCAGAAGCTGTCGGTCACCGATTCCAGCCACTTCGTGACGTCCATCAGCGCGGCGACGACACCGAACCCCGAGCCACCGGACAGCACAACGCTCGCCGCCCGCAGCAGGAGCGCGGGGGCGAGCGTTTTCGCAAACAGCATCGTTGAAATCGGCGGGAGCATACCCTGCCAATCTAATCGATTACGTCAGTCGCCGGCTTGGGCAACTGGCATTTCGATGGTACGGAATTGACCCGTATGCGGCGGCGTGAGCCCAACCCGTCGGGCCACCCACGTCCGCATGCTGTCGAAGATTTCGTAGAACGTCGGGATCACCAGCAGCGTGAGCACGGTAGAGGTGATCACCCCACCGATGACCGCGATCCCGAGCGGCGCGCGGAACTGGGCGCCTTCGCCGCGGCCGAGCGCGACCGGGATCATACCGGCGATCAGGGCGAAGGTCGTCATCAGAATCGGACGCAGCCGAATTGCGCCGGCCTCGATCAGCGCCTCACGCAACGGCATCCCCTGCTGCTCACGCGCCTGCTTCGCGAAATCGACGAGCAGAATGGCGTTCTTCGCCACGATACCACAGAGCAGGATCACGCCGATGAGGCTCATGAGATTGATCGTGCTGCCGGTGATGGCGAGGGCACCCATGACACCGATCAGAGAAAGCGGCAGCGAAATCAGGATCGCGATCGGATCGAGGAACGAACCGAACTGCACCACAAGAATGAGGTACATGAGCGCCACCGCGACACCGAGCGCGACGAAGATATTGCCGAACACCTCTTCTTGCTGTTGCACTTGACCACCTGACGAGAGGCGAACCCCCGGCGGCATCGTGATCCCGGCCGTCTTGCCGTCGATCTCGGCCTTCACTTCGGTGAGCGACCGTCCCGCCACGTTCGCTTCCACCCGGATCACGTTGTCGCGATTGAGGTGATTCACGACCGCCGGCCCGAGTTCGCTCTTGATGCGTGCGACTTGCTGGAGCGGAATGAGGGTGGCGTTCTGGCCCGTACCCACCGCCACCGGTAGCATCGCGAGATCGGTGGTGCGCGCTCGCGCTTCCGGCGAGAGCCGTACGACCACCTTACGCGTCTCGTTCGTCGGGTCGACCCAGTCACCGGCGTCGAGACCGGCAAAGGCCGGACGAATCGCCTGCGCCACTTGCGCGACATTCAGCCCAAGGGCACCGGACAGCCCGCGGTCCACCTGCACCGTGAGTTCCGGCTTCTGCCCCTTGGTACTCAGCCCGACGTCCACGGCACCCGGCACCGATTTCACCACCGCCAGGTACTGGTTGGCCACGTCCTGCAGTGCCGCCTTGTTGTTGCCGCGCAGCTCGAGAGAGATCTGCTTCTGCTGCCCGCCGAAGTCGCTCGTGAACACCGAAACGGACGCACCGGCAATGCGCTTCACTTCCTCGCGCATCACCGCCCCCAGGTCCTCCGCGCTCAACTGGCCAAGCTTCAGACGTTCGCCCTTCGGCCTCAGCTTGAGATAAATGCTCGCCACGTCCACTGCCCCGCTGGCTCCACCGGCACTGACGAAGCTGTACAGAACTTCGGGGTGCTTGGTGGAATTCGTGAGCGCGAGGGCCTCCTGCGTTTTCTGTCGCAGGTAGTCGAGATTGGCCCCCGGTGGCGTTTCAATCGCCAACGTCAACTCGGCGTTGTCCTCGAGCGGGAAGAAGCTGCCGCCGACCACGCCCGTCGCCGGCAGTGCGAGCGCAGCCACGAGCGAGGTGATCGCCAGCAGCACCATACTTTTCGGATGATCGAGTGCCCAACCGATCAGCTTCCGATAGTTGTTCGCCAGGCCGTTGAACCAATTGTTGAACTTGTCGAGCTTCTTCGTCAGCCAGCTTTTCTCGTGCTCCTCGAGATGCGGATCGGGCCAGTACGCCGACAGCATCGGATCGAGCGAGAAGGACACGAAGAGCGACACGAGCACCGAACAGGCGATGGTCAGTGCGAACGGCTTGAACCACTGCCCGGACAGTCCCTCCAGAAACGCGATCGGCACGAACACGGCGATGATCGAGAAGGTCGTCGCCGCGACCGCCAAGCCGATTTCGTCGGTGCCTTCCCGCGCCGCCGTGTAATGATCTTTCCCCATCTCGACGTGCCGCACGATGTTCTCGCGCACCACGATCGCGTCGTCGATCAGGATACCGATCGCGAGTGAGAGGCCCAACAGCGACATCGTATTCAGCGTAAAGCCGAAGGCCCACACGGCGATGAAGCTTGCAAGCACCGACACCGGCAGCGCGAGGCCCGTGATGACGGTGGAACGCCACGAATTCAGGAACAGAAACACCACGAGCACGGTGAGCAGCGCGCCTTCGATCAGTGCACTCTGCACATTCTCGACGGAGTTCTCGACACGTGTCCCCTTGTTCTTCACCACCTCGAAGTTCGCACCCTTGGGGAGCGTCGGTCGCAGCTCATCCACGCGCTTGATGATCGCATCGGCCACGGCCGTCGTGCTGTAGCCCTTGGTTTTCTTGATCTCGAGGCCGACCGCGTCGCGACCATTGAAAAGCGAGAGCGTCCGCATCTCCTCGATGCCGTCGGCGGCCGTCGCCACGTCGCCCAGTCGCACCACGCGTCCACCTTTCTCCGCCACCACGAGCTGCATGAAATCCTGCGGCCCCTCCAGACGTCCACGTAGTCGGATGGTGCGTTCGTCCAGCGTGCCGCTGACACGTCCCACCGGAACTGCCAGATTCCCTTGCTGAATCGCCCCGACGATCTGCGGTACACTCACACCCGCGGCCTGCATGCGCTGCGGATCGAGATTGACCGTGAGTTCGCGCTTCACCGCGCCGGTCACGGACACGTCGGCCACGCCGGGAATGGCGCGCAGTTCGCGTGAGATCGCCGGATCGGCCAGCATCGTGAGCTGTGCCGGGCTCAACGAGTTCGACCACATCGACAGGGTCACGATCGGACCGTCGGTGTCGTTGAACTTCTTGATGATCGGTTCCTCGAGCTCCGGCGGCAGGTCCTGACGCTTGGTCGCAATCGCGTCGCGGATCTCCTGAGTCGCCTCCTGCAGATCCTTCGAGAAGACGAACTCCACGCGCACCAGCGCAAACCCGTCGCGCGCCTCGCCATTGATCGACTTGACCCCGGAGATCGACTGGATGGCCTCTTCGATCGGGTCGAGGACCTCACGCTCCACCTGCTCGGGCGAGGCACCCGGATACACCGCCGTCGTCACGACGATCGGTGGCTGAACCTCGGGGAATTCGTCGGTCTGAAGCCGCGTGAGCGCCACGACGCCGAAGCCGGCGATCGCCAGCATGGCGACGACGGTGAGCAGCGGCTTCTTGATGGCAAAATCAGAAATGAACATGGAGCAACCTGGAAGGGATGGTTCTGCCTGACGCTAGTTCTTCACGTTCTTCACGTTCTTCTGCACCGGCGTGGCGTCCTTGGGCGCCGACACCGTGATCATCGTGCCCACCGAAATGCCGCGCGCCGCACCGAGCAGCACTGTGTCGCCGCTGGCGATCCCGGTCGTCACTTCGACGGCACCCGCCGCTTCGTCACGCACACCAAGCTGGACTTCGACCTTCTCCACCTTGCCGCCCTTCAGGCGCATCACATTGGGCACGATGCCGGTCTGATCGATCGCGTTCTCGGGCACCAGCACACCCACCCGCTTCTGCGAGGCCACGCGACCTTCCACGAACAATCCCGCGACCAGCCCGCCGGCGGAATTCGGCACCGACGCCAGCAATCGCACCTGCTTGGTTTGCGGGTCCACCATCGGGCTCACACGCGTTATGCGGCCTTCAAGCACGCGATCAGAACCGTTCACCGTGAACAGCACCGGCGCACCTACCTGCACATCGGCCAGCGCCGACGTCGGCACCGAGGCCTCCACCCGCAAGCTGCTCGGGTCGATCACCGTGAAGAGCGCGGCTCCCGGCGACACGACATCTCCCGGGCTCACCGCACGCTCCGCCACCACGCCCGCGAATGGCGCGCGGATGATCGTGTTGCGCAGCATCCTCTCGGCCGACGACAACCGCGCCTTCGCATCCGCCAGCTGCGCCTGCGAACTGAGGCTGGCACGATCGGCGACTTCCACGTCGCGCTCGGCAATCGCACCGGCCGCGGCTAATGTCTTGGAACGCTGCAGTTCGCGCGCGGCCTGTTCGGCGGCCGCAGTGGCCTGCGCCACCAAGGAGCGCGCCGAAATCGCGGCGTCACGTATCGACGCATCGTCGAGACGTCCGAGCACGGTGCCGGCGCTTACGCGCTCACCCTGCTCGACATTCGTGGCCAGCACCGCGCCGCTCATCTCGCTGCGAATGCGCGCTTCGCGATCGGCCGTGAGCGTGCCGGAGATGGCCGGACCGCTACGCAACGTGTCAGTACGCGCCACGGCAATGTTGTCCGGACCGATGTTCTGGGCCACGCCGACAGGGTTGGTGGCTGGCGCTTCCCTGTCTTTACTGCAGGCGGTCCCCACCAGCGTCACCGCGAGGAGAGCAAGGGACGCGGGGCGAATCATGGTATTCATCGAGTGGGGCCGGTGGACGGGGTGGAACCCTGCGACAGGGGGAGATACGGGAGCAATTCGAGACGCTTGCGCGCGACCTGCAAGTTGCGCGCGGCCTGCGCGCGGTTGGCGAGCGCCTGCTGCAACTGATTGCGCGTCTCGGAGAGTTCGAGCTGTGTGGAGATGCCTTCGCGGAATCGCACTTCGGCGATGTCATACGCACGCTGTGCCTGTTCGGCGGTACCCACGCTGGCCTGCCACGAGGCCTCCGATTCCGTGAGCTGCGCCACGGCCTGACGGGCATCGAGCGACGCGCCTTCCTGCGCGAGCCGCAACCGCTGGCGCGCTTCGATCACCGTCGCTTCGGCGGCTTGCACTTCACCACGCACACGTCCACCGGTGAAGAACGGATACGACAGGCCGAGCCCGACCGTCCAGTTCGGGAAGAAATCAAGGAGGCTCGTGGGAAGAATGCCTACGGGATAGGCGAGACGCTGATAGTTCGTGGTCGCCGAAATCGACGGCAGGCGCTGCGCCTTGGTGGCTCGCAGCTGCTGCTGCGCCACTTCGACGCCCTTCATGGCCTGCTGTACCGGGGCGCGCATGCCGATGCCGGTGTCACTGCCTGCGAGGATACGAGACACCGCAGCCTGCACCTGCGGATCGATCGTGAGCACCTCGGCCACGTTCACATTCACGGTGGTGATCGGCGCCTGACTGGCTGCCGGTGCCGACACCGGCGACTCGGCGATGCTGTCGGTGAGTGCGAGTGGCTGATCGGGCGACACGTTCAGCAGCTGACGCAAACGCACGTAAGCGAGATCCCGGTTGGTGCGCGACTGCAGCCAGCCGGGCCGCTGATTGTCGCGTGTAACGCGCGCCCGAATGAGCTCGAACTCCGACGCCGAACCGACATTGCGGGTGATTTGCACCTGACGCAGCGTGCGCTCGGACTGTACGAGCGACGATTCGGAAATCGCGACGAGACGGTCGGAGAGCAGCGCGTCGTAGTAAGCCTGCGTGACATCGAGCTGCACCTGCGCCTGCGCGCTGGTGATGCCGATCTCGGCCGACTCGCGCGATGCCTTCGCGGCGCGAATGTTCGCCGTGGCGCGGCCACCGGTGAACAGCGGCTGCGAGGCCGACAGCCCGACGTTGAAGTTGTACTGCGACGCGAAAATTCGCGTGATCGGATTCTCGGCCACGGGCGTGGTGTCGCGGCCGGCGCCACCGCTGGGCGCACCGCCGCCGGCGCGTTGGGCGATGGCCGCGAACTGGTTCTGCAGCTGCTTCTGCCAGTTCATGGTAGTCGCGAGCTGCGGCATCAGCGCCGAACGGGCCTGTCGGAGCTGGCCTTGGGCACGGAGTGAGCCCGCTCGGGCGATCGCCACCTGCTCGCTTTCCCCGCCGGCCAGCTTGAGCGCTTCGGCGAGCGACAGGGGACGTGGAGAGCTGCTGCCGACCGCGGGCTGCGCGATAGCGGGGCGCGGTACGAGGCTCAGTGCCATACACGCGGCCGCCATGGTGGTCGCGGGCCGTAAGAATGTGCGGCGCAACGCGCGCGCACCGTCGAGAATCATCATTCGAGGACAGTAGTGAAAGTCGGGTCGAGTTCGACCGTACCTGCTGCACGATGCGCTGGATCCTGTACGGCACCGACCCCGCGGAGAAAAATGCGTACGTACGCACGCAATGTTTCCGGCACGGGCTGGGTGAACATCGTGGGCATGATGTCGCGGTTCATGCCATCTGCATAAAGTGCTCCCATGAGCATCGTGGCCGCGGCGCGAACTTCGGACGGCGAGACCTCGCCGGATTCGGTAATCCATCCGTGCCGACGCAGCCGCACCACGTACTCGCGCACCTGAGCCATGGCCGCGATAGGGACGTGCGTGGCGCAATTGGCAGCGTCGGGGCGGTGCTCGGCGTCGCTCATGAGCTGGCGTACGATGGCTCGCATGCCCACCAGCGCCGTGTGGTGCACAGTGACCCAGTCGAGCAACTCCTGCTCGGGGTCCATCGGCTCCTCAGGGAACGTGGCGTCCTGCTCGATGCGCGAGCACCCGTGCATCACCAGATCGAGTAGCGCGTCCTTGGAGCCGAATTGGCGAAACAGCGTGACTTCGTTCACGCCAGCTTCTTCGGCGATCCGGCGGGTGGTCGCTCCGCGCCAACCATGCTGGGCGTACACCCGGGTGGCGGCGTGGAGGATGCGCTGGCGGTGGTCATCGGTCATTACTGGAAGGTAATGCAAGCACTTACTTTCCCGCAAGCGGGTACTTGCTTGCGCCGTGGTGGCTCTCGGTGTACTCCTAATGTGAACCGATCACGCCGAGACGCAGAGAGCGCACGGGACGCAGCGGGACAGTCCTATCGTTCTTCTCTGCGCCTCTGCGCTCTCTGCGCCTTTGCGTGATCGGTTCGCCAGTAACAGGGAATGGCCACTGCTCGCCTCAAGAGATCTTCGCGATATTCGTGAGCTCGCCACGTTGGCTTGGCGGGCCTCTTGTGGCGGTGCCTCCAAGTAGTAAAGTGTTTCGATATGACGTGCCCTCCGTTCGTGACCTCCGCGTGACCGGATTCCGAGAGCTTGCCCGTGCGGCTGCGGCGGCGCTCACCGCGCGCCCCAGCGTGCCCCTCGCCTTGGCGACGCTCGTGCAGGTCGATGGCAGCTCCTATCGTCAGCCCGGCGCCCGCCTGTTGGTAGACGCCGACGGGCGCGTGCTGGCCGGCGCGATCAGCGGCGGCTGTTTAGAGGGAGACGTGGCGGCGAGGGCGGCCGAGGTCTGTGCCACGGGCCGCGGCGTTCGTCTCATGTACGACTTGAGGGCCGACCTCGAGACGATCTGGGGATTCGGTGCGGCCTGCGACGGCATTGCTCATTTGCTGCTCGAGCCATTGCCCGACTCGTCGTGGCTGGCCGATGTCGAGGCGATCCGGTCGCGGCGACAGAACGGCGCCGTGCTCACGGTGCTCGACGGACACGGTGGCGGCAGCAGCTGCGCGGTCCTCGATGGCGATGCCGCGACCGGCTCGTGGCGCCCCATCGGTAATCAGGTCCATGGGATCGCAGGGCCGGAGTTGCTGGGGTGTACTCGAGCCGCTCAACGCACGGGGCATCCGCTGCTGCACCAGTTGCGCGACGAGGCCGCGGTCCTTTTCATCGAGCCGTTGATGGCACCGATTGCGCTGCATGTGATCGGCGCCGGGCGCGGGGCCGAGGCGTTCGTGCGAATTGCGCGCGTGATGGAGTGGGAGGTCACGGTAATCGATCATCGCCCGGCGGTGCTGGCCGGGTTGGATCTGCCCGACGGCGTGAGCGTGCACGTGGCCCGGGCCCACGACACGGAGTCGTTCCAGACGCTGCTGGCGTCGCTGCCGCAGGATGGCCGCACGGCGATCGCGTTGTTGTCCCACATTTTCGATGTGGACCGCGCGTGGCTGACGGCGTTGCTGCCACTGCCGGTGGCGTACATCGGCGTGCTCGGGTCGCGGACGCGGGCGGGCCAGTTGCTGGAAGCAGTCGACGCGGCGTTGGTAGCCCGCGGCACGGCTCTCACGGAGCGGATGCGTCACCGCCTGCACGCCCCGATCGGCCTCGACCTCGGCGGCGAGAGCCCGGCCTCGATCGCGCTGTCAGCGATTGCGGAGATCGAAGCGGTGATTCATGGCCGTCCTGCCGGTTTTCTGCGGGAGCGTCAGAGCCCGATCCACGCCCGCACGCCGACCCCGCAGGTGCTCGAGCACGAGAGACCGGTGTCATCGCAATGCGATGCGGAGCTCGACGACCGACCGACGTAATGGTGACCCGATGCTAATTGCTCGATGACCGTCGCTGGTGTGCTGTTGGCGGCCGGCGGCTCTCGCCGGCTGGGGTCCCCGAAGCAGCTCCTCAAGACGAACGGCGTGACGCTGGTGGAGCGTGCGGCGCGTCAGCTAATGGACGCTGGCTGTTCCCCGGTGTTGGTGGTACTTGGCTCGCATGCCGCGGAAGTACGCGATGCTGTCTCTATGCTGCCGGTCGAATGCGTTGAAAATGCGCTTTGGGCGCGCGGAATGGGCACGTCGATCGCGCTGGCGGTGGAACGTCTGAACACTGTACGCTTTGCCCCCGTACAGTCCGTGTTGATCATCACCTGTGACATGCCGTCAGTCACCCTTGAGCATCTGACGGCGCTGATGTCGACGTCGGACTCCAGCTCCGTCCACTATGGGATGCGGGTGGCGTCGGCCTACCCTGGCCCCGACGGCGCGACGGTTCGGGGCATTCCGGCGGTGCTACCGCGCGCCGACTGGCCGTCACTGGCGCTGCTCGACGGCGACCAAGGGGCCCGCGGGCTGCTCCGGCAGCGGGACACCCTTACGGTTTTTCTTCGGAATGGTAATTTCGATCTCGACACCCCGGCCGATGTCGCCGCCTGGCGCGCGAACGAGGGTGCCTCCCCGCAGCATTCCATTCCACCGTCCGCCCCGCCACCCATGTCTCTCGTTCACACCGCACTTGCCGATCTCGAACACGAGATGGCCAACACCCGCAAAATGCTGGAGCGCATTCCCGAAGCGCATCTCGACTTCACGCCCCACGAAAAGTCCTGGCCGCTGGGCAAGCTGGCCAACCACCTGCTCGATTTCGGCATGTGGGGCACGGTGACGCTCACGACGTCGGAGCTCGACTTCGCGCAGCCCATGCCGCCGTTCACCGCTCCGACCACCGCCGCCGGTTTCGTGGCCGTATTCGACGAGCGCCTTGACGGCTTTCGCAAGGCGCTGGCGGCCGTCAACGACGAACAGCTCATGGAAACGTGGACGCTCCGTATGGGCCCCCAGGTCCTCATGGCGCAGCCCAAGCTCGCCATGCTTCGCGGCATGGTGATCAGTCACATGATTCACCATCGCGCGCAGCTCACGCTGTACTATCGCTTGCTGGGCGTGTCGGTGCCGGGGCTGTACGGTCCGTCGGCCGACGAGCAGTAGGTCTGGCGCGGCGGATCGACCGACCCGTTCAGGAGGAGGCGCGCGTGGTAAACAAGCGGACGAAGCCGACGAGTAGCCCGCGTCAGCCACTTACCCGCGCGCTCGTCCTCGAGCGCGCGATGGCGCTGGCGGATGCGCACGGTGTCGACGCGCTCTCGATGCGATCGCTCGCGAGCTCGCTCGGAGTCGAGGCGATGTCGCTCTACCATCACGTGGCGAACAAAGAGCAGATTCTCGACGGGATGATCGACATCGTCTTCGACGAAATCGGACTCCCGGCGACGGAGCTCTCCTGGATCGCGGCGCTGCGGTGGAGGGCGACATCCGTCCACCGCGTCCTCATGCAACACCGCTGGGCAGTCGGCCTGATGGATTCGCGAAGCTCGATGGGCGCCGCCACCATGAAACACCATGACACGATGATCGGCGTGTTACGTGCGGGCGGCTTCTCGATGAACGAGGTCGCCAACATGAGCGCCCTGCTGGACTCGTACGTGTTCGGATTCGTGCTGCAGGAACGGAGCCTGCCTGGCGCCAGCGCCGACCAAATCGAGGACATGACGCTCGCGATGCTCCAGCAGTTTCCGCCGGACCAATATCCGAATCTTCGTGCGTTTGTCGTCGAACATGTGCTCCAACCGGGGTACGCATTCGGCCACGAGTTCGAGCGCGGACTGGATGTCATTCTCGGCGCACTCGTGGCGGCCAGAGCGACCGCGCGCTGACCTTCCCCACTTGTGCGACCTGGCCTTACAGCGTAAGATATCACACTCTTACACTGTAAGGTGCCTGTCCGGGCACCTTGGTCACGCACGGAGGGAAGGATTTGATGTACAGAACAACTCACCCCATGCCGACGGTTCGACGTCTCGTCGTCACGGCATGTCTCGCGTTTACCACAACGCCGGCCGTTCCATCGCTCGACGCGCAGACCACCGGCGCATCGACCATGCGCGCCAGCAACGATTCCACGTTCCGGAGACGATTCGTCGGATCCTCCGCATTCGTGCTGGCCAATGCGTTTCCAGACCCACCGTCGTTCTATCAGCTGAACCTCGGGTATCGCCTCACGCGAAAGGACGCGATCTCGCTGGAGGCCATCACGTGGATGTACCGCGAACCGCTGGGAATTCCGTACGGTCCGAACAAGTTTGCGAAGTCAAAGCTCCAGGAGTATCCCGGCCGCGTGCGGGGAAGCGGCGTGGGTGTTGCGTATCAGCACCTGTTCTGGAAAGGGCTGTACGCTCAGGCGCATGCACTGCCGCTGTGGCAGCGCTACTCTGACCGAAACGG
>Ga0105049_10002610_pt1 | contig 21359 bp, 20 predicted proteins | sample MAT06_FD_78087 | JGI IMG/M metagenome (GOLD analysis project Ga0105049, IMG submission 78087) | Freshwater microbial communities from Lake Fryxell liftoff mats and glacier meltwater in Antarctica - MAT-06 | ecosystem: Environmental > Aquatic > Freshwater > Ice > Liftoff microbial mat | place...
CAGCCCGATAGTGCGCCATTGCGCCTGAAGCTCATGCAACCTGTCGAAAGAGGCCGAAATGTTGTCGGTCTTTTCCATCATGTGCTTCAACTCGTTCAGTATGTTCTGCTTCAGCTTAAGATTGCTCTGAAGCTCCTGCTCTTTTTTCTTACGGATTTCTGCACGACGCTCCTGGAAGCGCTTGGCCAACGCTTCGAATTCGGTATCCGTTTCATCACGTAGGACTTCAAAATCTTCTGACAGTCCACCATTTTCAGTGAACTTAAGTCGCTTCGAAGAAACTTCCTCTTCCTTTACCTTTCCGTAAGCCTCGCGGATAGCAACGTACTTGTGCTTATTACCTTCTGCGTCGTCGCTGTTGCTCACTTCTTTTAAAGCTGCAAGCAACTCTATTCTCGAAAGCTCATTGAACGCTACCTGCGGATGAAGATCGTCAGTTTCATCTGCTGCAGCTTCCGCGCGGACTTCCAGGATTACCGGATCCTCGGCTGGCTCAACAGCAAATTCGGGTTCGCTTTCCGAAGGTTCCTCTGGCGCAGTTTCTCCTTCCCCTGCTGCGGCAGCCCAAGGGGCGGCAGGTTCAGACTCAAACTGCTGCTCTTCGGCAGGCAGCTCAGCGTTTTTCGCGTGGTCCGGTTCCAAAGATGCCGCATCGGGAACCGTTGATTGTTCTTTTATATCTTCTGCCTCTTCTTCCTCTTCTGCCGAAGCGCTCGTAATAGCCAAAGGAGAAGGTGTGGGAGTAGTGTCTGGTTGAATAGGCGGTTGTGGCTTTGGCTGAGGCTCAACATCAGGTTCTGGCTGCGGAAAAGGTTCAGGAGATTTTTCCGGAAACGGATCCTGCTGCGGAAGGGGAATGATTTCGGGCGGAGCCGAAGGTCCCGGATTCGGCTGTGGCATCGGGCTGGGACCCGGACCCGGACCCGGTGAGGGAACGGGGTCGCCGATTACATGTTGCGAATTCACAGTGCCTGAAGGCGTTTCAGGTGTACCTGGGCTTAAGTTGCCTGGGTTATTAGTCATTTCCGGTTTGTCATTCGGACCGGTTTCCGGTGATGGGAAAGATGATTCTGAATCTTGCATGGGTCAAAAATAGCCATTCCGCAAATAGCGCGGAAAAGAAGTTTAAAAGTAATTAAGTTCGGGCAACCACGCATTTTTTATGATTAATTAAATAAAATTAGTGCGAAGCTTAACTCATTGTACCCAAAGTTCATTCCTAAATAAAATAACTTTACGCCCCAAACGTTGTTTGCTCTTTAGTCCGGATATGCTCAGATACGCTACTGCTTTTTCCCTTTTGCTTCTTCTTCCGTTCGCCGCATCTTCGCAGGGAGTTGGCGCCTTGCCTCTTGGTTCGTGGAGAGAACATCTTCCGTTTAACCGCGGAATATCAATTGCACAATCATCAGAAAAAGTGTTTTGCGCCACAGAGCACGGCCTTATTGTTTTAAGGAAAGATGATTCTTCGATAGAAGTGCTTTCCCGCTCAGCAGGCTTATCGGGAACAAACCTTAGCTGCGTGGGATATCATGAAGGAACGTCCACACTGCTTGTCGGATACGACGACGGTAATGTTGACTTCATCAAAAACAACAAAGTCACAAATTTTGGAGATATCAAACGCTCCACTGCAGTACAGGGAAGTAAAAAGATAAATAAGATAACGCTGATCGGTGATTTTGCCTACCTCTCGTGCAGCTTTGGAATCGTGGTAATTGATCTCATTAAAATCGAAGTAAAATCCACCCTGAGTCCCGCACTTTCAAATCCGGAAATTTTTGATGTGGCGGTTGATGGCGATTCATTATACGCAGCTACCTCAAAAGGAATTTACAAGGCTTCGCTCAGCAATCCGTTTCTCCCATATTACGTTGCCTGGGACACGCTTCCGGGAATTGGCTACAACGGAACGTTCAGAGCTGTTGCCGTTTTTGATAATGCTCTTTTTGCAATACGCTTCGTGGAAGGCGCTTATGAGAGTGACACAATTTTCAGGCATCAGAATAATGTTACAACAATTGAACGAACAGGCGATGGTTTTCGATCAATAAGAAACAGCGGAAACAGGCTTCTCATAAGTGGAAATCTTGCCATATTCATGCGCGAATCCGGTGCAGAAGGTTTCGATGTCCTTTATACTGCAGTTCCCCACCCTGCCGACGTAATCACTGATAACAACTCAAACAGTATTATCTGGTCGGCCGATAGGGAAAGCGGAATATTGAGGCTCAAAGATATTTATGAGGAGCAGCGTTATACGCCCGAAGGTCCGCCAACTACCAACGTTTGGAAAATGAAACATGCCGGCAGCCAATTATGGGTTGCAACAGGCGCGTGGAACGATGCATTTGCCCCACTCTATATGATCGAAGGTGTTTTCAAGCTTAAAGGAATAGAATGGGATGACAGTAGGTTGCCCTATGAGGGCGATTGGGTGAGAGATGCCGTTGGGATTGCGGTGGATCCGTCGGATGCAGATCATATTTTTGTTAGCTCCTGGGGAAAAGGAATAGCCGAAGTGCAGGATACCGCGCTCATAAAAGTTTACAATGATTCAAACAGCACCCTTCAGAGTCTTTCCAGTTCGGTAAGGGATATAAGGATTTCCGGTGCGGCGTTCGACAATGACGGAAATTTGTGGTGCGCAAATGCAAGCGTCACCACGCCAATGTCAGTCAAAAGACCAGATAACACCTGGAAATCTTTTTCCTTTAGCAGCGCCGCAAACGGCAAGATGACGGGCGACATAATGGTGGATAACACCAATAACAAATGGATTATCGTTGCCGAAACCGGACTTCTGGTCGTAGGTACCGCGGAAGAAGAAATAACAGGCTATAAGTTCCTTACTGATGCCGCAGGAAACGGGGCTTTAGCAGCCAACAGCGTTTTGTCGGTGGCCCAGGATCTCGAAGGGCAAGTGTGGGTTGGAACAACGAAGGGCATCTCCGTTTTTTACAGCCCCGAATCCATTTTACAGGAAGGAAGCAACGACTGGGATTCCCAGAAAATAGTAATCAGCCAGGACGGCTTTGACCAATACCTCCTGGAAGCAGAAGAGGTGACTGCGATTCAGGTGGATGGAGCAAACCGCAAGTGGCTCGGGACCAGGAAAGCAGGTCTTTTCCTGGTTTCGGATGATGGCACAGAGCAACTCCAGCATTTTACAACAGAAAATAGCCCGCTGCTAAGCAATACAATCAGCTGTCTAACGATCAATGAGAAGTCGGGCGAGCTGTTTATCGGAACCGATGTGGGCATCTGCTCTTATCGTGGAGACGCTTCTGCAGGTGGGGATGTGTTCGGAAATGTATATGCGTTTCCAAATCCTGTGCTTCCTGATTACCAGGGGCCGATTGCTGTTTCAGGACTTGTGGCTGATGCTGACGTGAAGATTACCGACATTCAGGGTAATTTAATTTACTCGGGTAAAGCAAACGGAGGAACGCTTACCTGGAACGGCAAACGCTACTCAGGAGAAAGGGCCGCAACAGGCGTGTATCTGGTTTTTTGTAGCAACGGTGACGGAAGCCAGACCAAGGTGACAAAGATCATGTTCATTAATTAACAGACCGGGTAAGCCGATATTATATGCTTCTCGGCACCCAGGCGATTGTTCTTCATTCGATCAAATACGGGGATTCTTCGCTGATCGTAAAGATGTTTACCCGCCAGAAAGGAATCGTTTCTTTTATGGTAAAAGGAGTTCGTGGGAGAAAAAAAGGAAGCAGAACTGCTTTACTTGAACCGCTTTCACTTGTCTGCGTGGAGATGCAGATAAAGGACAACCGGGATTTGCAGCTGGCGAAGGAAATTCGGGCAGATTACCCTTACAAAACAATTTATGCTTCAACAGGGAAAGTAGCCCAGGTGCTTTTTATTGCAGAAGTGCTGGTTAAAACGATCAAAGAGGAAGAACAAAATGATGCACTGTTTGATTTCCTTTCGGCATCCCTGAAATTTCTGGACGAGGCGGCTTTTGAAATCCCCGATTTCCACCTGAAATTTCTCCTTGAATATGCCTTGCACCTTGGAGTTTATCCAGTGGGAAATTACACCCTGAAAACTCCGTGGCTAAGACTTTCCGATGGTATTTTTCTTGATAAACCGGACACACACTGCATCGACATTCCTTCAAGTACTGCTATTGCGGCACTAATGAATACTGAATTTGATGATCTGGGAACCCTTGGTTTTAACAGGCATCAGCGCCAATTATTAACAGATCATTTGCTAACCTATTTCCGATGGCATTTCCCTTCTGTTAAGGACCTTAAAACACCTGCCGTATTGAAGGAGCTCTTTGAATGACATATACATCATTGTGCATTTTATGTAAATAACCCTATACATAAGCTGCCGCAGATTTGCTGGATGCAACACCGGGGCGAACTGCTTAAGAATGCGATTAAAGAAAGCGGAGTGCCGGTTACGAAAATTCATAAAGCGCTCAACAAAAGCAGACGCTGGCTTTACAATCAATATGAGAACCGCGACGTGATGCTGGATATCCTCGTTAAGGTTGGCAAAATAATCCACCATGATTTTTCAACCGATGTCACAGAACTGCGGTCAACCAAAGACCAGGGGCAGTTCCAGGATTCGGGCGAAATACCTTATCCACTAGAAAATGCAGCCTATTGGAAAGATAAATACCTTCGTCTTCTTGAAGAATACACAGAGCTTCTGAAAAAAGCAAGGTAATCCTACCATCCAGGTTTCTGTAAACCTTAAATAGAGTCTGTCTATAGAGTCTCCTGATGTCGTTGCACTAGTCCGAAAAATGCTCATCCCGTCCTAAAGTGGGACTGCGCTTTTTCAGCCGTCGTGCGCCTAACCAGAAGCCTCTACAGTTCAGACTCCCGACTCTGTGGACAGACACTAAATAGTGTCGGTCCACAGAGTCTAAATAACAAGGAAATTATCGTCTTACGAAGCGAAAAGAAAGCGAAGTACACCGACCCCGGAAGATCTTATGTAGCAGTGGCAGCAGCCATTATCCCCGGTGACGCTAAAAAATTACATGCAGGGATAAAACGAAAACTTCAGACCACTAAAAGGTATTCTCCGAATTTTAGTTTTTATGATTCGCCACCTGCAAATCCCTTAATTTTAACTAAATCATCTCACTAACAGCCATTTCGCGTTGTGATCAAAACCAAAATCAAAGAAGTCCCATTTTATCAGGAGCGCTTATGATTCGGTTGATTCCATTTTTATTATATTTTTGTGGGTCGGTCGTCCCCAGCGAGATCTTTTGGGTTAAAGGACAAAGGCCGTTAATATATAGATTAAGACATAATGGGATGTGACAGCTGTTCGTCCGGCCGGGGCGGTTTGCCGGCAGGATGCAAAAATAATGGGGCTTGCGGGGTTGATGGATGTAATAAATTGCCGGTGTTTGACTGGCTTGCGAACATGGAGCTTCCTGATGGGAGGCAGCCTTTTAATATTGTAGAAGTTCGTTTTAAAAACAGCCGCAAAGAATTTTTCAGGATCAATGACGTAAAAGGTCTGGCTGTTGGCGATGCCATTGCAGTTGAGGCTTCACCCGGTCATGATATCGGGATGGTTTCTATGACTGGCGAACTTGTACGCCTGCAAATGAAAAAGCTTGGCGTAATCGTCGATTCACAGGTTCTTGCAGTTTACCGCAAAGCCAGGCCTACCGATATAGAAAAGTGGGAAAAGGCGGTAGAAAAAGAACAAAGCACCATGATGCGCTCGCGGGCTATTGCCATGGAACTCAAGCTGAACATGAAGATCAGCGATGTGGAATACCAGGGCGACGGGACAAAAGCAATCTTCTATTATACTTCAGACGAACGCGTCGATTTCCGTGAAATGATCCGCTTCCTGGCCGACGAATTCAAGATAAGGATAGAGATGCGGCAGATTGGCTCAAGGCAGGAAAGCGGGAGATTAGGTGGTATAGGATCCTGCGGGAGAGAGCTTTGCTGCTCAACCTGGCTGCGTGATTTTCGTTCGGTAAATACCAGCGCTGCACGATACCAGCAACTATCGCTGAATCCGCAAAAACTCGCAGGCCAGTGCGGTAAATTGAAATGCTGCCTTAACTATGAGCTGGATTCTTACCTGGATGCATTAAAGGAGTTTCCAGAATCCAATGTGAAGCTTGAAACCCAACGCGGAATTACCTTTCACCAGAAGACGGACATCTTTAAAAGGCTGATGTATTATTCCTACGCCGACGACCCGGGGAACTTTATTCCCGTTCCTGTTTTAAGGGTGAAGCAGATTATGGAAATGAACAAGGCAGGGGAAAAGCCTGAAGCGCTTTTGTCTGCCAGAGAAATGGCTCCGGTGATTAAGCAGCTTGACTATGAGAATGTGGTGGGGCAGGACAGCCTTACCCGTTTCGACAGCGCTAAACGCAATACCAAAAAGAAGAAGAAGAAAAAGCTGCCAGGTTCAGATGGAGCAGTAATGGCCGGTTCAGGGCAGGAGCAAGAATCGTCGCCACCAGTGCCGGTTATCAGGCAACAAAGACCGCAGAATAACCTTCAACGGGACAACCGGCCAACCAACCGCCCAGCTAACCAACAGCAGCCGGGTGAGCCAAAACCTCAGCAGCAACAGCGCCCCAAACCACCTCAGCAGCAACAATCAAAACCTCAGGACACACCGCCAAACCAAGGTGAAAGGCCGCAGGGAAACAATCCGCAGATTCCTAATAACCAACGAAATAACCGAAGAAACAGGCCACCTCGTCCTAATGCAGGAAATCAAAACAACCCTGGTGAAAGCAATAATCCGTAAACTATACTTCTTAGGAGTCCTTCTCATTCTTTTTGTATCCGGTTGTGATAAGACACGTGTGTTTGAGGACAACAAAACGATCGAAGACAATGTCTGGAAAACAGAAGAGCCTGTCGTTTTCAATGTTGATGTTTCAGACACAATAACTCCGTGCAATTTCTACATGAACATACGGCATGCAGAAGGCTACCCTTTTAGCAACCTCAACATCTTCCTTAAAACAAAATTCCCAAACGGAAAATTCGCCAGGGACACGATCGAGCTAATGCTTCAAAGTCCGGAAGGAAAGTGGCAGGGTTCGGGACTGGGCGATATTTGGGACAATCAGATCATGTTTAAACGCGGATTACGATTTCCTTTACGCGGGAAGTATGAGTTTACGATCGAGCAGGGAATGGCCAGCACGAAGTCGTTGCCAATGATAATGGAAGTGGGAATGCGGATTGAGAAGCAGGAAGGAAGCTAACTCAATCTGTTAATCATAAATATTAGCGCAAAAGGACTTTAAATGCCTTTTCTAATGTGCTTTTTTATTAAACCAAAAAAGCCTCATATAAATTGCTAAATCATTAATTGTGACGGTAATATTTATGACTTCGCTTAGCAAATCCGCATTACTCTAACTAACTTTGCCGTCCAATCAGACTTATGCCTTTTACAGAACAAATCCTGGTGATAGGATCTTCCGGCCAGATAGGAACGGAACTAATAGCCAGACTACGGGAGATTCACGGAACAGATAACGTTATTGCGGCCGATGTAAAAACCCCTTCAGCGTCAAACGGCCCATTCGAAAACCTTGACGTGCTTAACAGAGACCAGTTGAACGGGATCTTTGGTAAATATAGGATCACACAGGTTTATCTTCTGGCGGCGATTTTATCTGCTACAGGGGAAAAATATCCGATGAAAGCCTGGGACCTCAACATGAACGGTCTGTTTAACCTTCTTGAAGCTGCAAAAGAAAAGCACATCCGGAAGCTCTACTGGCCAAGTTCGATCGCCATATTTGGGCCCACGACGCCAAAAAGCAACACCCCTCAATTAACTGTTACAGAGCCGAGCACCGTCTACGGGATCAGCAAGCTCGCAGGTGAACGCTGGTGCGAATACTATTTTTTAAAATATGGAGTGGATGTGAGAAGTCTTCGTTATCCGGGCTTAATCGGATACCAGTCTGCTCCAGGCGGAGGAACGACGGATTATGCAGTCCATATTTTTCATGAGGCGTTACAGAAAAAGGAATACACCTCTTTTTTAAGTGCAAACACGCGCTTGCCAATGATGTATATGCCGGACGCTATCGAAGCTACTGTAAAAATCATGGACGTTGACGCAGAGAAAATAAAAATCCGCGGATCTTATAACCTTGGCGGTATCAGCTTTACCCCGGCAGAGATAGCCGAAGAAATTAAAAAGCATATCCCGGAATTCAGGATAAGCTATGCGCCAGATTTCAGACAGGCAATTGCCGACAGCTGGCCTGGAAGCGTTGACGATTCGGCCGCTCAGCATGATTGGGGCTGGAAGCATCACTTTAACCTCGAAGAAATGACGAAAGATATGCTTAAGCATCTGGCAAGGGAAAAGGCAGCAGAGCTGGTTAATATGTAAGCAACGGGGCGTTTTGCATGGGAGGCTGCGCTAGACTACCACTTGTCCGGTCAGCTCCCGCCCTGACCACGCCCGGGAGACAAAAAAAAGCAACCCTGCTAACTGCAGAATTGCTTTTATCTAACTAGCTCTCCCCTAAAATCTTATTTGTATCATAAACGCTGCTAACCAATATAGGTTTCAGGAATCCGTTATTACGATACTATTATCTTCCCCACAAAACAGATGTAAATTTATATACAAACAAGCAGTATGCCAACTTCTTTGCAAAATAATTTACATTGATGCGCATTTGTGCGTTTGGCGGGCCTTTCATAGAGCTGGTATATCCAATTCTCTCCTCCATTTGTGCAATCCGAAAAGCAGCGGTATTTTAGCCATCCATTATTTTCCCGATGAGCGAAGCCAAGCCGGTTGAATCCGGTCTTTTACTTTATAACACACTTACGCGACGAAAAGATCCTTTTGAACCTATGAAGCCGCCATTTGTCGGGCTTTATGTCTGCGGGCCGACTGTCTATGGTGATGCGCATCTTGGGCATGCCCGACCATACATCACCTTCGATCTTCTGTTTCGTTACCTTACACACCTGGGCTATAAAGTGCGTTATGTGCGGAACATTACCGACGTTGGCCACCTTGAAAATGATGCAGATGAAGGTGAAGACAAAATCGCAAAAAAGGCACGCCTGGAGCAACTGGAACCGATGGAGGTGGCGCATTATTACACCGAGCGCTACCACTACAACATGCAGCAGCTCAACACGCTGCAACCAAGCATTGAGCCCCGCGCAACCGGACACATCATTGAGCAGATCCTGATGATCGAAGAGATTATTAAGAACGGGTTTGCTTATGAAGTGAACGGCTCTGTCTATTTTGACGTTCTTGCCTACAATGCACAGAAACCATACGGAATTCTTTCGGGAAGGATCATAGAAGATCTGCTTTCAAATACCCGCGATCTCGACGGGCAGGACGATAAACGCAACCCGCTCGATTTCGCATTATGGAAGAAAGCTCAGCCCATTCACATAATGCGCTGGCCGTCGCCCTGGGGAGAAGGCTTCCCGGGCTGGCATATCGAGTGTTCGGCGATGAGCTCTAAATATTTAGGCGAAACCTTCGACATTCATGGAGGTGGAATGGATCTTCTTTTTCCACATCACGAATGCGAGATAGCACAAAGCAACGCTTGCAACCACAAGGATCCGGTGAAACTCTGGATGCACAATAATATGATCACCATCAACGGGAAGAAGATGGGTAAGTCGCTGGGTAATTTTATTACGCTCAATGAGTTTTTCACCGGCGGCCATAAGATCCTGGAACAGGCCTACAGTCCAATGACAATAAGGTTTTTTATCCTGCAGGCTCATTATAGGAGCACGCTGGATTTTTCCAACGACGCTTTACGATCCGCTGAAAAGGCTTACAAAAAAGTGATAAACGGTTTGCGTTCCCTTAAAACCCTTACTGCCGCCAAGGGTGATTTAAAGATAGACACAGAATTGACGGAACGTATCAGCGCTTCTTGTGAACAGGCTTTTGCGGGTATGAATGATGACCTCAACTCTGCAGTTTCTTTAGCTGCATTGTTCGACCTGTTAAAGGTGATCAATTCGCTAAAAGGCGGGCAGATCGCTGACAATAGCATCTCCCGGGAAACATTTGAAAAGCTGCGCTATACTTATACATTGTTTGTTGAAGAGCTTTTTGGGTTGATAGAAGAGAAAGGAAGGACAGTTGAGTTGCTGGATAACCTTATGGAAACGATCCTCGAAAGCTACCGTGATGCAAAGGAGAGAAAGGATTACAGCGCTGTGGACTCCATTCGGGCGCATGTAAAACGGCAGGGCATTCTTATAAAGGATAGTAAAACAGGAATTAGCTGGGATTATGAGGAATAACCTGATGTGGATTTGTGCAATCATCGTATTGCTTTGTTCCTGTGGCAATGCCCCGGAAAATCAGTCGGCTTCCGGAGATGGAAGTCAGCCGGTTAAAACATCTATTGTTCCTAAAGACCTTCCTGGGTTTAATGCTGACTCAGCATATTCGTATACGGACAAGCAGGTGAAATTCGGCCCAAGGGTTCCCAACACGCCAGCCCATGTGGCCTGTGGAGATTATCTCATTTCGGAACTTAAGCGGCAAGGTGCAACAGTGATTGTGCAGGCTGGAACTGTTACCGCTTATACAGGAGAATCACTTAAATTCAGGAATATCGTTGGGAAGATAAACCCGGAAATTAAAGACAGGATTATGCTTTCTTGTCATTGGGATACACGACCATTTAGCGACCAGGATAAAAACAAGCCAAGGGATCGGTTTGATGGCGCTGTTGATGGCGCGGCGAGTGCTGGAATCCTGCTGGAGATGGCAAGACTGATGAAGAATAAGCCTGCTGCGATTGGAGTTGATATCGTTTTTTATGATGCGGAAGATTTTGGTGATCCGGGGTCAGGTGGAAATACGTTCTGTCTTGGTTCGCAGTATTTTGCAAGTCAGCCGCCAGAGAAAGGGTACACGGCACGTTTCGGGATTAACCTTGACATGGTAGCCGGGGCGGGTGCGACTTTCTACAAGGAAGGCTTTTCTGTAAAATACGCTCCAGATATTGTGGGCCGGGTCTGGCAAATTGCCTCAGAGCTCGGCTACGACCGCTATTTTGTAAATGAAATCAGCGGCGATGTAACGGACGACCATTTATACATTAACCAGATAATGGGCATACCGACGATAGATATTATTGCTCACGACCCCCGAACAGGTTTCCCTGAATTCTGGCATACGCAGGAGGATAATATGAGTGCGGTAGATAAAACGACTATGGGAGTTGTTGGACACGTGCTGCTTGCGGTGATATATTCGGAAAAGCCAGCAGTGTGATTGTTGGGGAACACTTTGATTCGGTTAAACTAAGATGATCGTGCATCATGAAGCGTGAGAGGCTTTTTCTGCCGCCAGAAATGATGAGTTAAAGCTAATGGCCGCACCCCAAACGAAATGATGATCGCAGCCGAAATGCCCGCGTGAAGGATGTGCAGGGCCTGGTGGCGCAATTCTCCGCGCCACCGAAGCCCGGAGCAGCCTGACGCTGGCTCCGAAGGAGACAGGGGCACGCCCAAAAAAGTGATCGCGTTACCATTATACCTTAATCAAAAAAGGTAAGGCCATCATAGTTTTGACGGCCTTACCTTGATTGTTATGAGAAAGTCCCTGATGTTATGGGAAAACTCCCAGCATATTGTAGCTCTGCGCTATCTTCTTGATTGCTACAACGAACGCTGCAGTCCTCAAATCAGGCATTCCCGGAGTGTTTTTAAACTCGTTGCGGATGTCCTGATAAGCAGAAATCATTGTTTCTTCTAGTCCTGAATACACGAGATCCACTTCACTAGCACCGCGCTCTACCATTTTGCGTTGAGCTTCGGTGGCTGGTTTGCCGGTCATTTCCTCAAGAACGGTGATGGTATTGTGACCTGCGGATTCTTCGTAGCGTTTGCCCAGACGGCCGAAACGAACGTGACTCAGGTTCTTTAACCATTCGAAATACGAAACGGTAACACCACCTGCATTCAGGTAAATGTCGGGGATAACGACAATTCCCTTTTTGGTTAGTATCTCTTCTGCTTCAGGAGTTACAGGCCCGTTTGCCGCTTCTGCGATAATCTTGCATTTGATGCGTTCGGCATTGTCCTTATTGATCTGGTTTTCGAGGGCTGCAGGGATTAATACATCGCACTGAATTTCGAGTGCTGCGTATTTATCGATTTTTTCGGTACCAGGGAATCCAACGATAGAGCCGTTATTCTTTGAACGATATGCCTCAAGAGCCAACGGATCGATTCCATTCGGATTGTGGATAGCGCCGTCCCACTCTGCAATAGCGACAATCTTACCGCCGCCTTCAAAAACGAATTTTGCTGAGTGAAAACCTACATTTCCAAAGCCCTGAATCACAAACGTTTTTCCTGCCACGCCAGTGGTTAATCCCAGCTCATCGCAGTCTTCCTTGATATTAAGGGCTTCACGGATACCGAAATAAACACCTAAGCCAGTAGCTTCGGTCCTTCCGCGGATTCCGCCCTGACTAACAGGCTTACCTGTTACGCAAGCCATAGCATTTAATTCTCCTGGAAAAAAAGTAGCGTAAGTATCAACTATCCAGGCCATTTCACGCGGCCCCGAACCGTAATCAGGAGCTGGAACATCGATGCCCGGACCGATAAAGTTCTTTTTGATGAGCTCAGAAGTGTAACGGCGGGTAATGCGTTCCATTTCGTCTTCTGTAAGCTTACGGGGACTCACCTTAATTCCCCCTTTCGCGCCACCGAACGGCACATCTACAATTGCACATTTGTAGGTCATGAGCGCCGATAATGCCATTACTTCATCCTGGTTTACCGCCGAACTGAAGCGGATTCCCCCTTTGGTAGGAAGTTTATGATGGCTGTGTTCTGCACGATATGCCTCAATTACCTCATAATGATCGCCGATTTTAACCGGAAACCGCATGCGGTAAACACTGTTGCAATATTTTATCTGATCAAGAATACCTTCAGGAACGTCGACAAATTTTGCTGCGCGGTCAAAATACTTGAGGACGTCATTAAAGAATTCGTCTTCTCTCTTTTCCGTGATATTGGCCATATAAGGGCTTTTATAGGTTGGTTGGTTTGGGATTAACAGGGCAAACGTACATAATTTTTTATTCGCAAATGCCCGGCAAAAAAAGAAAGAATGATCATTATTCAGTCACAAAAAGGGCTTTTAATTCGGTTGCGTCGGCTGGGTTCATTTTCCCTGCGAGAATGAGGCTTAACTGTCGGCGGCGAAGCGCTCCTTCGTATCTGGTTATTTCCAATTCGGTTTCAGGAACTACTTCCGGCACCGCGATTGGGGTTCCGAGTTGATCGACAGCAACAAAAGTATAAATGGCTTCATTGTGCTTGAGCCGGTCGCCGTTGCTGTGGTTTTCGACCCAAACATCGATGAACACTTCCATCGAAGAATTGAAAGAACGTGAGACATGGGCCTCGAGGGTAACAATATCGCCGAGCTTAATTGCCCGGGCAAACGAAACATGGTTTACCGATGCTGTTACGACAACCCGTTTACAGTGGCGATGGGCTGAAATTGCAGCGACGATGTCCATCAAATGAAGCAGCCTTCCACCCATCATATTTCCTAAGGTGTTGGTGTCATTTGGCAGTACGATTTCCGTTGAAACGGCGCGGGATTCACTTGCTGGCTTTTTGAAATTCATGAGGCAAAGGTAGGTTCTTTTCGAATGATTTCCAGATGGCACAGCTATTCGTCAACTTATAACTTGACATTTATATTAAAAAGTATATCTATAGCTTTACTTAAAATTTGATTTTGTCAATATATAGTTTTACTTTTGTTAGACATTTATGAAAGCTATGCGCAAAAGTCTGCAATTGCAACATCTCCACAGCAAAATGTCATCATTTGCTTCAGTAATAGAAGTTGCCGTGCCGCCAACAGGTTGGATAACCGCCATAAGGAAAGCACTGGGTATGTCGCTTGAACAGCTTGCAAGAAAACTATCTGTCACAAAACAGAATGTATTTGATATTGAATCCCGTGAAAAACAAGGCTCAGTCACATTAAAATCTCTGAAAGAAATTGCCCGTGCATTGGATATGCAATTCGTTTACGGCTTTGTTCCGCTTGAAGGTTCATTAGACGCCCTAATAGAACAAAAAGCAAGGAGACTTGCAAAAGAAATTGTTTTAAGAACATCCAATTCCATGGCGCTGGAGGACCAGGCGAATGGGGAGGAACGAATCGAAAAAGCTATCGAGGAACGAACACAAATTATTATCGGGCAAATGCCTAAAATATTGTGGGATTAGCACTTGACTACGAACAGGGACAAACACCTTTAGATGAGGAAGAGAAAGAAGGTCTAATAATTAAGACCATAGCCTCAAGGACTGAATTAGATGAATTTGAGCAGTTGAATATAGAGGAAGCTGTTCAATGGAGCCTGGCCCGGAAATTCACAAAAGAAGCCCTTTTCACAGAAAGATATATAAAGGAAATACATAGAAAAATGTACCGCAGCGTTTGGGCCTGGTCCGGACAGTTTAGACAAACCAATAAGAATATTGGGGTCGACCGGTGGCAAATTTCCGTTCAGCTAAAAAACCTATTGGGCGACGTGCTTTTCTGGAGCGACAATTTCACTTATCCCCCAGACGAAATAGCGGTGCGGTTCAAACATCGGCTTGTAAGCATTCACTGTTTCCCAAATGGCAACGGAAGACATAGCCGGTTAATGGCAGATATAATAATTGAAAAAATTTTCGGCGAAAAAGTCTTTACATGGGGTTCGGGAAATCTATTGCCAGCCGGAAATGCACGAACGGCTTACCTTGATGCCCTGAAAAAGGCCGACTCAGGAAATTATAGCGCATTGATCGCCTTTGCCAGATCATGACTGCCGAAATTTATTGCGTTCCTGACGTAAAGAACACTGCAGTTAGATACACCCACAAAAAAGAAAACAAAATATGTATGCTGGTTTCGAACTTTTTCCCTTTCCAGAGTTTTGATGAAAATCCGAAAAATTGGATCAGCAGGCGGGTAAGCCAAAAAAAACCGAGGGCGACACAAACTCTTCCTCCCAAATCTGTTTCAACTAATTCTCGTGACGAACTCAGGCAAAGTAGGCCCATTAGCAGTAGCACAAACCCAATAAAAAAAGTGTGTACATAAATCATCTGGCGGTTAACCAGACTCAACACTGCAAATTCTTTCCCCCAATTAAAATATTTAGGAAAAGCCGAATGGAAAACGGCAAGGAACACCAGCAGCCAACCGGCAATGTTAAGATGCAACTGCATTTTTTTGAAGGATAAATGTTGAAACAAATGGGGTGATTTTGAATTCCTCAACAACGCGCAATTCGCATTTTTTAAAAGTGCGCCGCCAGGAAGACAACGGCATGAAATGGAAAAAACCGATCGTGTAAGCAACAAAATTCGGGATGTCGCGCAGGTGTTCCGTCACAACAATTTTTCCCTCCGACTTAATAATTCTCTTCAATTCAAGAAAGAACATATCACGCTGCACCTCTTTTCGGATTTCGTGGGCAGCAAAAATTACGAAAGCAGCATCCGCAGAGTTGTCCTCCATTTGTATCGACGATGCTTCGATTTTTTTTGTTCCGGGAAATGAAGGGTATGCTTTCCTTGCCCGACGGATTGAGACTTCGGTATTTTTCGTGGGATCATAGAAATCGAACGCGCTTAGTCGGCTTGCCGGAAATTTATGCTGAATTAATGCGCTTGTTTCGTCGAACCCGGCACTGAAATTAACAAGTGTTCCATTTGCCGGAATAATTAAATTTTCCATCCATTTAAGACGGTAAATTCCTGAAATGTCATAAACATAAAATGAAACGAGCAATGAAATGAGCGTTCCAGCGAGGATTAACGTAGATATAACAATTCCAATGGCTGTGAAATCAAGGTAGCTAAAGATTGCTATAACACAACCAATTGTGGCGCCAGCGAAAAGATAAAAATGCCAGTTAAACCGGACAATATTCCATACGCCCTGGAAAGGTTGTCTCATGATTTCCATGTCTCCGCTTTGCCTTTTTTCCACCAGTACGGAATATTTCGGATGATAAATGCATTCGCTAACACGACGTCTTTCAGTTCTAATGAATCAATAAAAGCACTCGAATAGTCAATCACTTTGATCGGAGCCGGCGTCCAGTTTTGACGCACGCCTTCAATTATCAGCACCTCTTTCTTTGAAGCATCGTAGGTAAATGTAAATGGCAGCGGACCTGCGAATCTTCTTGCTTCTTTCCAGTCTGCGAACGGGGAATTTTGCGGAAGAGGAACTTCATCCAAACCAGTTTCAAAACGGAAGTTAAAACCGGATTTAACTGATTTAATTTCCGTTTCGTTCCCTTTGATTAATTGCTGAATATCCGTAGTTGTGTACTTATAATGTGTGAAAATATTTCCAAAGAATTCCATCTTCTTTTTATCCGTTTCGGATTTAATAATGTACAGACCCCTTAACCTTTTGCCTGCGTTGGTAGTGTATTGCACAAAGACGCGATAACCGGTAAGAAAGAAATCATTTCCCATAAATGCAGGAAACCCTTTGGGTCTTAATCCCTTCGTCTGAACCATTGCAATGGCGATAAAGGCCCATTTATCGTGGAAGGTGTCCAACTTTAAACATTCAGGAATCAATCGCATTAGTTGCTCTTTCGGTATCGCAAAAGTGAGCACGACAGAACTTTTAAAAAATGCTTCGACTGCGAACGGATGGTTTTTGAGAAAGGAAAGCATCTACGCAGGAATTAATTTTCGTGGATTGAATTTAAATTCATTGAAATAAATAAGCGTAATAAATAACAGGGCTACCAGGGAATTGAGTTTACCAAAAAGAAGCAGGTTGGGCACAAGAAAAAACTCAAGCGTATTCATTGTTGCTATAATCAGGATCTGAATTATTGTATTTAAGCGTGATTTAATTCCACTTAAAATCCAGGCCGCCATTGCTATTTCGGAAACCCCAATTGCTTTCGTCAGCAGCCCGGCGTATTCGTATCCAAGGATTTCTGCAACAATTTCCTGATGCCTTGGAACCATATCAAGCACTTTGCAGAAAAGTCCATTTACAAGCCAAACAAGCGCTATGAGAAACTTAAGAATAGTATGGGCGGCAGATCCCTTAAACATTGTATCAATCTCCTCATTTATTAATGAAAGATCTAAGGCGAAATTACAAGCAAATTGCTGCGGTGCAGATAAAATTTTCGTTTTTATTTAGCGTCTGCCCATATAGTCGGAAGTCTTAATTATAGAGGCTTCCGATTAGGCGCACGACAACAGTTGACTCTATAGACGTACTCCATTTATACTGTGAAGCATAAACATTAAGAGCCCACAATCCGTTTGTGATCGTACATTTGTAGCGATGGCATTATACCTCAAAGCAATACATATCATCTTTGTTGTGACCTGGTTTGCCGGCCTCTTTTACTTTCCGCGTTTACTTATTTACGACCGGGAAGCGAGAGATAAGCCACAGCCTGAAAGTGATATCCTTGTGCGCCAATTCAGGATCATGCAAAAAAGGCTATTGTTTGGAATCACCTGGCCTTCGATGATAATTACTGTAATTCTTGGTGTTTGGCTAAAAATTGAATCTGAGCATATTATCTGGACAAATACCTGGTTCCTGGTTAAGCTTTCCTTTGTAGTTGGTTTGATCGCTTATCATCTCAGCCTTCATAAATTTTACATGGATCTGGGACAGGATAAATTAAATGTAACGAGCGATTTTCTAAGAATCTGGAATGAGGTTGCAACGATATTTCTTGTTGCGATTATATTTATTGTTGAGCTCCAGAATACGCTGCAAATGCTTTACGGATTACTCGGCATGCTGGCGCTTATTTTAGTGCTAACGATTGCTATCAGAATTTATAAAAAACAACGGCTGAAAAGCAATTGAATTATGAAGAAATTATCATGGCAATCCAGTTAATCCGCCATTTCAATCTGGCTAAAGTTTATGATAGTTGCAAGGTGAATTGGAAAGGAAGAATTAGAATGATTTCAGAATGATTCATTAGCGGTATATCAGAAAATTTGCGACCAAACAATTACCGAAGGCAACTCTCTGAAAATCTGTGAATCGCCCCCATTTAACAAACACTATGGCTAATTCTCAAATGCCAGTTTCCTAACACAGGGGACCAAAATGAGCACTTCAATGAGGTTTAAAGATGCTTCCTTCTTTTGATTTCATATTAAATTGCCGAGCCATCTCTGGTTCCAGGAAAAGGCGATGCAACTGGCTATTACTTTAAATTATTTCCCGCTTAGCCTTTCCTTATTCTTCTTCGCCATGATAAAATCAGGCATCATCGTAAGCGCCTGATCGAAATATTGGCCTGCTTCGGTTGGCTTATTCATGTCCATCGCAATAACTCCGCGGATATTCATTGCCGCTGCCAGGATTGGGACTTTCTGGAAATTGGGATTTTCGTTAGGATAATTTAATACCACCTTTTCAGCAGGAGCCTCAGGTGAAAGCTCTATCTGCCGAAGACTCGCATCACATTCGCCATATCGTTTGAGCAAATATTGAAAGGCCGCAACTTTATATAAATACAACAGCTTTTCTGTTTCTTTATACAGGATCTCGTAGGCTGCTAATGCTTCGTTGTAGGCACCCAGATTTTCGAGTGATTGTGCAAGGACCTCGCGAACCGGAAGATTCCCGGAGTTTCTTTCAAGAATTTCCTCCGATACTTTTTTGGACTGCTGAAACAATCCTCTGCCAAGATAAATAAGGCACAATGAATCATTCAGATCGAATCTCTCGGGCTTCAAAACGAGCATTGTGTGCAAAGCCTGGGTCGCCGTGATGAGATCTCCCAGCTGTCGCGACCTTTTGTAAATCTTTTCCTGTAAGTCGAACTGTTGGTTAACGGCAGGTGTAGAGGTGCCGGGGCCTGACTTTAAAGCTGCCTGTGCCGGCTTCTTTTCCTGGGAGAATCCGCAAACGGCGACGAAAAGAAAAGAAAGCAGAAGTAACGCCGAAAGTTTCATTTTAGCGAATCAACAACCAGGCTTCTTCGTTGAGGCCTTTGCGAATATCCGAAAGCTCATCGGAGGCAGCTGTGATATCGCTGTAACTACCGTATACAACGCGGAAAAGTCCGGCGGGTGTGCGGTCAAGTATAAATGGATCGAACCCTTTTTCCTTTAAATAACCAAGCATTCCGTCTGCATTATGCTTCGTTGAATAACATCCGGCAACAATAAATATCTGTGCATTTTCTGCACTAAAAGCGTTGCTGCTTTCCGGCGCCACAAATGCCTTGCGGGCAGCAGAATCAAAATTACCTGAGGCTGCTTTAATCCCGACGGATAGTGCTTCACTACCGGTAGAAAAAGGATTAAGATCTGCGTAGGAAATTCTCTTTCCTGCGGGCAGACTGGTATTAAACGCGATAAGCAACGAAGCAATTGCAACAGGAGCAAGCTGCAGAACACGCTTCCATGTTTTGCGGTTTTGCCTTACCGGAGGAACAACCTCGTGATTAACAAATACTGGATCCGGGCGGCGTTCCGGAATCGGGAAACGATTGATCGCATAAGCCTGAACAGGGTATAGGCCGTATGCTTCCGTCAGGTGGTTTTCAGAAGTATTTGCAAAAAACTGAATGTTTCGTTCAACGTCGGTGGTGAAATATCCTACAGTTTCAAGATCAAGACGCTCTCCCGCAAACAGACGCTCGTTAAGCGATTGGGAAAACGACTGAATCCATTGACGGGCATCGTCGAACGAGACATTTAACGAGCTTGTTAGACGATTGATCAGCAAGCCATCATCCGTGCGAAGGTTGCGGTTAAAGACCAGCTGTTTCCTTGGAGGCTGAAAAACATGCGTAACAGGATGCGCTACGGCGGGAGCGTAATTGCCTATAAAACCGCCAAAATCCGGGATAATCACACAGTCGTGGGCCTTTAAAAGAAATGCTATCTCTTTGGCTAGCTGTTGTTTACGTATGTTGAATTCCGCAGATCCCATTACGGTAAATATAGTGCGTACTGCTTAGCTTCCGCAAACTATTTTCTGAATTATCTGATTAAAAAATGATCCGACAATCAAGCTGATGCCGTTCAATACTTTATGAAATTAAAACCGCTTGCTGAGGGCGCTGATTTCCGCTGTTGCTTTGTGCGACTATCTGCGAAACAGGAAGGAAACATCACCCGGCAGTTATGACACTGGTAAACTTTAAGAAAACCGTCTCAGCATTTTTTCGAGGTCCTCCGGCGAATCAACACTCCAGCTTTCGTGATCCGATAAGGCAGTCATTATTTTATAGCCGTTTTCCAGCCACCTCAATTGTTCGAGCTTTTCTGCTAGCTCAAGTTTTGAAGGCGCCAGAGTAGCAAGTGTGGCTAATGTTCCTGCGCGGTAGCCGTATAAACCGATATGCTGGAAATAATTCTCCGGAGAAGGATTCCCGGCATTCCCATCACGTTCAAAAGGAACTGTTGATCGGCTGAAATAAAGCGCAAAATCATCCACCGCTTTCACAACTTTAATAGTATTGGGATTCAGGATGTCTTCTGAATTGGAAAATTTTCTTACCAATGTCGCGATATTCACGTCTGGTTTTTCAAAACAGGAAACCAGTAAATCGATCTGATCGGGATCAATAAACGGTTCATCGCCCTGGATATTTATAATAACTGAGCGCTCGTCTATTTCATCACCAAGCTTCGCTATCACTTCGGCGCAACGATCTGTTCCGCTAGGATGATCGGGACTTGTCATGATGACTTCCGCTCCATGGGCAATCATTTCGTCAGCGATTCGGTGGTCATCAGTGGCGACATAAACTTTATCCAACTTGCTAGCTGATGCCTGCTCATAAACCCGGCAGATCATAGTTTTACCAAGAATGTCCACTAAAGGCTTTCCGGGAAAACGGGTGCTGGCGTAGCGGGCAGGGATAATTCCGATGGTGGGAAATCTATTCATCAAGCGTCGAATAAAGTGCTAAGTAAGCTTAGAATAAATCAAAGTGACAGCTTAAATTAAAATAGCAATAAAAATCACAATAAAAAAAGAGATAAACGCTGATTTCCTTTCTCTTCTTTTTACACTATTAACGACCAGAAATTAAATTCAGATTTGTCATGCTTCAATAAAAAATAGTTTTGCAATCTGAGATCGCCGGGAAAACTGAAAGAAAAAAGTTGAGCGGAGATTGCACCTTTCATTTACTTCAATGCAATTTATAATTACTGGCATTAATGATCTAAATAGAGTCTGTCTATAGAGTCTCCTGATGTCGTTGCACTAGTCTGAAAAATGCTCTTTTACAAAAGTAAACTGCGCTTTTTCGGCCGTCGTGCGCCTAATCAGAAGCC
>Ga0105049_10002616_pt1 | contig 21338 bp, 10 predicted proteins | sample MAT06_FD_78087 | JGI IMG/M metagenome (GOLD analysis project Ga0105049, IMG submission 78087) | Freshwater microbial communities from Lake Fryxell liftoff mats and glacier meltwater in Antarctica - MAT-06 | ecosystem: Environmental > Aquatic > Freshwater > Ice > Liftoff microbial mat | place...
CTGGGGAAAGTTTATCCGTAGAAAAATCGGTAGAAAATGCACCGTCAAGCGTCAACCATCAACCGTCAACCGTCAACCGTCTCCTGCAAGGCACCACAGTAGCTTCCGGAAAAGGCGTTTTTAAAGTTACTGCTACCGGCGCAAAGTCTGAATTTGGCAAATTGGGCAAATCGATCGAGTCGATTGATTCGGAACAAACCCCCTTACAAATCCAAATCAAACGATTTGTCCGAAACATGGCTATTGTTGGAGGCCTAGCCTTCCTCTTGGTTTTTGTTTTAAATTTTTGGATAGAAAAAGACATCTGGAAGGCCCTGCTCTTTTCCCTCACCCTCGCGATGTCTATCTTACCCCAAGAAATTCCAGTGGCATTTAGTGCTTTCATGGGCCTCGGCGCCTTTCGGATGATCAAATTTGGGATTCTGGCCAAGCAGCCCAAAACCGTGGAAAGCCTGGGGTCTGCAACGGTTATTTGCCTGGATAAAACCGGCACCATCACCCAGAATCAAATGTCCGTCGCCGAAATAACTGACTTTTCGGGCTTGGGTCGAACCCTCGAATACGCCCTATGGGCCAGTGAGCCTGAGCCCTTCGACGCCATGGAAAAAGCCATTTTAGCGGGTCATCTTGTAGCAATTTCGGCCACCACCGACCTTCGGAAAGGGTATGAATTGGTGAAAGAATATCCGCTTTCTGGCCGCCCGCCTATGATGACACACATTTGGCAGAAACAAGGCACCCCAAGAATCATAGCCTGCAAAGGTGCTGTAGAACGGTTGATGGATGTCTCGAAGATAAAAGGGGCACTCCGGGAGCAGATTTTGGCTAAAACTGAAGAGATGGCTGGTCAAGGTTACCGAGTACTAGGCGTGGCAAGCGCTACCCTGAAAGGCGATAATTATCCAGTAGAACAAGATGATCTTCCCTGGAAATTTGAGGGCTTAGTGGCCTTTTTCGACCCTCCAAAAAAGAACGTAGCGGCTGTTTTTAAAAAATTATATAAAGCAGGCATTCGGGTGATGATGATTACCGGAGATCATGCAGCAACCGCTAAAAATATCGCACAAAGCATCGGTTTGAAAGGCTGGGAATCCGTCCTGACTGGGGAAGAAATCATGAAGCTCAGCGATAAGGAGCTTCAAAGCACCGTCCAGAAAGTCAATGTATTTGCACGAATGTTTCCCGATGCTAAACTCCGCATCGTGAACACCCTCAAAGCCAACGGAGAAACCGTTGCCATGTCTGGCGATGGCGTGAACGATGGCCCAGCGCTAAAAGCCGCTCAAATTGGAGTGGCCATGGGCAAAAAAGGTACTGAAATCGCAAAAAGTGCGGCTTCTTTGGTTTTGTTGAACGACAACCTCGGTGCCATGGTTACCGCCATTCGGATGGGCCGACGCATCTACGACAACCTGCGCAAAGCCATCCGCTACATCATCTCTATTCACCTGCCGATTGTACTTACGATACTTTTGCCGCTGTTGTTTGGTTGGCAATACACCCACATCTTATTGCCGCTGCATGTTATTTTTCTGGAACTCGTGATGGATCCCACTGCGGCTATTGCCTTTGAAAATGAGCCCGCTGAACAAAACCTGATGCGCAAACCACCTCGGTCTGCCAATACTTCCCTTTTTTCGTGGCGCGAATTGGGCTTCAGTCTGTTACAAGGGACAATGATCACAGCTGGCGTGATTTTCATGTATCATTTTGCCATTGGGCAAGGTAAACCCGAGGAGGGCGTCAGGGCTATGGTGTTCGCTACCCTGGTTTCTGCCAATCTGTTTTTGACCCTCGCCAATCGTTCTTTCGACTATGCACTTCATCGCACGCTTTTTTATAAAAACACCATGCTGCCCTTCATCTTAGCCGTCTCGACTTTAATGTTGTTGGCGATTTTGTACATCCCGTTTTTGAGCGAATTGTTTAAAATGGGCAGGATCTCAGCCATAGATTTGGGCTACTGCGTGTTGGCTGGGTTTGTTTCTGTGGCGTGGTTTGAGGTTTGGAAAGCAATTCGGGAATGGCAGGAAATCCACGCTGGCAAACGTTCAAGAAAGGCAGTTCCTAAACTTGTTTAATCTTCAATCAGCAGCTCCCTAAACCGCTCCGCTGCCGCCCGCTCCAGTGCTTCCCGGTCCTCTGGGTGGGCAATGGAAATCAATGCCTCTGCGCGCTCTCTGAGGTTTTTCCCAAATAAAAACACCGCGCCATACTCTGTCACCACATAATGGACGTGAGCACGGGTGGTAACCACGCCTGCGCCTGGTTTGAGCATCGGAACAATTCGAGGGATTCCCTTGGCCGTGCGTGATGTAAGTGCAACGATGGGTTTGCCGCCTTCAGACAATGCAGCTCCACGCATAAAATCCATCTGCCCACCTACGCCTGAATAGTGGTAAGTGCCAATAGAATCGGCGCAAACCTGACCCGTAATGTCAATTTCAATAGCGCTGTTGATCGCAACTACTCTTTTATTTCGCCGAATGACCGAGGCCTCATTCACATAGTCCACGTCCAGAAAAGCCACAGCCGGGTTATCGTCTACAAAATCGTAAAGTCGGCGAGTACCCAGCGCAAAAGCTGTCACGGTTTTGCCTGGGTGAATTTTCTTGTACCGATTGGTGACGACGCCTTTTTCCAGCAAATCCACCAAACCATCGGAGAACATCTCGGTATGCACACCCAAATCTTTGTGTTGTTGCAAACTGCGCAACACGGCGTCTGGAATAGACCCTATGCCCATTTGTAGCGTGCTTCGATCCTCAATCAATGCTGCAATTCGTTGGCCGATTTGCAATTCTTCAGGGCCAACCGCATCCCCAAAGCGCACTTCCTGAAGCGGTTCATCATGCCAAATCATCGCATGAAAACTACTGATATGCATCATGCCGTCACCATGCGTGCGCGGCACTTTTGGGTTTACTTGAGCTATAACATGCTTCGCGGCATTCACCGCCGAGCGGGCAATGTCTACTGAGGTTCCCAGAGAGCAATAGCCGTGCTTATCTGGTTCAGAAACTTGCACGATGGCTGCATCAAGTGGGAGGATGCCTCGTTTGAACAATTCCGGTATTTCACTCAAAAATACAGGGACATAATCTGCACGGCCCTCGTTCACCGCCTGCCGGATACTGCCTGAAACAAACAGTGAATTGAAGCGAAAATTGGGGTGATATAGCGGCTTATCTACTGTTACATCGCCATAAAGGCTGATAGATACCAGCTCTACATTGCGCAGCCGGGGGGCTTGCTTCGCCAATTGTTGGAGCATGTAAACCGGCGTAGAAGCACTGCCGTGCACAAAAACACGCTGGCCAGACTGTATGATTTGAAGCGCTTGCTCCGCAGAAACGTAGTTCATTTTGATGTTGTATTGGCTTAGGTGTACTTTAGGGCGGTGCAAAGTTGAGCTTTTTTCCATTGGACTGAGATCATGGAACTATTGAGACCAATCATGGCTCAAAATGACATGAGTCACTCCAAAATATGAAATGACTCATGTTAAAACCCCTAAAATGATCTAAAATTCTATTGGAATACCCGCACATAGTCCACAATCATACGTTGCGGGAAATTAGTGCTGCCATCCGGGTCACCTGGCCATTGACCACCGACCGCTACATTAAAGATAAAGAAGAAATCATTGTTGAATGGATAAGCAGCGGGTGCAACAGTAGCAGATGTGATTTGGTAAAACTGCACATCATCCAGCAACCAAGTGATTTTGTCTTGCTCCCAAACGATGGAAAAAACATGGAATTCATCGATGAATTTGGCCGACCCAGCCAGCGCCGTTGAGCTTCCGATATATTGGTGTTGGCTGTTGTTGGCCCCGTAATGTATGGTACCATGTACTCTATTGGGTTGACTTCCAATTAATTCCATAATATCAATCTCGCCGCAGGCAGGCCAGTTGACTGTGCTAATATTTCCGCCAAGCATCCAAAGGGCTGGCCAAATACCCTGACCTTCAGGCAAGGCTGCACGAATATCAATGCGCCCAAATTTGAATTCTTTTTTGCCCTTCGTGATCAGGCGTGAAGACGTATAAGCCGAACCACCAAAGTTTTCTTTTCTGGCCTCAATAATGAGTTTTCCAGCGGAAAACAGTGTGTTTTCAGGTCGGTAGTGCTGAAGTTCGTTGTTGCCCCAGCCCCCAGCGCCTGTTTCAAACGTCCAGGCATTCAAGTCTAGCGCTGTGCCGTTGAATTCGTCGCGCCAGACCAAGGTTTTGCCCGCGTAAGTTTCTGGTGTTGAATAGCCAGTAGCCGGGATATGGAAAGGGTTGTCTGCATCATCGTTGCTGAGTGTTACGGTGGCACGTTCGCGGGCAAGTGTTGCATTTACGGGGTTGAGGAGCAGGACGATAAACTTTTCATCTGACTCTAACACCGCATCCCCCTTCAACGAAATTACGATGTTTTTTTCTGTTTCTCCCGTCAAAAAAACAAGATCACCATCCTGTTTCCCAACATAGTCAGAACCTGACTTTGCTGTGCTGTCGATCGTTGCATAGTTGACAATAACGTTGTTGTTGGATGCCGCGGAGAGGGTAACTTTTACAGAAAGGCTTCCATTTGCATTGCCTTCTGCTTGCGAAACGTCAGCAATTGACAGGCTTGGAATACTCGGTGGTACCGGATCTGGGTCTTTTTTACAGGCCGCAAAGATGCAAATGCTGGCAAAAAGAATAACTGCAGTATTTTTTAAGAAAGACATGCGATTGGTGATTTTTGTTAAAATAATTTACTTCTGAAGATCTAATTAAAGTGCATACACCCTAACATAATCCACCTCCAAACGTCGCGGCCAAATCTGCTCGTCCACACCTTTCATTCCGCCCCAGTTGCCCCCAACGGCCAGGTTAAAGATGAGGTGAAAACGCTGATCAAAAGGCCACTCACTACTTGTTTTATGCAGATTAAGCACTGTGTTATACCGAACATCATCTACAAAAAAATCCAGCCGATCGGCCCGCCATTCAACGGCATACACATGAAAGGCAGATTCGGCATCTGGCAGGTAAAAACTTTGGGTGTTTTCGGTGCCTTTACTATTCGTGAACGCTTCTGAATGTGCCGTAGCATATACGGTATCCGATTTAAACCCAACGTGTTCCATAATGTCAATTTCTCCGCTGTGCGGCCAACCGCCATACTTCCAATCCGTAGGCAACATCCAAAATGCTGACCAAGTACCTCGCCCGCTCGGGCATTTAAGCCTTGCTTCGATGCGACCATAAGTCCAATCGCCTTTATGCTTAGACACCAAACGGGCAGAAGTATATTCCTTGTTGTCCTTCCATTTTTCGCGACGAGCTTCGATGAGCAGGTGGCCATTTTCTACCCGGGCATTTTCCGGGCGGCGAGCCGTATAAAACTCCATTTCATTGTTGCCCCAGCCACAAATTGCCGGGCATCCGGTACCGTAATCATAGTCCCACTTTGTGCTATCCGGCAAACCTGACACATTAAATTCGTCGCTCCATACCAGGTTCATACCTGAAACAGGCAAAGCTTTTTTCGGCAGCGCACATTTTTGCTGAAGTCCAAAAATGGAGAGCAAAAGAATCGATTTGAATAGATACCCCATAAGATCCGAGATCAAATTTTCACTAGTGTGAATTCAAACCATCCATCAGCAGGTGTACCATCTTGTTTCCGAATGCGTGAGCGCAAGACTAGTTCCGTTTCGGTCAAACCAGCAATATCATACACGGGTCCAGAATCCCAGGTTCCAATAAAGGTTCCAGCCGGCAAAACAATCTGATCCTTACCTCCATCACCTGTGCCTTTTAAAAGAAGCCAGGTCAGGTTTGCTGGAGGCGTATACGGCACCGCAGCATACTGATTCCAAGGGTCAACGGAGAATCCATTGTTCTTGTATTCAAATTTTGCACCAGCGAAGTAGAAGCAAAATTGGTCGTCGTATTGCGCATCTTGCAGGCCATTTACGGGTGATTTGAACCACTCCTCTGAACCAGGTACAGGCCCTACGCGAACTGCTTCAGCCGCATGCGTAAAGGTCCAGCATTTGCCTGGAGCATCACAATCGCCAGTCAATAAGCTCACTTGAGGGTCGCAAAGCGCCGTTGCATCTTTCGTGATACTTACCGTTTTGCTGCTTTTGGAAACCCCGCCGCCACCTTCTCCTGCAGCAAAAAGCGTTATCACATAATCGCCTGCTGTGGTATAAAACACGGTATCAACAGTCCGTTTCGACTTTGCCGGGATGCCCCCTGGAAAATCAAAAGTGTGGTCAAAAAAGCCGGTGGACAAATTAGTGACGACCACTTTGTTGGAGTCGCCATTCAAATATTCGACAGAAAACGTAGGTGCTGCCGGCTGTGGAGGCAAATCAACATCGTTTTCCTCAAAAGGGGTGCAAGCGGCAAGCGCAAGCAAAAAAGTGAGCAATGGAAGTATATTTTTCATGCGTTTTTACCCGAAATTCCGTTCCGGGATGCGTCAAATTTGAGTGTGTTTAGTTTCAGCTTAATTATACCCCGGATTCTGCCGGATCGCGCCATTAGTAGCCTGCACCTGCGCTTGTGGTACAGGGAACAAGTTATGCGTTCCTTCCACATACCCTAATGGGCCCAGCACTGCTTGTGCGCGACCTGTGCGAACCAGATCAAAGAATCGGTGGCCTTCAAGCCCCAATTCAATCCGACGCTCACGATAGATGGCATCAATCAGCGGTTGACCAGATGCGCTGATGTCGGGCAAGATACCCACTGCATTGCCTCGAGCCCGAGCACGCACCCGATTCAGAGAAGTGCGGGCGTCCCCTTCGTTGCCGTTCTGAGCAGCGGCTTCCGCGTGCATCAGCAGTACATCTGAAAAACGAATCACGCGATCGTTTGTGCCGCCATTCGGGTTTGGGTCACCAAATGGAGCATCTTCGTTTTTATACGCGAAGTATTTTTTTGCGTAGTAATCTGAGGCGATTCCTCCGGTTGCTTCTTTAGTAAAAATGCCCCGGTCGCCCATGGCATCACCCACACGGAATACCGTGCTTTTCAAGCGTGGGTCTTCAAAACCTTCTTTGAAATATTCCTGTACAAAATCTTCTGTCGGAATATTGAACCCAAAGCCTTCAAACTGGCCCCGTGCGCGCTGAAATACTGGCGTGAATGTGCCTTCGTTGGCGTTGTTTTTACCCCAGTTCCCGCCCGAAGCATTCATATACTGGATTTCAAAAACAGACTCTGCATTGTTTTCCCCTGCCTGCGTAAAAATAGAAGCATAATCGGTAACCAACTGATATTCATTAGATTGAATAACCTCGTTGGCCACTGCTTCGGCTTCGGCCCAACGTTTTTGCCAGAGGTAACATTTGGCTAAAAGAGACTGCGCAGTGCCTTTCGTAATTCGGCCAAGGTCTTCCTGCGCATATCCACTACGCAATGGAAGGCTGGATGCTGCAGCTTGAAGATCCGTTTCAATGAGGGCCCAAATTTGAGAAGCATCAGCACGTGGCAAATTGTATTCGCTAGGTGCTAGCACATGGTCGGCCAAAGGCACCCCTCCAAATACAGTAGCCAGGTTGTAGAAAAACCAGGCCCGGATAAAGTGCGCTTCGCCCAAAATACGTGCTTTCAAAGTAGCATTCATTTCGATGCCTGGCACACGCTCCAGCACGACATTGGCGCGGTAAATGCCTTCAAAATCAGCGGACCACTCGCTCTCCAGATTATCTGTATTGGTTGGTCCACGGAAGGTTTCAAGTTGCAGTATTTCATTGGCATCATTGTCGCCTGAGCCACCTTTTGTAGCATCATCAGACATTACATCCCCCCAAAACCAACGAAAGTGGCCAGCAGGGGAAATTTCGAATTGAAGCGGCGCATAGGCTGCGTTAATTGCAGCGATAGCATCTGCTGGGGTGCGGTAAAAGTTCTCTTCCGATGCGCCTACAAGTGGTTTGCGGTCGAGAAAGTCCTTTTGGCAAGCGCTGGGGAATAGGGCCGCCAGGACGATAAATATGAATAATTTATGTTGTTTCATGTCGTTGATGTACCCCGGAACTCCGTTCCGGGGTGTTTAGTAAAAGTTAAATATCCCCGGAACGAAGTTTTGGGGTGTTTAAAAAACGTTGATGTACCCCGGAACTCCGTTCCGGGGTGTTTAGTAAACGTTAAACACCCCGGAACAGAGTTCCGGGGTACATTAAAACGTCACGTTTACGCCGCCCAAAAGCACTCGCGCCTGTGGGTAAAAGCCTCTGTCCACTCCAGCATTTAATGCCCCACCGTATGCTCCGATTTCAGGATCCATACCAGAGTATTTCGTGAAGGTGAACAGATTTTGAGCCGAAACATACAGTCTGAATTTCTCAAATTTTATCTTTTTCAACAGCGATGGTGGAAGTGCATAGCCCAACTGCACATTTTTCAGACGCAGATAAGAGCCGTCTTCCACAAAGCGGTCGCTGACACGGGCGTTTTGGTTTGGATCGAGCAGATTCACCCGTGGTTCAACATTTGAAGTGCCCGCCCCTGTCCATCGATTTAGTACCGAAGCCGGGCGGTTTACGTAGTTGAAATCGTAGCGAACCGTAGCATTGTAAATATCATTGCCTTGAGTGCCTTGCAGAAAAATAGCGAGGTCGAAGCCTTTGAATTCAAAATCCACGTTAAGCCCATACGCAATGGCTGGCGACGGATTTCCGATGTAGCTCTGATCCTCAATCGTGATCGCTCCATCTCCATTGAGGTCTTTGAAACGGATGTCGCCAGGTGCCGTGTTTTCATTTTGGAAAGCAGCACTTTCAACCTCTTGCTGATTCTGGAAAATACCATCTGTTACATACCCGAAAAAGGAACCGATCGGCCGGCCTACCTCTGTTTTTGTCACGTCGGCATTACCGGACTGCACACGCCCTGCAAAAACAGGTTCATTACCCGTGCCGAGGCTTGTGACTTCATTTCTCACAAAAGCGATGTTGCCACCAATGCTGTATTTGAAAGCACGATCACGATTGCGGTAATTTAAAGAAAGTTCAAGCCCATTATTTTTTACGCTGGCTACGTTGGTTACTGGTGCTGCTGTCCCTGGAGTTAGCGGAATGGGCGCTGCGTAAAGCATATCCAGGGTGTTTTTTATGTAGTAATCTCCGGTAAAGGATACTCGACCATCCCAGAATTCTGCATCCACCCCGAAATCCGTTTGTTCGATGGTTTCCCACTTCAAATCCGGATTGGCTGAAGTGAGCGCAACACTTCCATTGGTGATGACCTGGGTTGGGCCGAAAGTGTAGTTTTGACCAGAATATACGATGGTTGTATAACCATAATTCCCGATTTGGTCATTGCCATTCCGCCCCCAAGAGGCACGAAACTTTAAGAAACTGAGCAGATTTGACTTCCAAAAATCTTCGCGACTCAACACCCAGCCCGCCGAAACGGAGGGGAAATATCCGTAACGATTGTTTGCGCCAAATTTTGAAGAACCGTCCGCGCGGAAGACTGCGCTGAACAAATACTTGTTGTCTAAATCATAGTTGGCTCTTCCAAAAAACGATCGCCAGGCCGATTCATCTGCGCCACCATAAGCACTTTGCGACGCGATAGGGTCGATGGTGTTCGAAATATAGGCATCCTTGGGATTGTTGGAAGGCAGGTTGGTGTTTGCGCCGCCGTTATATTCGTGGCGATTTTCGATGGTTGATGTGCCGGCAGTTAGCGCAATTTCATGCCGTTCAGTGATGGTTTTACGCCAGGTCAATACATTTTCCCATTGCCAGTTTTTCCAGGTGTTGTTGTTGATGACCACGGAGTTGACCGCTCTTTTCTCGCCAGCAGGTGCGTCGGCCAGTACAGGATCGTTGCTCAAATCAAATTTTGGAAAGAAAATATCCTGTTTTGCAAACGTTGCATCCACGCTGTAGGAGGTGCGGAAGGTCAAGCCTTTCATCAATTTCAATTCGCCATACGCAAGTCCCACCACCCGGTCAGAGTGCCAGCTATCGTAGGTCTGCTCAATGGCATTCACCGGGTTGGTAATATCGGTGTCCGAATAGCGCGAATAGGCAAAAGTACCGTTAGATTTTCGCACAGGCGTGACGGGATCCATGTTCAAGGCCCGAACCAGCGGGGTTACGAATTCGTTGTTTTCTGATAGACCATTGCGGGTCAGCGAGGTGAAACTAATATTCGTTCCAACCGTCAACCAATCTTTTACTTCGTTGGATCCATTGGCCCGAACAGTGTATCGGCGAAAAGCCGCTTTATCGCCGCCAACAATGCCTTTTTGGTCAAAAACATTTCCTGAAATGCCATAGGTGCTTTTTTCAGTGCCGCCATTGAAGCTGAGTTGGTGGCTGCTCATGGGCGCATCGTTGAAAATGGCATCGAGCCAGTCGGTGCCCTCACCCAAAGCCTGGGGATTGGCAAACTCGGGGAGTGGCGAAACGCCAGCAGCGACATGCGCTTCATTGGAAATAATCGCATACTCACGAGCCGAAAGCAGGTTGGCTGTTTTCCAGGGACTTTGAGTCCCGTAATAGGCATCGTAGCTAATCTTGCCTACTTGGTTTTTTGTACCAGATTTGGTTGTAATCAGTACTACCCCGTTGCCGCCCCGTGCACCATAGATGGCTGCTGAGGCCCCGTCTTTCAGGATATTGATGGACTGGATATCGTTCGGGTTTAGGAAATCTAGGCCGCCTACTGGAATACCATCTACAATGTACAGGGGCTCGGAACTTCCGATAGAGCCAATGCCACGCACCCGAACGGTGAGGGCACTTCCGGGTGAACCGCTGTTTTGGGCCACAGAAACCCCGGCCACACGACCCTGCAAGGCTTGTTCGGTGCGCAATATAGGTAGTGCAGAGATTTCTTCTGCACTAATGGAGGACACTGCTCCGCTAATGCTGCTTCGTTTTTGGGAGCCATAGCCCACCACAACGACCTCATCCAGCACGGAGCTGTTTTCCTGAAGGCCAATCTTGAACTCGCGCAGTTTTCCGACTAAAGATTCCTGCGACAAATAACCGGTATAGGAAAAAACAAGGGTAGCGTCTTCACTAGGCACATCAAGCCGAAAACGCCCGTCGATGTCGGAGATACTGCCACGCGCTGCACCTTTTACGGCGACCGTTGCGCCGATGATAGGATCCCCATTCGCTGCATCCGTGATCAACCCGGTTATTGGGATCTGAGCAGCAGATATAAAGGCAAAAAGCAGAAAAATAATGGGTAGAAAAGATTTCATGATTGTTGCATTTTGTTAAAATATTAGTCTTGCTTTACAAATCGTCCGCTCGCAGCTTTATCAGCCGTTTGCACCAAAACGAAGTAAAACCCATTGCTCAGGTTGGCAACGTTGATCGTGTACTGATCCACCACACCTTTGGCAATTTCAGACCAAACAATCTTGCCTGCTGCATCAAATACATGGATATTGAGTTCGCCAATTACCATTGTAGCAAATCCAAGTTGTACGGCATCCGAAGCAAGTGTTGGCTGCAAGCTAATCCAATCATTAGAAAGCACAGGAGCATTGGTGCCGATGGTGCAATTAGTATTTGTCGCACAAGTAGCATAGCAGGTATTGATTACCGTGTCTTGTTGCACCGGAGGGAGAAAACGGTCATTAAAATTGGTTGGAACAGCACAGGGCTGACCAGCCAGGTTTTCTTTACAAGAATAATCCGGGCAAGCGCCATTGGCAAAATCATAAAACGTAGCATAACCCCGCTGACGCTCAATCGCGATGCTAAACACACCGTCGCCGTCTGTGTCGTCCAGCTTGAAACGCCCGCCTGGAGGGCCAAAATCTAAGCCGCCAGCCAAGTAAACGCCCCCTGGATCAGGAGTAACACCATTCATTCCAATGTTAACCGTAATTCTTACGGCATCACCGCAGCCGTAGCAGGAGTTGAAACAAACCGGGCCAGCCGTAGTATTGCCTGAAACAATCAATTTCCTGTTTGTGAATACGTTCGCCCCGTCCACCGTAGTTTGGGTGCAAGCAGACGTAGGAGAAAACTGCTCCTGCTGCGCCCAGTTATCCAGGGTGTATTTGTACTCATACAAGCCTACTGGAAGCGTCAGATTCAGTTCATAAACTTTATCGCCATCAGCATCAAGTAATTCGTTGGCATCACCAGAGAAATTATTGAACGAGCCGCTTACGTATGCCTTCGCAAATGTTCCGCCAAACTGATTCATATCAAGTTTGAAGTTTACCACGGCAGTTGGAACACTTCCAGAAGCGCAAACTTCAATATCATCCATGTAATATTTTTGATCTACCGTAAAGTTCTGACCGAAGTCTGCAAATAGCACAACTTTGTTGTAGACATGTCCAGTCGCAGGCAAATTCGGGCCTTCAATAGAAGGAAGCGATGGATCAAAAGTGAGTTCTACCCATTCATTTACCACGCTATTTTCAACTTGAACAACCCAGTTTGGTCCTCCATCTGGAGATCCCTCAAGTTTAAAAGCCAAATTGCCAGGGTGATCTGTATGGAATTTTACCTTGATTAATCCGCCCGACAAAAGGTTTACCGGCGTAGAAGCGTCTGGGTTGGCGAAGGCACCTGCCCAAGTTTGAGAATTAGCCGGTTTGTTGAACTCCAAAACCGTTGCGCTGGTGTTCAGTCCAGTCGCATTTGGATTAGGGATAGTACTGGTCAAGGTACCATCAATGGTACTTCCAAAATATTGGAAGGTCGTGCTGGTAGCAGGGGCTTCAAAATCGAGAACAGGGGTGCAAGTGATCGCAACCTCTACCTGAATGTCATCCAGGTAGGTCACTTGGTCGGTGATTGGGCTGACCCCAAAATCAGTGAATATTGTGATCGTGTTGTAGATATGGCCAGCTGCCGGCATATTCGGCCCTTCGATACTTGGAAGTGCGGTATTGAAGGTGAGGGTTTCCCACTCGCCTACCTTGCTATTGACGACTGTTTGCGCCCAGTTAGCCCCGCCATCAGCTGAATTTTCAAGTTTCAGCGTTAGGTTTCCAATATGATCGAAGTGAACTTTAATCGTAACCGTTGAACTACTGAGCAAGTTAACTGGTGAACTTGGGTTGGGGTTAGAGAAACCTCCACCCCATACTTGTGCGCTTGCTGGCTTTTTGAATTCCAAGACGGTAGCGCTGGTATTCAACCCGGTTGGATTAGGGTTGGGAAGGGTTTGGGTCAACTGCCCGTCAATCGAGCTGCCAAAGTATTGGAAGCTTGTAGAGGTAGCCGGTGTTTCGAAGTCAAGAATTGTTTGAGCCCGGGTGTGTTGGAGACCCACGTAAAGCAGGGCGAATAATAGTGTGAATAATCTAGTCATGCGAAAGTTGCGTTTGTAGAAATGAAATTTTATTTTGAAAAGTCTTAGTTTTTCTGCGTCAAAAATAGGAATAGACCCATCAGATGGTATATTTTCGCTGTACGACACCATTACACAAGGACTACGACATTACTACGACAACTAAAATATTCCTACCTTGTTAATCTCCACGTAATACTTGTTTTAACCTTTTTCAATTTGGACTACTTCGTGTTTTGAAAATACTTGCCCTCCTATTCACCCTCTTTCCAAGCCTGCTCCTAGCACAAATAGGAAACCTCGGTCTAGCCCCGGTTACGAACTTTTCCAAATCTGCCTACCAGGCCGGAACACAGAATTGGGATGTAGCACAGGATGCGCAGGGCCGAATGCTGTTCGCCAATAATGAGGGATTGCTCGTTTTTGATGGTGCACATTGGAAGCGGTATCCGATTACGAATGGCACTTGTGTGCGCTCCGTAGCCATTGCAGCGGATGGAAAAATCTACGTGGGTGGTCAGGGCGAAATCGGGGTTTTTAGCCCGGACGCACAAGGTCGGCTGTCATACCAAGTTTTAAACGACCGAATTCCAGTTGAAAATCAGCAATTTGCGGACGTATGGGACATTGTAATTGCCGACGATGGCAGTGTTTGTTTTCGCAGTGATGAGCGGCTTTTTCAATTGAAAAACAATCAAATTCGGGCCTTTTCCAGTGGTGGAAAAATGAGCTTTCTCGGCAAAGCTGCGAGCCGCTTGTTGCTCCACGATGCCAACAATGGGCTCATGGCTTTTGATGGGCAACAGTTTACCCTACTCCCGGCTGGCCTGAAACCAGAAAGCCCCATTACTGCATTGCTACCCATCGGGGGTGATACGGTATTGGTGACTACCCTCAAAAATGGCATATTCTGCTTGGTGAATGATCGCCTCACACCATGGATTACACCCGTGGATGCCTTTTTAAAAGCAAAGCGGATTTACTGCGCTGCACTTTTGCCCAACAAACAACTTGCGCTTGGCACTTCTCTGGGTGGTTTAGTGGTGCTGGGTAGCGATCATCGCCCGATTCAGTGGCTACAAAAAAACGAGGGTTTGCAAAACACCAATGTGCTCTCGGTATTTGCAGATAAATCCCGAAATCTGTGGCTAGGCTTGGACAATGGCATTGCACAGATAGAAATCAGTTCGCCTTTCTATCGAATTTTGCCAGATGCAGCCCTGGAGGGCACAGGCTACGCTGCCAGAATTTTTGAAAAACGCCTCTGGCTCGGCACGTCCAACGGCTTGTTTGTCCATGCTTTTGGGGAATATTCTGACCCGTTTGGCCCCAAAGATTTCAGCCTGGTGCCAGGCACTACAGGCCAAACCTGGGGGTTAAGTGAAGTCGGCGGGGAACTGCTGTTGAGCCATCATGAGGGTACTTTTCGAGTACAAAACGAGTCTGTGTATCGAATTTCCGATATGCAAGGTGTATGGAAGTTTGTATTGCTCAACGACACTGCAATGGTGGCGGGATTATACGATGGGCTCGCATTATTCACCCGTTCCGACAAGGTCGCTCCCTGGCGTTTTAAACGTAGATTGGCTGGGCTAAATGAATCTTGCAGGGTTATGGTACGAGATCCCGATGGTTCCCTGTGGATTTCACATCCCTATCGAGGCGTGTTTCGGGTGCGGGTGCGCGACAATTTTCGGGACTTGGAGGTACAACTTTTGGGCAAAAAAGACGGGCTTCCTTCTGATTTGAACAACTATGTATTTGAGATTGGCGGCAAAATATTAGTTGCATCGGATCAAGGTGTTTTTCTATTTGATACAGCAACACAGCATTTTGAGCCTGCTTCAACGCTAGATCAGCGGATTGCCGGAACCGGGCGTATCCGTTACCTGCGGCAAGATATTCAAGGTAATATTTGGTTTTGCAGGGGCAGCGAGGTTGGCATTTTATGGGTGGAAGATGCTGGTTTGGAGAAAAAAATTCGTCGACAAACCTTTCCCTTGCTCAGTGCACAATTGGTTGGAGGCTTCGAGCATATTTTCCCCGCAGACGAACGCAACATCTTTCTAGGGGCAGAAAAGGGCTTTTTGCACCTCGATTTAGAGCGCCTGCATCGTGCAGACACTACGTTGCAGGTGATGATTTCTACTGTAAAACTCCCCTCGGCGGCAGATAGCTTGTTGTTTGGAGGTTTTGCCCCATCCACAGAAAAAATAAAATTAGCTTATAACCACAACAGTCTCTCTATCGCATTTTCCGCCAATGTGTATGGCGCAACCCGTCTCATCAACTACAGCTACCAGCTAAAAGGATTGAGTAACGAATGGTCACCCTGGACTGAAAAAACGGAACGGGATTTCTTAAATTTACCTGCTGGTGCGTATGTTTTTTCCGTCAAAGCCCGCAATGAGTATGGGGTAGAAAGTGCTCCCGCACAGTTTTTCTTCCAAATCAACCCGCCCTGGTACACCAGCTTTGCAGCTAAAAGTATTTATTCCTTGCTGTTTCTGATTGGCTTGACTGGTTTTTTTCGAAGACAACGCGTCAAATTTGAATTGGAGAAAAATGAGCTTGCTTCCACTTTTCAGCAAGAAAGCGCAGAACAACAACGTATCGTAGCAGAGAATACGGAAGAAATCAACCGATTACGCGCTGAAAAACTGGAATCTGAAGTCGTGCACAAAAACCAGGAACTGGCACTAGCAACCATGCACTTGGTACAAAAAGGTGAGATCCTGACCACTTTACAGGAAGCCTTGGAAAAAGCAATTGAAAAGAAGCAATCTACCCAAACGCTCCATGAAGACATTCGCCGAATTATCCGAACCATGCAGTTTGATACGCAATTGGACGAGGACTGGGAGCATTTTGCGATCCACTTTGACTCGGTACACGGCGATTTTCTAAAGCGCCTGCGCGAACAATATCCACAAACCAGTCCGAATGATCTTCGGCTCTGCGCTTACCTGCGCATGAACCTCAGCACGAAAGAAATCGCAAATTTGCTCAACATTTCGGTGCGGGGTGTGGAAGGAAGCCGCTACCGCCTGCGCAAAAAACTGGGTTTGGCCGGCGATGCGAACCTGGTGGAGATCATGATGGGGATTGGATAATTGGTTTATTTAGGGCTTTGGAAAGGACATCTAAGTCTGGAGAATTGACCGCTTCTGCAGGTTCATTCGGGCGGCCATCTTGATCTGAGTTGTACATCGATTTCATTTTCGCTACATTATTTGTATTTGTAAGGAATAATGGGTGCAACAATAAGGAAAAATATCGTTTTATACAAAATTTATTTTGATATTATTTTCTCAAACTCCACCCAAAACACACTCCCCTCCTCCACTGCACTCTCAAAACCAACCTTTCCGCCCATCATTTCTGCATAGCGCTGTACGATGTATAATCCAAGTCCAGAGCCTTGTGTGGTATTCGTAGCATTACTGGCGCGAAAAAATCGGCCAAATAGATGTTTTTGATCAGCATCGGGGATGCCTATGCCCTTATCATGTACGCTGATTCGAACCGTTTTTTCGCCAACGCTGGTTTCAACGAGTATTGGCGCACCCTCGGGCGAGTATTTAATGGCATTAGAAATCAGGTTAATGAGTATGTTCTTGCTCAAACTGCAATCCATCACCGCCGTTAGTTCGCCGGTATGCCTATGCTCAAAAGTTTGATTGGTTTTGAACAGGTTTTTCATGCTCTCGTGTACCTCCTTGACACAATCAATTATAATGGCCTCCTCCGCATTTAAAACCACATGACCTTCTTCCAGACGACCGAGCGAAAGGAACTCACTTAGAATACTGTTTAGCCCACTCACTGCCTTTTTGATACGTTCGCCATGTTTTTTTACGTTTTCAAAATCCTGTCGTTCAGCGTATTGAATAGCCAACCCTGCCGATGAAAGCACGGAGGTAAGCGGTGTCCGAAATTCATGAGACGCCATGCTCACAAAGCGACTTTTAAGTTCCCCCAGCTCACGTTCTTTATCCAATGCGCTTGCGAGGTCATTTTTGGTCTGCTCCAGCTCCGCTGTGCGCTCGGCTACTTTGTTTTCCAGGCCTTCATTGAGATCTTTTAGGGCCTCTGTGAGGGTTGCAAGCGCTTCTTTTTGATGCAAAATTGAGTTCTCATAATTTTTACGGTAGGTATTATCCACCACAAAAGCTACGACGAAGGATCCTTCCGAACTTTTAAACGGGCTCAAACTCACCTCTACCGGAAATTCTGAACCATCTTTTTTGAGGCCCCTCAAATCAGACCCAATACCCATACTGCGGGGTTGGGGATTTTGATGAAAGTGTTCGCGGTGAGCAGTATGTCGCTGCCCCAATCGGGTAGGGATCAAAACTTCCACCGATTTACCCAGTAACTCCCCTGTTTGATATCCAAAAAGTTGTTCTGCTGCCGGATTAACCATGGCGATTACTCCCATTGGGTCGGCAAGTACAATACCATTGGTAGCATATTGGAACAAAGCCTTAAATTTTTCTTCTTGTTGTCCCTCCACTTCACGCAGTGAAATAAAGCGGACTACAAAAAACGCAGCGGCCCAAAAACTAAACATTGGAGGCACCCGCTCCAAAAGTGCTTGCTCCAGGGGCACTTCATGAGGTCTGACAACCGCCCCAATTATGGTCAAAGTAGTTGTCACCACTGCTAAAAGCAGCACGTCGCTCTTTTCTTTGAAATATACCGCCAGGAAGTGCGCCAGCAGGTAAGCAAACACCAGGTCAAACTGCTCGTGCAATAATAAGTCGGCCACAAAAACAGCGGCGACTAAAATCCAAATGAAACGCGACCAATTGGGATCGCTACGAAAGGTATACATAGGGGCGAATATACAATCATGCACGTTTTATCCGCCAAACTGAGGCTAAAGTTAGTGCGCCCGCAGCCCAAAATCCCCACCGGCTTTCTTCAATCCAGCCAATTTCTCTTAAGCGCAGGCTGAAAAATGCTATGCCAATAGCCAATACGGCGAAGCTTAGCCGACGCAGTACCCTAACCAAAACTTTTACACTGGCATCAATATCTGGCGTGCGGATTTCGAGCTCGCCAGATCTGACTTTTTTCAAGGTTTTCAGGAGTTCTTCTGGCAGTGCAAATACATCCAATACGGTACGTTGAAGCAGGTCTTTGACATAGCCCAGCGTACCACCTTTGTTTTTCAAGAGGTATTCTTGTGCAAAGGGCCGAACGGTATCCAGCGGGTTGTAACTGGTGTCAAGCGTATTGGAAAGACCCAGCAAAAGTGTGATGGTACGGCTGAGCAGTACATAATCTTTGGGCATTCGCACGGTGCCTGCGATTCCCCGAAAACCTATTTCGTTGATTAGATCGGATAGACTGTTGTTGAATGGATTGATTTGAATATCTCGAAAATTCAGGCCTTCAAACTGGATTTCATTTTGGAGGAAATTGCGAAGGGCCGCGATCATTTTGCGCGTCATTTTTTCTGCTTCCGGGCCGTCTGCCAAAAAGCCCAAGCTGCGGCAAGCTTCGAGGGTAGCATCTGTGTCGTTTTTTACAGTTGCTTCTATAAGCTGAATGATGCCCGACCGGAATTGAGGCGAAATGTACGCCGTAGCGCCAAAATCGAGTAATACGACATGCCCTTTTTCGTCTACCAGCAGGTTGCCAGGATGCGGGTCTGCGTGGTAAAACCCATCTTTAAAAATCATTCGACACCAGATGCGTAGAAGTCGAGCAGCCAAAGCACGACGATCCAGGCCCCAGTCTTCAATTTGATTAAGATCCAGAATTTTTGCGCCAGCGCAGAATCTGGTGGTCAGCACACGCCCAGTAGAGTACGCAGAAAATACTTCTGGAATGGAGACCTCTGGCTCATCGGCTAGATTTTGACGAATGGTTTCCATAGCCCTGGCTTCATTGGAAAAATCCAGTTCTTCTTCAATCATCTGTCGAACCTGAGTGTATAGAAATTCCAAGCCTTTGATGTCCATAAACCAGGAATAAATCCGGGTCAGTTTTTGTACCACGGCTAAATCTATCTGGGCAATTTCCTCAATATCAAAATGTTGCACCTTAACCACCACCTCCGTACCATCCAGCAATGCCGCCCGATGCGCCTGCCCGATAGAAGCTGTCGCGATGGGTAATTGATCAAAGCGGCTGAATAACACTTCCGGAGTTTGGCCAAGTTCTTCTACCAGGCGCCGCTGTACATCCCCATAAGGTCGTGCAGGCAACCGATCCTGCAAAGCCTCCAAAGGGCGTTGAAAAGCCTCCGGCAAGAAGTTGGACATAACGGAGAGCAACTGACCAATTTTGATAAAAAGCCCACCCAATTCTAAAATGGTCTTTTTAACCCGTTCCGCATTTTGGAGATGAAGGGCGGCGATGCGCTTATTATACCACTGGAGTCCTAAGAATCCGCGCAAAAAACGGATGAGGAGATAGCTGCTGGCGACGACAAAAGCCGTCCAATAGGCTTTTCGGATACGACGGTTTTGTGTATACATGGTTGGGAATTGTGACGCAAATTGGGTATTCTGTAAACATACAATCCCTTCGGGAGTTCTTAGTGCGTTTAGATTAGTTTTTGCTTTTTGTCGGGCTGCTGATCAAGCAGTTTTTTGAGGCTAAACACCAAACGCCCCGACACCGTTAAAACGGGCCGGGGCGCTTGATGTCCACCTAATTTATGGCAAAAATTATTTCGCCTGAATCATCTTCTTCGTCGCAGAATCTGTAGCGGTTTCCAACTTGTAGAACAGCAATCCAGTCGTGTTGATCAGTGCACGATCAAGGGCGATCATATTTTCCCCTTTTGCGAACTGACCTTTCTGCTGGTACACTACCCTACCCGATTCGTCAAAGATGGACAAGGTTGCTTCAGCTGCTTCCGGGAGGAAGAAACCTACGAAAGTCCGGTTTACGAATGGGTTGGGTTGGTTCTGGTACAGTTCGAAGCCTACACCTGCGATAGTTTTGCCGTCGAAACGGAAGGCTACGTTCATTCGACCTGCATCACCGTACGCCTCAGCGCGAGTGATCGAACCGGAAACCCCAAGCATTTCGCTTAACTTGCCAGCTTTCTCCGCACGGAAACGTACGGTGAACGACTGCGCTCCGTCGATAGAAACTGCCATTGCGTTTTCTGGCAACAGGTTGAAGTTACTAGCTGTAACCTGCTCGCCATCAACGGTACCAATCGCCTTCAAGCCATTGAGTGTTGCAGTGAACTGGAAGCCTTTCAACGCTTGTGCAGATTTGAAGGTGACTTCAAACTCCTCACCGGCTTTCACACTCCGATCTTCAAGATCAAAGATGGCTGTGCCAGTGGTGCGCTCTTCTGCCTGCATTGTAGCATTGGCCACAACGGTGTTGTTCACATCTCCAATTTTTACCCCTACAAAGTCTTGGTTCACTTGATTCACCATTGCATTAGCCACTGAAATCCACTCCGGGAACAGCGTTTGGAATGGGTTCACTGGACTTGGGAACGTGAACACTTTATCTACAAAGCGCCAGGAAGTATTGTTTGGAAGTTCCGTGTAGATCCCAAGGATCAACTTACGAATCTCCACAATGTCAAACGTCGTGATCGAGCCGGATTTGTTTGCATCCGCTGCAATCATCTTATATGGGGAGTTCAATGGCTCCAGACCCAGGATATGCTTCGAGATCAACACCAAGTCATAAGTCGTTACCCCGTTAAGTGGGTTGTCGTCTTTCTCCGGTGCAATCGTGAACGTTGATGCAATTGGAACATTGTTGAAATTGTACCCGCCCTGATTATCTGTAAGATCACCAAAAGAGCTCGACAAATTCACAACGGCCTCTTCAATGCCCTCTGACAGTTCTGTCTTCAATGCGCCAGACACGACAATATTGTTTCCAGGAGCGCAGTTACCCAGATTGTCCTGCACAATCACATACGTCTCGCAGTAATCTGCGTTGCCGACTGCATCAATCGCCCAAAGTTCAACACACTGCGTGCCAAGCTCTGCACAAGTGAAGTTAACGACCAGAATCGGGTTGCCAAATGCATCCACTGGGAATCCAGTGCCAGTACCACACTTGCGGA
>Ga0105049_10002618_pt1 | contig 21328 bp, 17 predicted proteins | sample MAT06_FD_78087 | JGI IMG/M metagenome (GOLD analysis project Ga0105049, IMG submission 78087) | Freshwater microbial communities from Lake Fryxell liftoff mats and glacier meltwater in Antarctica - MAT-06 | ecosystem: Environmental > Aquatic > Freshwater > Ice > Liftoff microbial mat | place...
CAGGATCATGATCAGGAGCGTGATGACGATCGCGAACAGCGCCGCGCCTTCGATGAGGGCGGCCATGATGATCGAGCTGCCCTTGATGGCGTCGGCCGCTTCCGGCTGACGCGCGATGCCTTCAGCGGCCGAGCCGCCGATGCGGCCGATGCCGAGGCCGGCACCGATCACAGCGAGTCCGGCGCCGATGGCGGCACCCAGGCGAGCCAGCTCTTGTCCTTCAGCGATCATGTGAGGAGTCCGTTTCTTGGGAGGCGGGCGGTGAGCCCGATGAGGTGTCAGAGGTGAAGTCGACTCGCGAGAGAGAACAAGCGTACGAGTCGACGGGGTGTAGGTGGCGTCACCAGTGGCGCGCAGCGCACGCGCCGTACGCTAGTGCTCCGGGTGGATCGAAGCCTGGATGAACATGATCGAGAGCATCGTGAAGACGTAGGCCTGGAGCAGCGCCACGAACGACTCGATGATCATGATGAAGACGGCGAAGCCTACGAGGAGCGGGCTCGCGGCGTAGGCGGCGGTTTCGCCGGCCATCTGCGCGGCCACGAACAAGAGGCCCATGAACGAGAGCACGACCATGTGGCCGCCGGTCATGTTCGCGAAGAGGCGGATCATGAGCGCGAATGGCTTCACGATGAGGCCCACGAGCTCGACGACGAACATGATCGGCCAGACGGCGAGCGGCACGTGCGGCACGAGGTTCTTCCAGTACGCGACCGGACCTTGCACCGCCATCCCGCCGAAGAACATCACGAAGAACGTGAGGATCGCGAGGCCGCCCGTCACGAAAACGCTGGCCGTCGCGGTCGATGCGCCGGGCACGAGCCCGAGCAGGTTCATGAACAGGATGAAGAAGAACAGCGTGAGCAGATAGGGCAGGAACTTGCGCCCGACCTCGCGACCCATGACCGGGTACACCATCTCGTCGCGCACCCACAGGGCGAACCCCGCGCAGAGCCTCGAGACGTAGTCGCCGCGACCCGTGCGCACGTATCCCGGAACACCCGAGAACGCGACCACGACGATCAGGATCGAGAGGATCTGGAAGATCTGCAGGTTCGAGAGCGCGATCTGCGTCCCGACCTTGTACGGGTCGGCGTCGCCGGCCGCGGGGAGCCACGGTGCATCGAACGAGAACAGCGCGCGCGCCGCCTCACCGTGCCCGCCGGCTTCGAGCGTGTGCGGGACGAGGTGCCCGAACAGCGTGATGAAGGGGCTGTCGCTAGCGTGGTGCGGCGTGTAGGCGCCGACGAAGAAGATCGCGGCGACGATCAGGCCCACGATGAGGATCGGACGGACGAACTTCACGAAGAACGAGCCTCCCCCACGCGCGCGACGGAGATCTTCCGTCGGGCATCCAGTGTTCGCAGAGTCTCGAATGTGGCCGGGCCCAGGATCAGCAGCGCGGCGCCCGCGAAGCCGAGCAGGAAAGCGACGGCGTCCAGACGATCGGCGAGCGCTGGCACGTAGCGAACGGTCAGCGTCAGCGCGAGCATCGCGAACGCCTTGATCAGGAAGCCGGCCATCACGCTGGCGGCGATCAGCTCGGGGCGCGCGCTGGCCAGCCGCCGCTGCGCGAGCAGCGCGAGCCCGGCGACGAAGGCACCCGCGAGGTAACCCGCGAGCGCACCCGTGCCCACGCGACCGCCAAGGGTCCAGGCGAGGGCGCCCGAGATGGCGAGCCCGATCAAGGTCGTGATCGTGGTGAGCGTCACTCAGACCTCCCCTGGCGCGATATCGGCCGTGTGGGCGCGACGGGAGTCTCCGGCTCGGCCCAGGGGTCCGCCGCGCGCGGCGAGGCGATTGGATCGTCCTCGAGCGGCGGCCGCGTCGGCGTGAAGGACTGCGAGCGCGGCACCGCCTTGACGATGCGCACGAATCCACCGATCGCCCCGACCAGCACGCCGGTCACGAGCAGCCAGGGGAGGGTCCCGAAGCGCGAGTCCAACCACCAGCCGAGCCCGCCGAGGACCGCCATGGTCAAGGCGAACTGCACCCCGAGGCCCGCGTAGCGACCCAGATCGGAGGCACCCTGCGTTCCTCGGGAGGTCGAGCCCGGCATCGGCAGCAGTCCTTCGTGAGGTGGGGCGCTCCGCCAGGACCGGGAGCGAACCGCAGGCAGCGGCTTGGATCCAGGCTTCTCGCATCGCGTCGGGGGGAGGGGCTCCTGGACGACCGGCGCGTGAAGGCGCCGCGAAGCCGGAGTTCGAGGGCGAAGAATGTAGGAATCCGCCTCCGCGAGTCAACGATTCCCGGCCGAAAGTGGCTCGATTCGACGCGCGTCCAGAGCCTGGAGCCGCGATCGCGCGACCGCTACCCTGACGGGCCTTTTTCGCAGCCGTCTGCGTTCCTGATCGGCCCACTGAGAAGACCACCATGCTCGAACGGACCCTCGTCCTCCTGAAGCCCGACTGCGTCCAGCGCGGACTCGTCGGCGAAGTCCTGCGCCGCTTCGAACAGAAGGGCCTCCAGATCGTCGGGCTCAAGCTGCGTCAGTTCCCGCGCGCGACGTTGGAGAAGCACTACGAAGCCCACAAGGAACGGCCGTTCTACGGCAACCTCGTGAAGTTCATGGCCAGCGGCCCGGTCGTCGCGATCGCGCTCGAGGGCAAGGACGCGATCGAGGTCGTGCGCGGCCTCATGGGCAAGACGAACTCGCGTCAAGCCGCGCCGGGCACGATCCGCGGGGACTTGGGCATGAGCTTCTCGAACAACCTCGTGCACGGCTCCGACGGTCCCGAAGCGGCGACGAAGGAACTGGCGCTCTTCTTCGGTGAAGCCGGCGAGCTCGTGGACTGGACGCCGGTGACCCAACCGTGGGTCTACAGCGTCGAGGAAGAGCTGCGCTGACGGTCCGTGGAAAATTCGCGCCTAGGCCCGCTCCGGTTCGTGCGACGGCGCTGCGCGGCGAGGCGCGCGTGAGCTCCGCGCAACCTCCGGGCTCCGCGCCGCGGGCCGACTTGCGCCTCGGCGCGACTCACGTGGGCGAGCTCGTGGGCGAGCTCTCCCCGCTCGTCTCCGCACTGCGCGTCCGCGAAGTGCTCGGCTCGCCGCCGCGCGACGTCCTGCTCGTGCTCGGCCGAAGCGACGAGGGTCCACCCGACTGGCGCGTGCGCGTCTCGGCCAGCGGCGACGCGCCGCGCATCCACGCGCAGCGCCGACGCTTCGAGCGCCACGACGGTCCGCTCGGGCCCTTCTTCCGTCTGCTCGAGCGCGAGCTCGTCGGCGCTGTGGTGCGTGAAATCACGCAGATTTCCGGCGATCGCATCGTGGCGATCGCCCTCCGAACGGAAGCCGGCGAAGCGCGCACGCTGATCGCCGAACTCGTCGGGCGCCACGCGAACATGTGTCTCCTGGGCAACTCCGACAAGGTGCTCGGCGTGCTGGTGCCGGCGCCGGCGGACAAGCTCGATGCGCGCCTGCGCGTCGGCCAACCCTACGCGCCGCCGCCGGGTCGGCCGGCGGGCGTGAGCGAGATCGCGCTGCGCGAAGCCCTGCCCGCGCCGCCCGAACCGCCGCCGCTTCCGCGCGCGGTCGCGACGGATCCGGCACCGCTCTCGTGGATCGTCGAAGTCGCGCTCGGCGGACAAGCGGACGCCGCGCGCCACGTGGACCTCGCGCGCCATCTGCTCGAACGCGCCGAGCGCAAGTTGAAGAACGCGCGCGCGCTGCTCGCCGGACTCGAGAAGCGTCGCGCGGCCGCGAACGAAGCCGAACGCGTGCAGCAGGACGGCGAGCTCGTGAAGGCGAACCTCGGCCGCATCGCGCGCGGCGCCAAGTCGATCGTCGCCGACGACCTCTTCGATCCCGAGATGAAGCCGCGCACGATCGCGCTCGACGCGAAGCTCAGCCCGCGCGAGAACCTCGAGCGCCTGTTCGAGAAGGCCAAGAAGCTCGGGCGCAGTCGCTCGGCCGTCCTGGGCGAGATCGCCATCGCGACGGCACGCATCGCCGACCTCGAAGCGCTGGTCGCCGCGGCGCGCGCTCCGGACGCGGACGTCGCCGCGCTGGAAGCCGACGCCGTCGCGCGCGAGCTCGTCGAGGCGCCGCAGTCGACCGTCGAAGGCCGCAAGGAGGCGCCCGCACCGCGGCTCCCCTACCGGAGCTTCGCTGCGTTCGCCGGGACCGAGATCCGCGTGGGACGCAACGCGCGCGACAACGACGACCTCACGTTCCGCCACGCGCGCGGAAACGACGTCTGGCTGCACACCGCCGACGCGCCGGGCAGCCACGTCGTGCTGATCGTCGAGAAAGGGGCCGAGCCGCACCCCGAGGAGCTCCTCGACGCGGCGCACCTCGCCGTCCAGTTCTCCCCGCTGGCGGGGGCCACGAAGGCGCGCGTGCACGTGGCGCGTCGCAAGGAGGTCCACAAGCCGCGCGGAGCGAAGCCCGGCCTCGTCACGCTCTCGGGCGGCAAGATCCTCGACCTGCGGATGCAACCGGATCGTCTGCAACGTCTATTGCGCACGCATCGGGCGCCGCCCGGATCCCCGGCCTGAAGTACGCTGTCCGCCGCCGTCTCCGCACGCGCCCATCGATCCGGCGCGACCCCAGGAACCGAAACCGCATGTCCTCACGCACCGTGCCCACGCTCGCGACGCCGTTCGCTGCGCCCTTCATCTTCGTCGCCGCGCTCGCACTCGGCTCCGCGCTGCTCGCGACGGGCTGCGCGACCGAAGAGGCGGAGCGCGAGAAGAGCCTGCTCGAGATCTACACCAACACGGCCGAGTCCTACTACCAGCTCCGTGATCACGACCGCGCGATCGCGCAGTCGATGAAGGCGCTCGAGATCGAGCCCGACAACCTGAAGCTGCAGATGATCCTGGGTTGGAGCCTGGTACGGCGCGGCAAGACCGTGGACGTGCTGCAAGCCGAGAGGATCTTCCGCAAGATCTCCGACGAGGACGATTTCCGCGCGCCGCTCGGCCTCGCCACCGCGCTCGAGCGTCAAGGCGTCGCCTACGCCGAGGCGGCGGAGGCGGTCGAGAGCGGAAAGCGCATCACCGACTCGGCGGATCCCAAGCAGCGCGGCGCCGAACTGCGCGCGCTGGGCCTCGAGCGCTGGAACGAGGCCTCGACCTGGTTCGAGAAGACTCTGGCGCTCCAGAAGTCGGACCTCGACGCACTGAACGGTCTGATGCGCATCGACGCGCTGCTGGGCAAGCGGGAATCGAGTCTCGCGCGATCGGCGCAGCTGACGGAATCGCTGGGGACGGACCGGGCGTTCTGGGAAGAGCGGCTCAAGAAGGCGCAAGTCGGCGAGCGCGAGGAGCGCGAGATCCGGCGCACCGTCGGGCAGATCCTCGACATCGAGGTCGCGACGCGCATGCACGCCGCGCGGATGGAGTACGAACTCGGACGCAAGGATCGCGCGATGGTCCAACTCGACACCGGGATCCAGCTCAACCCCGAGCACGCGGACCTGCACGGCCTGCGCGCGATCGTGCAGCGCGATCTCGGCAACTACGACCAGGCGATCGCGGACGCGGAGCGTTTCATCGCGCTCTCGCCGCAGAGCTTCGAAGGCGACGACGTGAAGCGCGCGTTCGACCTGATCGGCGCTTGCGAAGCGAAGCGGGCGCAGGTGAATCCCTGAGTTCGCGTCCCAAGCGATCCTGACGCGGCGCTCGACACGGGTCCGCAAGCACAGCGAAGGGCTGCCGACCTCCACGTCGGCAGCCCTCGCCCGTCCAGGCCGCGGTGCTCTCTCCGCCCGCGGCACAGATCTCATGCAGGAGCGTTCACCGGCGCGCCGCGCCGCACACTCGGCGCCACCAGAACTCGCGCGACCGTGGCTCGATGTCGCCTCGCGCTCTCGGCGGATCAGCGTTCGTTCCAGGTCAGCGTGTGCCGCCGCCCACGCGCGTCCACGAGCTCGAGCTTCACCGGCTCGCCCGGCTGGCGGTCGCGCAGCGCGCCGACCACGTCCTCGCGGTCCCTCAAGGTGCGGCCGTTCAGTGCGACCAGCACGTCCCCGGTCTCGACGCCGAGCGCCGCGGCGATCGTGCCCGCCTCCGTGCGCTCGACCTCGAGCCCGACGCCCTCCTCGAGCTGTCGCTGCTTCCGCAATTCGGCGCTGGGCTTCGTGTAGAGCACGCCCAGGATGTCGGTGCGCGTCTTCGCGGGCGTCTCCGGCGCGAGCAGCGGCTTCGCCGGCGTGCTCCAGCGGTCGCCACCGTTCGGCGTCGGTCGGAGCCGTCGGTCGGGTCCGGCCTCGAACGGCGAACGCAGGCCGAAGCCCTGACCCGGACCACCGCCGCCGAAGAAGAATCCGTGCGCGCCGCCGGTGCCGATCCGGTCCTTCAGCTCCGGGTTCGCTTCGAGCACGTCCGCGAGCGTCTTGCCGGTGTACGTGCGCGTGGACTTCTGCCCGTCCACGTCCTCGTCGACCTCGATCTTCACGCCGTCGGGCCCGACTTGCAGGCGGAACGCCTGCGATTGCGCGCGCGGCGAGCCGTGCGGGACGGCGCCCGGCGCGATCGGCGGCGGGTTGCTGAACAGGCGGTCGAGATCGCGCTGCAGATCTCCGAACATCGAATCGAGGCCGCCGAAGCGCTGCTCGAGCTCTTCAAAACGGCCGCGCAGATCGCCCATCGCGCCGCCGCCGAAGTTCTTCAACGCGCGCAAGTGCGTGCCCGGACGACGCTCGACCTCGCGCAGCGCGAGCCGCGCGCTCCAGGCGAGCTCGGGCCGGCCTGCATCGGTCGACCAGGCGCGCACGGCCTCGCGCGCCGCGTCGTCGGCCACGGCCAGATCGACGAGCGCCTCGAACGCGCGTTCGCGTTCCTCGAGGTCGCGCGTCGCGAGCTTCTCCTCCCAGCCCCGGTGGTCGAAGTCCCCGTCACGGGTCACGACGCGCTCGAGCTCGCCGTGCTGTTCCTGCGCCGGGACCACAGCCGGCGCGGCGACGGAGGGAAAGGTGGACAGAAGGATCCAAGCGATGTTCATGGGTAGCTCTCCTGGAGCGGCGGCTGGCCGTTCTCCAACATGCCCGGGAAGGATCGACCCGTACTCCCGGGATCGGCTCCGCAGGATACGTCTCGGCGCGGCCGCCGTTGGCGCGGGCGACGCGCGGATCCGCGCAGCGAGGACGCAACAGCACGCACGCGCAGCGGCTTCTGCCGTCGCGCGCGGTCGATCACCAGCGCGGCGCGAAGGGGCCGACGCGTTGCACACCGACCGGCTGCATCGCGCCCCCGGCCGGCGACGGCGCGCCGTAGAGGTAGGCGCGGTCGTTCAGGATCTCCGGTGCCGAATCGCGCAACGGACGCTCGTCCGGGTTCAGGCGGCGGAGGCCGGTCGGACCCGTCGCAGGGCTGAACGCGACATCAGCGACGGGCGTGGCGACCGTCGCGACGACCGGCGTCACGGCTGTGTGCGTTGCGCTGGAACGGGGCTTCGGCAGGCCCGAATCCACGAACGACGGGGCCTCGGAGTGGCGCGGCGCGACCTCGTCCGCGCCGCTCCAACGCGAGCCGACCCAGAAGCCCACGAGGACGGCGGCCGCGGCAGCGGCGACGCCCCACGAGCGCCACCAGGGTCGCGCGCTCGGCGCGGAGACTCGTGAAGGGGCGCTCGTGGCGAGGACACCCTCCTCGGTCAGCGCGGCGCGGACGCCGGCCCACAGATCGGGCCCGGGGCGTGACTCCATGCGCAGCGCGGCGACCAGCTCGCGGCGCGCGGATCGGGCCGCCAGCGCTCGTTCCGCGCAGCGCGGACAGTCGGCGAGGTGCATGCGCACTTCGGCCAGCGCCTTGGCCTCCAAGTCTCCACCGACGTAGAGCGGCAGGGTGCTCTCGATCTCGGCGCACAGGTTTTCGTCGTGCTTCATCATCGATGTCCCTCGCGCGGATCTACGTCGCGCGGTGCGGGGAGTTGGCTGGAACGTCCATCGGTTCCGCGGCGCGCTTCGTTCAGCCGCGCGCGGCGTTCCCATTCCTCTTGGAAGAGTTTACGGCCGCGGTGCAGGCGCCAGCGCACGGTGACGTGCGTCGCGCCGACGATCTTCGCGATCTCGGTGCACGGCAGTCCTTCGAGCTCGCGCAGGACGAGCACCGACTGGAAGTGCGGCGCGAGCGCCGCCAGCACGTCGCGGACCTCGGTCGCGATCTCGCCCTGCTCGAGCGCGTCGGACGGCGCGGGCGCGCTCGGGTCCGAGAGATCCCAGTCGCCCTCGTCCCCGTCGAACGCGGACGTGCTGGCCGCCGGACGGCGTCGGCGCAGATGGTCGATCGAGAGGTTCGTGACGATCCGGTAGAGCCAGGTCGTGAACGGGTACTGGAAGTCGAACGACGAGAGGTTCTTGAAGACGCGGACGAAGGCTTCCTGGGCCAGGTCTTGCGCGTCCTCGTCGGAAGGCACGAGGTTGCGCGCGACCCGCCACGCGCGCTGTTCGTGGCGGCGCACGAGCAGCGCGAAAGCCTGCTCCTCGCCGCCTTGCGCGCGGCGCACGAGTTCGTGGTCCTCGCGCGGATCGCCGGGCTCGCTCGTGGCGATACCCTCCGCCTCGGGCACGGTCGATTCGGGTTCGCCGCGCTCGCGATCGGGGGGGACGTCCGTCATGCGCTGCCCGCGGGGCGAGAGCTTCGGCTCGTTCGACGCACCGTCTTCGGGGCGGCGTGTCATGCCGCCCTTCTCGGACGTGCGCAGGGCTCGGCTCTCGTGCATTCCGGGGGACTCCACGGCGACGTACGCCCCGGGTACGACCTCTGTTGGCGGTGAGGACGGGATTCCCGGGCCGGCGCTGGCGCGACCGCCGTGCGACGGGGCGCGCTCACCCCACGACCGGGAAGCGACCTGGGATCTCGCCGATGCGGCGGAACTTGGCGCGGCGCTCGGCCACGAGGCGGTCGGTGGGGATCTTCCCGAGCTCGTCGAGCGCCTCGAGGATCTGGCGCCGCACTTGCGCCATCGCCACGAGCGGCGCGCGGTGCGCTCCGCCCGCGGGCTCGGGGATCACGCCGTCGACGATCCCGAGTTCGAGCAGGTCCGGCGCCGTCAACTTGAGCGCGTCGGCCGCATCGGGCGTCTTCTCGCCGTCCTTCCACAGGATCGCGGCGCAACCCTCGGGGCTGATCACCGAGTAGTAGGCGTGCTCCATCATGTACACGCGGTCGCCGACGCCGATGCCGAGCGCGCCGCCCGAGCCGCCCTCGCCGATGACGACCACGAGGATCGGCACGCGGATCGAGAACATCTGCAGGATGTTCTCGGCGATGGCGGCGGCTTGGCCGCGCTCCTCGGCGCCGATGCCCGGATACGCGCCGGGCGTGTTGATCAAGCACACGATCGGCAGGCGCATCTTCTCGGCCAAGCGCATCTTGCGCAGCGCCTTGCGGTAGCCCTCGGGGTGCGCGCAGCCGAAGTTGTAGGCCATGCGCTCCTTGGTCGTGCGCCCCTTGCGATGGGCCACGAGCAGGAAGCGGTGCTCGCCCGAGCGCGCGAGGCCGGTGACGATCGCCTTGTCGTCGCCGAAGACCTTGTCGCCGTGCAGCTCGACGAACTCGTCCAGCATCTTCTCGATGAAGTCGAGCGCGGTCGGGCGCTTGTCGTGGCGCGCGACGCACACGCGCTGCCAGGGCGAGAGGCCGGCGTAGGTCGTCTCGATCGTCTCCGAGAGCCGACGGCGCAGGGCCTCGACCTCGGAAGCGAGGTCCATGTTCGTGCGCAGCGAGATCGATTCGAGCTCGGCCAGCTTGTCCTCGAGCTCCTGGATGGGCCGCTCGAAGGACATCCCGGGACTGGTGCTGTCGCCGCGCCGCTTGGTTTCCGCCATCCGAGTGATCTCCAGGGGGCGGCCCATTCCAGCCCGGCCGATCGGCCGCATTCGAGCCGCACGCTCCCGCGTGTGACTCTAGCAGGCCCGCGCGCCACCCGAGAAGAGGCCGCTCCGGACTGCTAGCATCCGCGAGATCGGGCGGGGCCCTACAGCGCGCAGAGAGGCCTGGAATCCCAGGACTTCGCGACCCGCGCGCCATCCCGCCGACCCGCACCACCGCCGCATGAGTCCGAATTCGAGCACCACCCCGACCCACAGCGCCCCCTCGACCGCGTCCGCGCCCGATGCCTGGCGCGTCGAGGTCGTGCGCCGTGCGGGCATCGACGATCCGGCGGCGGCGCCCGCGCTCAGGGCCTTGCGCGATGCCGGCGTGCGCGGCGTCGAGAAGCTCGGCACCGTGCGCGGATACCTGTTGCCCGCCAACCTCACGCGCGACGCGGTCGAGCGCGCGGTGCGCGAGGTGCTGTGCGATCCCGTTCTCGACGAGGCGCGCATCGTCGCGCCGAAGGTCGCGCCCGCGCCGAAGGCCGGCGTGCAGCGCGTACTCGTCGCGCGCAAGTCGGGCGTCATGGATCCGGTGGCCCTCACGATAGGTCGCGCGCTCACACGCATCGGCATCGCGCGGGCCGACGCGAACGGTGATCCGTTCACGGCGACGTTCCGCGGCTTCGAACTCGAGACGGGCAGCGCGCCGATCGAGACGTCGAAACTCCTCGCCGCCGCGGGTCGCGGGCTCGCCAACGAAGTCATCGAGGACGTGCTCGTCGACGACGAGAGGCTGCGCTTCGGTCCCCCGCCGCCGAGTCCGCGCCACCAGCTCGTGCGCGTGCCACTGTGCGAAGCCGACGAGAACCGTCTGGCGCAGATCTCGCGCGACGGACACCTCTCGCTTTCGCTGGCCGAAATGCGCGCGATCCAGGCGCACTACCGCACCGCGCTGCGCGAACCGACCGCCTGCGAGCTCGAGACGATCGCTCAGACGTGGAGCGAGCACTGCAAGCACAAGACGTTCACCGGCATCGTCGACTTCGACGGCGAGGTGATCGACAACCTGCTCAAGCGCACGATCAAGGCGGCGACACTCGAGCTCGACCGCCAGTGGTGCGTGAGCGTCTTCCACGACAACGCCGGCATCGTGGAGTTCGACCAGGGATTCGACGTGGCGATCAAGGTCGAGACGCACAACCATCCGAGCGCGCTCGATCCTTACGGCGGCTCGGGCACCGGCGTCGGCGGCGTGGTGCGCGACATCCTCGGCGTCGGGCTCGGCGCGCGCCCCATCGCCAACACGGACGCGTTCTTCGTCGGCGCGCTCGACATGGCCGCCGCGGATCTGCCCAAGGGCACGATGCACCCCACGCGCATCCTGGCCGGCGTCGTCGCCGGCGTGCGCGATTACGGCAACCGGATGGGCATCCCGACGGTGTCGGGCGGCGTGTGGTCGCACCCGGGCTACGTCGCCAATCCACTCGTTTTCGCCGGGACGGTCGGCATCCTCCCGCGCTGGGCCGCGACGAAATCCGTGGCGCCGGGCGACCTCGTGGTCGTCGTCGGCGGCCGCACGGGGCGCGACGGGATCCACGGCGCGACGTTCTCCTCGGCGGAGCTGCACGAGGAATCCGAAGTCGTCTCGAGCGCCGCTGTGCAGATCGGCGACGCGATCGAGGAGAAGCGCGTGCTCGACGCGCTGCTCGTCGCGCGCGACGCACGCCTCTATCGCGCGGTCACCGACTGCGGCGCCGGCGGGCTCTCGTCGGCCGTGGGCGAGATGTCGGCCGACTGCGGCGCGGAAGTCGATCTCGACAGCGTGCCCCTCAAGTACCCCGGCCTGCGCCCGGAGGAGATCTGGATCAGCGAAGCGCAGGAGCGCATGGTGCTGGCCGTCCCGCCGGCTTCGATCGAGCGTCTGCGGGCCGTGTTCGCGGCCGAGGACGTCGAAGCCAGCGTGATCGGCCGCTTCACCGCGACGGGCAGGCTCGTGCTGCGCTACCACGGCGAGGTCGTGGGCGACCTCGATCTGCACTTCCTGCACGAGGGCACCCCGCGTCCGATGCGCAAGGCGACGTGGACGCCGCCGCGCCATGCGGACCCGGGCGCTCCCGCGGCGCGCGACCACGAGAGCGTCGTGCTCCGCCTCCTGGGCGTGCCCGATGTCGCCAGCAAGGAGTGGATCCTGCGGCAGTACGACCACGAGGTGCAGGGTCGGTCGGTCCTGAAGCCGCTCGTCGGCGCGCGCATGGACGGTCCCGGCGACGCGGCCGTCCTGCAACCGCTGCCGAGTTCGAGGAAGGGCATCGCGTTGGCCTGCGGCGCGAGTCCGCGCTACGGCGAACTCGACCCGGGCGCCATGGCCGAAGCAGTCATCGACGAAGCTCTGCGCAACGTCGTGGCGGTCGGCGGCGACCCCGATCGCACGGCGATCCTCGACAATTTCTCGTGGGGCAACTGCGAGAAGCCCGACCGGCTCGGTGCGCTGGTCCTCGCCTCGAAGGGCTGTTATCGCGCGGCGATGGCGTACGGGACCCCGTTCGTGTCGGGCAAGGACTCGCTGAACAACGAGTACCGCGTGGGCGACCGCTCGACCCCGATCCCGCCGACGCTCCTGATCACGGCGCTGTCGATCTGCCCCGACGTCGCGCGCTCGACCAGCATGGACCTGAAGCGCGCCGGCTCGCGCCTCTACCTCTTGGGCCTGACGCGGCCGGAGATGGGCGGATCCCACTACCTCGCGCTGGGCGAGCACGCCGGCGGGGTGCCGCCGCGCCCGGACCTCGTGGTCGCGCCGCGCCTCTTCCGCGCGTTGCACCGCGCCATCCAGGCCGGCCTCGTGCTCGCCGCGCACGATCTCTCCGAGGGCGGGCTCGCGATCGCGGCGGCCGAGATGGCCTTCGCCGGTGACCTCGGTTGTCGGTTGCGGCTCGCCGAAGTTCCCTGCGCGGAGCTCGCCTCGGGCTTCGATCCCGACGCGACGCGCTTGTATTCCGAGTCTTGTTCCCGTTTCCTGATCGAGGTCGGGGGCGGGCGCGCGGCCGAATTCGAGGCCTTCTTCGCCGGTCTGCCGTGCGCGCACCTCGGCGAAGTCGACGCGACGCAGCGGCTGACGATCGAAGGCGTGCGCGGCGGGCTCGTGCTCGACACGCCGATCGAACGTCTCCGATCCGCGCACCGAAACGGCTTCCGAGCAAGCGGCTTCCAGACCTGATCCCGATGAGCACCGCGCGCGCCCTCGTCCTCCGTTCCGCAGGCACCAACTGCGACGGCGAAACCGTGCGCGCGCTCGAGCTGGCGGGCTGCAGCAGCGTCGAACTCGTGCACGTGCGCCGCGTGCTCGACGAACCGGAGCGCCTCGAGGACGTCGAACTGCTCGTTTTCCCCGGCGGTTTCAGCTATGGCGACGACGTCGCGGCCGGCCGCGTCTTCGGGCTCGAGCTGCGCCACGGGCTGCTGCCCGAACTGTGCCGCTTCGTCGATCGCGGCGGACACGTGCTGGGCGTGTGCAACGGATTCCAGATCCTGGTCGAGTCGGGCTTGTTCGAGCGCGAAACCGGCTCCACGACGCTGCCGACGCGCGACATCGCGCTGCACCAGAATGCTTCGAACCGCTTCGAGTGCCGCTGGATCACGCTGCGCTCCGAGCGCTGCGCGGCGACGTGGCTCGAGCCGGGCACGCTGCTGCCTTGCCCGTCCGCGCACGGCGAGGGCCGCTTCGTCGTGCGCGACGAAGCCGTGCTGCGCCGCTTGCAGGCGAAGGGTCAGATCGCGCTGCGCTACGCGCAGGCCGACGGGACGGTCGCCACGGAGTACCCGGAGAACCCCAACGGTTCCGTGCAGTCGATCGCCGGCATCTGCGACCCGACCGGGCGCGTGCTCGGGCTGATGCCGCACCCCGAACGCAACGTGGATCCGTGGCACCATCCGCACTGGACGCGCCTCCCCACCGGCAGCGCGCGCACCGAAGGGGAAGGACTCCCGTTCTACCGCCGGCTCGTGGCCGCCGCCGCGGGCGCGCCGGTCGAGCGCCGCACGCCGGCCAGCGCGACTCGAGAGCCTTGAAGCCCTCGAACCCAAAGACCCCCGGATCCGTGCGGCGCCGCTTTGGAGCGCGCCGCGTGTGATCTGCGCGGGCTCGAGGACGAGCCCAACGCACATTCGGCTCGCGCGAGCCGATCGACAATCCGACCGATCCTCATCGTCCGACGCCCCGGCGCGCGGACCTCGCCCACAGAACCACCACCACCATGCGCACCTCGACCTTCGCCTCGCTCCTCCTCGCCTCCCTCGTCCTCGTCCCGATCGCGAGCTCGTGCGCCGCCGTCGCCGTGCTCGGCGCCGGCGTCCTCGTCGGCCAGCAAGTGCTCGACGACAACGTCTACGTCGGACAACTCACCACCGACGCGAGCCGCACTTGGGCCCAGACGAAGACCTCGCTTTCGCACATGAGCACGAAGCCGATCGACGCGAACAACGAGCTGCGTCGCGCGATCGCCGACGTCGACGGGGCGAAGTGCACGGTCGTCGTCGAGACGTACGACCTGAACCGCAGCCAGATCCGCGTGTCGGCCACGAAGTTCGGCTTCGCGGCCAGCGAGACCGCGCGCGTCGTGTTCGAGCGCATCACGCAGGACCTCGACCGCTCGAACTCGTCGGGCCCCAACTCGGCGGGGAACTGAACCGCGCGAGCGGCCGGGTCAGTCGAGGCGCGCGTCGCTCCGGCGCGCGCGCTCCGTTCCGGGCTTGTCCGCGCGCGCCGCGTCCTTCGTCCGCGACGACGACTTCGCACCGGTCGGCGTCTCCCCGCGCGCCCGCTTCGCGGCGCAAGCCCGGCAGTAGCCGCGCAGCCGCAAGTCGTGGCTGACGAGCACGAAGCCCTTCTTCGCGGCCGCTTCTTCCTGCAGCGCCTCGATGCGCTCGTCCTGGAATTCCTCGATCTTGCCGCAGTCGAGGCACAGGAGATGGTCGTGGTGCGCGTGCCCGAGCACGTGCTCGTACACGAGCTCACCGCGGCCGGCGTCCAGTCCCTCGACGAATCCGCCCTCGAGCAGCAGCGCGAGCGTGCGGTACACGGTCGCTCGCGAGACGTGCGGTCCCGGCTCGGACTTCAGCCAGGCGTAGAGCTCGTCCGCGCTGAAGTGCTCGTGCGTCTCGAACGCGCGGTCGAGGATGCGACGCCGCTGCGTCGTCAGCTTGAGGTCGTGTGAGCGCAGGAACAGTTCGAAGCGCTCGATGATCTGTTCCTGTTTCACGCGCTCCCAAGCTTCTCGCGGATGTGCACCGGAGTCCAGCCCTACGGTTGCGAACGCCGCGGACCGACGCCGCCCGGTCGCTTCGGACGGCGCGGCGCGTCGTCCGGACCCGACTCCTGCGGGGCGTGCGGCAGCGGATCGCGCACGCGCCGCGCGGCCTCGCGCGTGCCGATGTCGCGCCGGCAGAACTTGCCCTGCCAGTGGACCTTGTCGTAGGCCTCGTACGCGCGCTGTCGCGCTTCTTCGAGGTCCTTGCCCATCGCCGTGATGCACAGGACGCGCCCGCCGGCCGTGACGATGTCGCCCTTGGCGGTGCGCTGCGTGCTGGCGTGGAAGATCACGACCTCAGGAGTTTCCTCGGCCGCTTCGAGCCCGTCGATCGGATCGCCCTTGCGCACCGTGCCGGGATAGCCCTCGGCCGCGGCGACGACGCCGACGCACACGCGCTCGTCCCACTCGACGCCTTCGATGTCGCCCAGCTTGCCGTCGGCCGTGGCGATGAGGATCGGCAGGAGATCGCTCTTCAAACGGCGCACGAAAGCTTGCGTCTCCGGGTCGCCGAAGCGCGTGTTGAACTCGAGAACGCGCGGTCCGGCTTCGGTCATCATCAGCCCGGCGTAGAGCACGCCGCGGAACGCGATCTCCTCGCGGCGCAGCGCGTGGACGCTGGGCACGACGACGCGCTGCTCGACCTGTTTCTGGATGCGCTTCGTGAGCGACGGAACCGGCGAGTACACGCCCATGCCGCCCGTGTTGGGGCCCGTGTCACCTTCGCCGACCTGCTTGTGGTCCATGACCGGTTCGAGGATCAGGATCGTCTCGCCGTCGGTGATCGACAGGCACGAGGCCTCCTCGCCCACGAGGCATTCCTCGACGACGATGCGCTCGCCGGCGGCGCCGAGCGTGCGCTTCTCCATGACCGCGTCGACCGCGGCGCAGGCGGTCTTCGCGTCGTGCACGATGAAGACGCCCTTGCCCGCAGCGAGGCCCTCGGCCTTGACGACCTGCGGCCATTGCGTGCACGACTCGAGGTAGCTCTTGGCCACGCCCGAGCGATCGAATTGGCGCCACGCGCCGGTCGGGATGCGGTGGCGGTCGAGGACTTCCTTGGCGTAGACCTTCGAGCCTTCGAGCTTCGCGCCGGCAGCGCCGGGCCCGAACGTGCGGATGCCGACGGCGCGCAGCTTGTCGGCGAGTCCCAGGACGAGCGGGTCCTCGGGGCCGATGACGACGAGGTCGAACTTCTCCTTCTGCGACAGCGCGACCAGTCCGTCGACGTCGGTGGCTTTCACGGCGATGTTGCGGCCGACGCGGGCGGTGCCGACGTTGCCCGGCGCGCACCAGACCTCCGGAGCCAGGGGAGAGCGCGCGATCTTCCAAGCCAGCGCGTGCTCGCGCCCGCCGCTCCCCACCACGAGAACCTTCATCCAAGACCCTTCCGCGCGGCGCATCGTCTTGCGCCGCCCGCTATCGCCTGCCGACCCTGCCCCGGACGCGCCGCGCGCGCACCTTTGGCCCCACAGGCTACAACCGGGAGGGCGCGCGCGGAACTCCACCTTCGCGGGCTGCGCGGCGGACGGCGCGATGGAGCAGCCCGATCCGCGCCGTCCGCGCCGGCGTAGACTCCGCGGCGGTGACACGAGGACATCGTGCGGACGGCGGATCTGACGAGCGGAACGCCGCGGCCGCGAGCCCGCGGCGCACAGCATGGACATCGGCGTGGCGCGTCGCCGGCCCGGCGCTCTTCCTGCTCCTCGTCTCGGTGGACACGGGGGTGACGAGCGCCTGGACACCCGCCGCGTGCGCGCTCGCGACCGCGGCCTGGATGGTCGTGTGGTGGGCGAGCGAGGCCGTTCCGTTGTGGACCACGGCGCTCCTGCCACTCGTCGTGTTCCCGATCGCCGGAGTGCACGACGGCGGCGCGGTCGAGCGCGCGCTCGAGTCCGGCTCGCCGTACGTGAACGCGTACGTGTTGCTCTTCCTGGGTGGCACGACGATCGCCGCGGCGTTGCAGGAGACGGGACTGCACCACCGACTCTCGCTTGCGATTCTCGCGCGCACGCGCTCGTCGCCGCTGCGCGTGCTCGTCGGGGTCTTCGGCGCCACGGCGGCCGCGTCGATGTGGATCTCGAACACGGCCGCGGCGACGCTCGTGCTGCCGATCGCGCTCGCGCTCCTCTGCGAGATCGAGCTGCGCACGGGCCTCCGTCCGCGATTCGCCGCGGCGCTGATCCTGGCCGTCGCGTACGGCGCGAACATCGGCGGGATCGGCACGAAGATCGGGACACCGACCAACATGCAGCTCGCAGGTTTCCTCACGACGCGCGGCGTGGAAGTCTCGTTCGTCGAGTTCTCGCTGATCGGCGCAGGCTTCGTGATGATCTTCGCGCCGTTCGCGATCGCGGTTTTGTGGCGCCTCGCGCGCGCCGACGCGCCGGCCGCCGCGGAGCTCGTGCGCGCCCTCGACAGCACGCTGCCTGTGCCCGCGCGTTGGTCGCGCGGCGAGCGCGCGGTCGCGATCGTGTTCACCGCGACCGCCGGGGCGTGGATCGCGGCGCAACCGATCACGAGCGCGCTGGCCAGCGCGTTCCCGCGACTTGGGCTGAGCACACGACACGTCGAGGCCGGTGCCGCGCTGCTCGCCGCACTCACTCTCGCGCTGTGGCGCCCGGGCGGCATACCGCTGCTCTCGCGCGCATCGCTGCGCGCCATGCCGTGGGCCGCGCTGCTCCTGATCGGCGGCAGCTTCGCGCTCGCGAACGGGATCGAGAAGAGCGGACTCTCGACCGCGATCGCGCCAGCGTTCGAACGCCTGGCGCACGTCCCGCCGCTCGCGCAAAGTCTGGCCGTCGCGAGCATCGCCGTGCTGGCGTCGGCCTTCGCGTCGAACACGGCGACGATCGCGATCCTCCTGCCGCTGATCGCGGCCAGCGCCCCTCTCGGCCGCGAGCCGACGCTGCTTTTCTCGGCGACGATCGCGAGCTCGTGCGACTTCGCGCTGCCCGCCGGAACGCCGCCGAACGCGATCGCGTTCGCATCCGGCCGCGTGCCGTTCCTCGCGATGGTGCGCACCGGCATCGCGCTCGACGTCCTGGCCGCCATCGTCGCGGCCGCGTGGTGCGAGCTCACGGTGCGCATCGTCGTCGGCTGAAGCGCGCGCGCAGCGATTCCCGCCAGCGTGCCGGTGGAGGGTTCGGAGCGCGGCTGGTACCCTCGTCGCCGACGGGGATCGGGGAGTACCTCAGTTGGTAGAGGCGAAGCTTTGGGTGCTTCGAGTCGTGGGTTCGAGTCCCATCTCCCCGACCATCCTCCGTTCGCGAGCGCCCGTAGCTCAGCTGGATAGAGCATCGGATTTCTAATCCGACGGTCGGTGGTTCGAGTCCACCCGGGCGTGCCACGGCCGGTCCGCTCGAGAGCGTCCTCGGCCTGCAGACCCGGCATCCAGGCTGGCGTGCAACTCGCGCAGCGGACTCCACGGGAATGTTCGCGACGCGAGCACTCGCGCGCGAAGGATCCAACCGCGCCGGTCCAGACGGCAGAACCAACGCCGGTTCGACACGTTGCACAGGCACTGGACGCGCGTTCGACCCGCGGCCGCCTTTCCTCGGATCGCACGCGACTTCACGGTGCCGCGATAGAAGACTCGACGCATGTCCTCGGCGCTGACGGCGAACGGCGATCGGCGCCAGCGCACGTGGCGCTTCCGCCTCGCGGTGCTCGCGCTCAGCACGCTCGGCGTCGGCGTCGGCGCGGAGATCGCGCTGCGCTCGATCCTCTTCGGTTCCGGCACGAGCGCGACGGCGCGCAAGCTGCGTCAGGCCGAGTGGTACACGCCCGGGTTCGACGCGGACTACTGGAAGTTGCAGGCGCGGTTCGCTCTCGAGGGGGCGCGTTCGCCGCTCGGACCCGACGCGCGGCTCGGTTGGACCGGTGACATCGAACTCAGCTCGGGCGCGCATCGTGACGAAGCGCGGCTGGGCGAGCGCGAGCCCGTGCTGCTCTTTGGCGATTCGTTCGCCGAGTGCGCGACGCCGCCGGAGGAGTGCTGGTAAGGACTCTTCGAGCGCTCGGAGTTCGCGTCGGAGCGCATGCTGCTCAACTACGGCGTCGGCGGGTACGGGCTCGATCAGATCGCGTTGATGATCGAGCGATCCCTGCCGCGTTTCGCCGAACGGAATGCCACGGTGCTCGTCGGCGTCTTCGTCGACGACGACCTCGAGCGATGCGCGCTCCCGATTCGCGGCTGGCCCAAACCGTGGTTTCGATTCGTGGACGGAGCGCTCGTGCTCGAGGAACCCGGGCTCGAGCAAGTGGGCCCCTGGCTCGAGCGCCATCCGCCGGCCATCGCGAGCTACGCGCTCCGGCTCTTGCGCCGCGCGGTGCGCGGACGGAATTCGTTCGACACGGGTTGGACGAACGAGGGCACTCTGCACGAGCGTCGCGCGCTGTGCCGTGCGATCCTCGAGCGCATCGTCGCGACGCTGGATGCACACGGGATCACGCGGCGTGCTTTCGTTCTCTTCGACGGCGAAGCCTCGATCGCCGCGAGCCCGCGCGCGATCTGGCAGCGCGATCTCGTGCGCGAGTTCGCGTTCGAGCGCGGCATCGCGTGTGTTTCGACCGCGCCGTTCCTCTTGGAAGCGATCGACGAAGATCTCACGAGGCTGGCGGATTTCTTGACGCCGGCGAGTTCGCCGCAGAGCGGTCACTACGACGCGCTCGGGAACCGCGTGGCGTTCGAGGCGATCCGCCAGGCGCTCGGGGCGATCAGATCGGACGTCGCTCTTGATGCACGCGCTTCGGAGAGCGGTCTCGAGCAGGGACTCGAGCGCGTGCGCGCGCTGCGGGCGGCGGGCGAGCTGGAGCCCGCGCCGGAGTCGGCGCTGCGCTACACGCTGCTGAAACGGCCCGTGTATTGCCGCGCCACGCGCGACGAGGTGGTGATCCGGATCCGTGACCCGGCGAATGGACCCTCGCGCTTGTCGCTGCGTCCGGGGAGCACGGGCCCCACGGTCGTCGAGATCGAACTGCGCGGCGCCGAGCGGATGAGCGCGACGTTGCGCCTCGCGGCCACACCTGGAATCGACCGCTGCGAAGGCGTCGAACTCACGATCGAAAGCGGGACCGAGCACGCACGGCTCGAGCTGCTGCGGTTGAAGGACCCGCCGACCGCGCTCGACATGAAGCTGGGCGGAGACCGCGTGCGCATCAGCGTGTCGAGCGTCGGCGAGCGGCGCGGTGCTGAGTGGGTCGTGCTCGATGACTTGCGTTTCGAGGAGCGCTGAGCGCGCGTGGAAACATCGGTTTCCCGCGCTCACACGTCCAAGCATGGGCGCCTGTTGATTGCGAAACTCGCGAGTTCTTGACGTTCATCGCGAGCACGAGTCGCGGTCAGCGTCCGTCGATGTCTTTCAGCAGTCGGGGATCGCGGCCACTCGGCCCTTCCAAGCATTCCAGTTTTAGGGATACTGCCGATTCTTGGTTCCCACCCCCCGCTTGCCTGAGGTCTCCATGTCGTTCGCTCGCTGTTCGGCTCTCATCGCGTTCGCTCTCGCACCCGGCGCGCAGGCGCAAATGTCCGATCTGCAGTACGCCTTCAACCCCGCGACCGGGCACTGGTACGGGTTCAGCTCGGCACCAATGTCGCTGGCGGACGCGAACGCAGCCGCCAACGCGGCCGGCGGCTACCTCGCGTCGATCGGATCGAGCGCGGAGCAGGCCTGGATCCAGCTCGCATTCGCCCCCTACCAAGCGTGGCGGTACTGGATCGGCCTCAACGACATCGCCAACGAGGGACAGTTCGTCTGGGCCAACGGCGAGCCGGTCGGATACATCAATTGGATCCCCGGCCAGCCCGACAACTCCGGCGGACAGGAGGACGGCGTTCAGCTCGAGCCGTCCTCGTCATGGCGCTGGGGTGACACGAACGTGAACTCGGCGGTCACGACCAAGCCCCTGGCGGAGGTGAACGGCGTCCCGCGGGTCGGGTGGACGCTTCCGAACGCCAAGACCGTCGGTGGATCTCCCGCCTTCGCCGCCAGCGGCGACTTCAACGGCGACGGTCGTGGCGACTTGGTCGTGCCGAACTCCGCGAGCAGCACCGTATCGTTCCTCCCCGGACAAGCTTCGGGCACGCTGGGCACGGCGGTTTCGTTCAGCGTGCCCGCGGGACCTCAGACGGTCGCCGTCGGCGACTTCGACGACGACGGTCTGCTCGATTGGGCGGTCAGCTGCTACGGGGCGAGCCGGCTCGTCGTGCGCTACGGAAACGGTTTGGGCGGGTTCGCCGCGCCTCTGGAAATCGTCCTCG
>Ga0105049_10002619_pt1 | contig 21327 bp, 23 predicted proteins | sample MAT06_FD_78087 | JGI IMG/M metagenome (GOLD analysis project Ga0105049, IMG submission 78087) | Freshwater microbial communities from Lake Fryxell liftoff mats and glacier meltwater in Antarctica - MAT-06 | ecosystem: Environmental > Aquatic > Freshwater > Ice > Liftoff microbial mat | place...
CGACATGGTGTCGGTTTATGTGCGCCAGACGCTGGTGCAGGTGGTGACCCCTGATCACATGCGCGGGCGGGTGTCATCGGTATCGGGCCTGTTCATCTCGGGCTCCAATGAACTGGGTGAGTTTGAAAGCGGTGTGGTGTCCCGGCTGATCGGGCCGGTCGGTGCGGTGGTGTTGGGCGGTATCGGCACCATGGGGGTGACCGGGGCCTGGGCCTGGATGTTCCCCGACCTGCGCAGGGCCGACCGGCTGGACGGGGCGGAACCCGACGCCGAAACCATACAGCCGCAATCGCTGACTGCCCCTGCCAGTTGATCTGCGACCTTTCAGCCCCTTTTCCTGTGGTACTGCCCCGCCATGCCATGCCATTCTGCGTCAAACGGAGGGTTTTCAGATGAAGGCAACGCGGCTCCTTGGCATCGGCAGGATCGAAACTGTCAATGTCGCGATCCCCGACCCTGCCCCCGGCGAAGTGCTGGTACAGGTTGCCGCCGCCGGTATCTGCGGTACTGACCGCCACCTGCTGCATGGCGAGTTTCCCAGCACCCCGCCGGTCACACTGGGCCATGAATTCAGCGGAATTGTTGTGGCGCTTGGCGCGGGTGTCAGCGGGATCGGCATCGGCGCACGGGTGACCTGTGACCCCAACATCGCCTGCGGCACCTGTGACCAATGCCTTGCCGGGCGCGTCAACCTGTGCCGCAACCTGTCGGCCGTCGGCATTCACCGCGACGGCGGTTTTGCGGAATATTGCGCCTTTCCAGCCCATCGCGCCGTGCTGCTGCCCGATGTGATGGATCTGATCCACGGGGCGTTTTGCGAGCCGCTGGCCTGCTGTATCCACGGCATCGACATCGGGGCCCCGCGCGCCGGCGAAAAGGTTGCGGTGGTCGGTGGCGGGGTCATCGGCATGCTGGCCCTGCAACTGGCACGCAATGCCGGGGCGCAAACCATGCTGATCACCCGCCAGACTGCCAAACGAACGCTGGCCACCAGCCTTGGTGCCACATTGACGGCTGCCACCCCGGCAGAGGCGCGCAACCACTGGCCGCAAGGTGCCGATCTGGTGGTGGAATGCGCCGGTGTGGTTGAAACCGTCGAGGCCTGCCCCGGCCTCGCCCGGTCCGGTGGCCGCATCGTGGTGCTGGGGGTGCTGAGCGCCGGGCAGAAAGTGCAGATCGAGCCGTTCGACCTGTTGTTTCGCGAGGTTCAGATGCTGTTTTCCTTTGTCAATCCGTTCACCCAGGCGCGCGCAGTGCAGATGATTGCCAGTGGCGCGGTCGACGTGGCCGCGCTGATCTCGCGCCGCCTGACGATGGCCGAGGCCCCTGCCGCCATCGCCAACCCGCCGTTGCCGGGTGAAATCAAGGCATTGGTGATGCCGGGACAGCCGGTTTGAGCCCATGACAATTCTGCTTGGCAAAGCCGGATGCCGCGCTATCCTGCGTTGTTTCTTGGAAAAACCCCGAGGCTGTGATGACTGAAACCCTGTTCTCTCCGCTGGCGGCCCTGCTGGGCGGTGCCTTGATCGGCCTGGCAGCGGTGATGCTGATGGCGGCAACCGGGCGCATCGCCGGGATCAGCGGCATCGCGTCACGGCTGTTGCCGCCTTACACCGATGCCGCGTTTGCCGGGCGGCTGGTGTTTCTGCTTGGGCTTTTGGCGGCACCGCTGGTCTGGGCCGGGCTCAGCGGTCATCTGCCGCAGATGACGCTGACCGATGACCCGCTGTTTCTCGTGGCAGGCGGGGCACTGGCGGGATTTGGCGCGACCTGGGGCCGGGGCTGCACATCGGGCCACGGGGTCTGCGGCTTGGCGCGGCTGTCGCGCCCGTCGGCGCTGGCGGTGATGCTGTTCATGGGGTCGGCTGCGATGAGTATATTTGTCGTCCGCCATCTGCTGTAAGGGGGTGTCATGGCACTGATCGTTCAATTCGTCATCGGCCTGATCTTTGGCCTTGGTCTGGTGGTGGCGGGCATGTCTGACCCGGCAAAGGTGCTGAACTTTCTTGATGTTGGCGGCATCGCCACCGGCACCTGGGATGGCAGTCTGGCCTTTGTGATGCTGGCGGCGGTTGCGGTGAGCTTTGCCGGGTTCCGCTGGGTCCGTCGCAGGCAGGCACCGATGTTTGGCGACCGGTTCCATTTCCCTGCCGATCCGGGTGTGACCCGCCGAACCATCATCGGGCCGCTGCTGTTTGGCGTCGGCTGGGGTCTGGTCGGCCTGTGCCCCGGCCCGGCCATAACCGCGCTGGCGATTGGCGGGACGTCGGCCTGGCTGTTTGCGGTGGCAATGCTGTTGGGTATGGCCGCTGCGCGCGGGCTGGATGCCGCAACTGCCACGCCTGCGACCGGATTGCAGGATGCCTGAAAGTTACCCCGGGGTTGCATGTTGATCCGCCGTGCCGGCATTCTGATGGTTCCTGAAGCCGACCGCGCCATCGTCGCAGCCCTGTTGCCCCGCCATGTCGCGGCAACACAGGCGGAGCCCGGGTGCCTGCTGTTTCAGGTTGTGCCCGATCGCTGCGACCCGGGCCGCTATCTGGTGGCGGAACATTTCACTGACAAAGCAGCATACGATGCCCACCAGATTCGCGCCCGCGCCTCTGACTGGGGTCAGGCCACCGCCCATCTGACGCGCGACTAGCACCGGTCGGGCGATACCTGAACCCGGGGGCTGTCACCCGGGCGATCGCGGGGCTGCTCCGCTGCCGCTCGTCTAAACCTGTGGTTGCAAGGCGCAATTTCTGCTTATTTTGCAGAAATTCCCGCTGACGCCACGTTAGCGATTGACGGAAAACCGTCGCCGACCCACAGAATTGGCCAACAAGAGGAAGATCCGCGAGGAACGTAAAGATGAAATCGGTTGCAATGATGGCCAGCGCCATTGCCGTGAGCGCAACCAACGCAATGGCTGGCGGCATCGACCGGTCCGGCCAATCGGTGATGCTGCTGTTTGAAAAAGGCAATTATGCCGAGTTTTCGCTGGGCATGGTGACACCCAAAGTGTCGGGGGTCGGCGCAGGCACCGTGCCGACTTTGGCTACCCCAACCCCGGGCCAAAGCTCGGGCGACATGGCGGGTGACTATTTCACCTTTTCGGGGGCCTACAAACATCAGTTCAATGACCGGATTTCGGCGGCGATCATCTTTGACCAGCCGTTCGGTGCCAATGTCGATTATCCGGCCGGCACCACCTATTACGCCGTTGGATCAACGGCAGAGCTGAAATCCAATGCCGTGACCGGGGTGTTGAAATATACCCTGCCCTCGAACGTGAGCGTGTTTGGCGGCTTGCGCTACCAGACCCTTGGTGCGGTCGCGTCGGTGCCGTTTGTCGGCGGCTACAAGGCCGATGGCAAGACTGACAGCGCGGTGGGCTATCTGGTGGGTGCAGCCTTTGAAAAACCCGAAATCGCGCTGCGGGTGGCGCTCACCTATAATTCCAGGATCAAGCATGATCTGCCGACCGCTGAAACCTCGGCGCTTGGCCCATTGTCATCGACCACACCGATCACCACGCCGCAATCGGTCAACCTGGAGGTGCAAAGCGGCATTGCCAAGGACACGTTGCTGTTCGGCTCGGTCCGCTGGGTCGAATGGTCGAAATTCGACATTACGCCAACGCAATACTTTGCACTGACCACCGGCAAATCGCTGGTCTCCTATGACAGCGACACGATCAGCTACACCCTGGGGCTGGGGCGCAAATTCAATGAGCAATGGTCGGGTGCCGTCACGCTTGGCTATGAAGCGCCCACCGGCGGCTTTGCCTCCAACCTCGGACCGACCGACGGCTATTGGAGCATCGGGATCGGCGGCTCCTATACCAGGGACAAGGTGAAAATCACCGGCGGCATCCGCCATGTCAGCATCGGTGATGCCGATACCACACTTGGTGGCAATGTCGCGGCCGCCAATTTCACCGGCAACAGCGCGCTGGGTGCCGGGATCAAGGTCGGCTTCACTTTCTGAGCTGGCAACGGGACGATCAGGCCAAAGCCTTGCCCGAAAGGGTGAGGCTTTGTCATGTTTCGGGTCGCACTTTCCCGGATTGCCGGTCAATCATCGGGGCGATCCTTTCGCCCGGTCTTGCCATTTTCTGTTTTCAAGTATCCCACCGGGGAGTGGGGGCGTGAAACCCGCAACCGGCGCCAGGGCAGACTGCCCGACCGCCGCATCACCGACCACATGAGCCAGGGACCCCTGCCGATGCCCGCCGCCAAATCACTGTCGCCCCGCGTCCTGATCGAGCTTCTGGCGCTTGGCTGCATCTGGGGCGGGTCGTTCGCTGCGAACCGGCTGGCACTGGACGAGGTTGGGGTGTTCAGCGTCGTGGCGTTCCGGGTGGCGGGCGGGATGCTGGTCCTGTGGATCTACATCCGGGCCAGGGGCTTTGTGGTGCCGCGCGGGGCGCGGATCTGGGCCGCCTTCATGGTCCTCGGGCTGTTGAACAATGTCGTGCCATTCTCGCTGATCGTCTGGGGGCAGCGCCATATCGATAGCGGGTTGGCGTCGATCATCAATGCATCGACCGCGATCTTTGGCGTCGCGCTGGCGGCACTGGTGTTTCGCGACGAGCCGTTGACGGGGCGGCGCATCCTTGGCGTGGGCCTCGGGTTTTGCGGGGTGGTCACGGCCATCGGCTACGGCGCACTGGCGCAGATCGACATCACCTCGCTGGCGCAACTGGCGGTGCTGGGCTCTTCGCTCAGCTATGCCTGTGCCGGTGCCTTTGGCCGGGCGATGCTGCGCGGTGTGGCACCTCAGGTGACGGCGGCGGCCATGCTGTCGTGTTCCAGCCTCGTCATGGTGCCGCTGGCACTGGCCACCGACGGCTGGCCCCCGCTTGACTATGCCGCGCCGACATGGGCGGCACTGGCCTATCTGGCCCTGATGTCGGCGGCGCTGGCCTATCTGTTGTACTACCGGGTGCTGGCTCAGGCCGGAGCAGGCAATGTCACGCTGGTGACGCTGGTGGTGGCGCCGATTGCCACCCTGCTGGGGGCGCTGCAATTCGGCGAGGCGCTGCCGCCGCGCGCCTACGGCGGCTTTGCCCTGCTCGCGCTCGGGCTGGCGGTGATCGACGGGCGGCTGATCGGGCTGAAGCGCGCCGACAAGCCTGCGGGTTGACCCGCCCCCATCGCAACAGATACCACGGGGCCGGGTGCCAGAGGGGCGGGTGCCAGGGGGGGGCGGATGATCTATTCCACGGCGGCAGACTGGCGCGGGGCGGCGCGCAAACGGGTGTTGCTGTTCGGCATGTCGGGCCTTGGCAAGACCCATCTGGCCAACCTTTTGCGCCAGACCGGCCCGGCTGATGGCGGCGGCTGGTTCCATTATTCGGTCGATTACCGGATCGGCACCCGCTACATGGGCGAGCATATCGTTGACAATTTCAAGCGCGAGGCGATGCGCAACCCGTTTCTGGCCGAGCTGCTGATGACGGATTCGATCTACATCGCCTCCAACATAACCTTCAACAATCTGGCACCGCTGTCGACCTATCTGGGCAAACCAGGCGATCCGGCGCGGGGCGGATTGCCCTTTGCCGACTATCTGAAACGTCAGGAACAGCACCGGGTTGCCGAGGTGGCATCCCTGCTGGACACCCCGCATTTCATCGACCGCGCTGCGGCGCTGTATGGCTATCCCAACTTCGTCTGCGATAGCGGCGGCTCGATCTGCGAGGTGGTGGACCCGGATGACCCCGCCGATCCGGTGCTCCGCGCCCTGTCCGGCCACCTGTTGCTGGTGTGGATCAAGGGGTCAGAGGATCATACCGCCGAACTGGTCCGCCGCTTCGACCGTGCGCCAAAGCCGATGTATTACCAACCGGCTTTCCTCGCTGCGATGTGGGATGAGTATCTGAACAGCCGCGACACTGCGCCCGACAAGGTCGACCCCGATGCATTTGTGCGCTTCACCTTTACCCGCGCCCTCGCCCGCCGCCAGCCGCGCTACCGTGCCATGGCCGAAAAATGGGGGGTCACGGTGACGGCGGAACAGGTAGCACAGGTGCAATCCACCAGCGATTTCATCACCCTGATCGCCGATGCCATCAGCGCCAGCCCCCTTGCCGCGCCACGCTGACCGCCCGATCTCAACCAATCCGACCCAAAGGACGCCCTGATGCCGATCACCCTGCCCGAAACCCTGCCCGCCTATGACATCCTGTCGCGCGAAGGCGTGATGGTGATGGGGCAAACAAGGGCGGCACGGCAGGATATCCGCCCCTTGCGCATCGGTTTGCTGAACCTGATGCCCAAGAAGATTCAGACCGAAACCCAGTTTGCCCGGCTGATCGGTGCAACCCCGCTGCAGATCGACCTGACGTTGATCCGCATGACCGAGCATCAGACCAAAAACACCGCACCCGAGCATATGGAGGCGTTTTACCGCACCTTTCAGGAGGTGCGGGCGGAGTTTTTCGATGGCCTGATCATCACCGGTGCCCCGATCGAACATCTGCCGTTTGAGGCGGTGAGCTATTGGGATGAACTGGTCGCGGTGATGAACTGGACCCAAAATCACGTGCATTCCACCATGGGGGTCTGCTGGGGCGGCATGGCGATGGCCTATCATTTTCACGGGGTGCCGAAACACCCGTTGAACCACAAGGCGTTCGGCTGCTACCCGCACCACAACCTGTGCCCCACGGCACCGCTGTTGCGCGGGTTTTCCGATGACGTGCTGATGCCGGTCAGCCGCTGGACCGAGATGCGGCAGGTGGATATCGACGCAGCTGGGCTGACCACGCTGCTGACCTCGGATGTCACCGGCCCCTGTCTGGTCGATGATCCGGTGCGCCGGGCCTATTACCTGATCAACCATCTGGAATATGACAGTGAAACGCTGAAGCAGGAATATGACCGCGACGTGGCCAATGGCACACCGATCCATGTACCCGCCAACTATTACCCCGAAAACGACCCTGCACGCGTCCCGATGAACCTGTGGCGCGGCCATGCCCATCTGCTTTACGGCAACTGGATCAACGAGATCTATCAGACCACCCCGTTCGATCTGACCGAACTGGCCCGCCAGCCCTGAGGACACCCGCCCCTGATTGCACATCCCGCTGCAATCGCCATATTGGAGGGGTGATCCAAAGGGGGCTGGGATGAAACTGCCGTTTGACGGGGCGATCAGCAGGTTTTTCAAGGAAGACGCACCCAGGGCGGTGCGCGACGCCATTGAACAGGGCAAGAAGAAAGACATCCTTTCGACCCGCTATCCCTATGATCGCCAGATGGATGGCGAGGCCTATGCCGCGCAGATGGAAAAGCTGCAGATCGAACTGGCCAAGTTTCAATATTGGGTGAAAGCGACCGGCACCCGCATCATCGTGCTGTTCGAGGGGCGCGACGCGGCGGGCAAGGGCGGCACGATCAACTATTTCATCCAGAACCTGAATCCGCGCACGGCACAGGTGGCGGCGCTGTCGAAGCCGTCGGACCGTGAAGCCTCGCAGTGGTATTTTCAGCGCTATGTCGACTGGCTGCCCGCTGCCGGGGAAATGCTGCTGTTTGACCGCTCTTGGTACAACCGCGGCATCGTGGAAAAGGTGATGGGCTTTTGCACCGATGACCAGCGTCGGCGGTTTTTCCAGCAACTGCCGGGGTTCGAGGCGTCGCTGGTCGATGAGGGCTTTCATCTGACCAAGGTCTGGCTGGAGGTCAGCCGTGCTGAACAGTTGCGCCGCTTTCTGGACCGCGAGCAGGATCTTCTGAAGCAGTGGAAGCTGAGCAAGATCGACATCGACGGGCTGAACCGCTGGGATGACTATTGCGCCGCGATCCGCGAAACCTTTGACAAGTCGCACACCGATACCGCGCCGTGGACGGTCATCTTGTCAGACGACAAGCTGCGCGCCCGGATCAGCGTGATTCAGGCGGTGCTGGGCAAACTGGATTATGACGGCAAGGACAACAAAGCATTGGGTCGCCCCGATCCGCTGATCTGCGGCGGGCCGGAGCTTTGGCACCCCTGCTGATGCCGAAACAGGGCTATCACCACGGCAATCTGAAACAGGCGCTGGTCGATGCCGCGCTGGCGCTGATCACCGAAAAGGGCCCGCAGGGCTTTACCCTGACCGAAGCGGCCAAGGTGGCGGATGTCACGCCCGCCGCCGTCTATCGCCATTTCGCCGGGCGCGATGACCTGATCGCCGAAGCGGCGCGGCAGGGCTATGAGATTTTCGCCGATCTGATGGTCTTTGCCTATAACAAGGGTCAGCCCACCGCGTTGGCGGCATTCGAGGCAACGGGGCGGGCCTATCTGGCCTTTGCCCGCCGCTACCCCGGGCACTATCAGGCGATGTTCGAAAGCGGGCTGTCGCTGAATGCCTATCCCGGGCTGGCGCTGGTGGCGGCGCGGGCGCGCGGTGTGCTGGAACAGGCGGCAGCGCGGCTGTCGGAACATATTCCGCCGGAAAAACGCCCGCCCTCGGCGATGTTTTCCGCCCATATCTGGGCCTTGAGCCACGGCGTGGTGGAACTGTTCACCCGCGGCGCCCCCGGTGCCCGCGCGCCCTTTCCGGCCGAGGACCTGCTGGAAAGCGGGATCGGCATCTACCTGCGCGGGCTGGGGTTGCTGCCGCCGGACCAATGAACCCGGAAACCTGCACTTGAGGTACGTCTGTTCAACGCGTTCGGCTTCGCCGGGATTGCCAACCGAGGTTTGTGCCGACGCCCCTTTCGGGCAAAGAGTTCGGATTTCGCAGTTTTGGCACCGCGGTTGTGGCGACACGACCGGGGGGCAGGTCACGAACAAGGACAACATCCCGAAAACACGGCCTCATTGCTTCACATCAGAACCGTGAAGGCTCCAAGCACGACTGTGCCGATCAGACGGCTCTCGCGGCGCAGCCGACCTCGTTGATCAGACGTTCCTCAACTCTTCGAGCCGCCGCTGTCTGATCGGCGCAGAGTCAGCCGATACAGCACCCAGTTCAGCATGAAATAGCGCCGCGCGCCCCGAACTCGATACCGCTTTGCCGCCGCAAGACCGACGCCTATCGGCGCAATCTTGGCCAATGTCTTCAAATAGCGGCGTACCAGGAATTGTTCGATATTGGGGGCGACTTCCAAGAATGACCGATACCGATCAAGTATTTTTGCGAAGTAGGTAGTTCGCAGAGACGCATGTGTCTCTCGCGTGACCGAGCGCTCTTCTCCTTTGACGACTGGCCCATGTCTCAGTACACTTACGCCGGGACGGTCGGATATCCAGGGCTGATGACCCTGTGAGAGAAGGCGAAGGCAATACTCGGTGTCTTCATTCACGCGGAACTCGGCATCAAGCCCGCCCGACGACCGAAACAACGCGCTTTGCACCCAGAACCCACAGCCCAGTCCGGTCAGATGCCGGCACCCAAGCGGTTTCGAAAGCTTTTCCAGACGCAAGGAATGGGGTGCTTTCCACGGATCGGGACCCCCTTTGCCGTGCTGCAAGATCGGACTGAAGCCCCACGGCAAGTCACGGCCATCCATCGCAGCCAAGACCAGATTGCAGTAACCCGGCAACATCAGATCATCATCGTCCAAGAAGAACAGCACCTTCCCCCGGGCATGCGCGGCCCCCAGATTCCGTGCGGTGGCGGCACCATTCGGCCCGCTGTTGCACAAGATCATCAACCGTCGATCAGTGGCGAAGTCAGCCAGGAGCCCATCCTGAGCGGGCGGAACGCTGCCATCGTCGACGACAATCACTTCGATGTTTTTGCCGATGTTTGTCAGGACAGAACGCACCGCCGCGCGTAAGTGCGCAGGCCGGTTTCGCGTGGGAATGATCACGCTTGCTTCAAGTTCTTCTGGCATTCGCCATTTCCATCAGCGTTGGCAATAATTGATCGACAGGCGAAATGACGCGAGGCCTTCGAGGCCAAGCAATTGCGAGCGTTGGATCATCCCAGCGCACGCCCTGTCCAAAGCCGGGTACGTAGGCCGGCGAGATCTGATAGTGAACAACCGCCCCCTTCGTTAGGGTCAGGAACCCATGCGCGAGCCCCTTGGGAATAAAGATTGCATTCATGTGATCCGAGCAGAGTTCGACCGCATGCCATTGGCCGAAGCCTGGGCCGGGACGCAGGTCGGCGACCACATCCCAGACTTTGCCACCGACACAGCGCACCAGCTTTTCCTCAGCGTTGGGAGGATTCTGGAAATGCAGTCCTCGCAGCGTGAAGGCCCGGGTATTGACCGACAAGCTTGTCTGTTCAGGCTGGAACTCGATCCCCTGCTCGGCAAAGCTGTCACGGCAAAAGATGCGTGCAAAGCTGCCTCGTGCATCCTTGATCGGCAGTGCCGCAATCTCGTAGACACCGGGCAAGGGGGTGGCGCTGAACTTCATCGAATTGCAAGCTCTGGAATGGCGGTCACAAATTTTCCGCCCCAGTTCCGGATTGACTTCTGTTCTTGCATGACCTCCTCGGCGATGTTCCAAGGGAGGATCACCAGATAGTCTGGCCGCTGCCGGGCGATCTCGGAAGGCGAAAGCACAGGTATGTGGCTACCGGGCAAGAGGGTGCCCTGTTTCTCGGGGTTGCGATCAGTGACGAAGGGGATATCCGCGACCGTGATCCCCGCGAAGTTCAAGAAGGTATTGCCCTTTGCAGCCGCGCCATATCCGGCAACCATCTTGTTCTCTGACTTGCAACGCTTCAGGAAAGTTCGGAAGTCACCCACGATACGCGCGATCTTGTCAGCCATGCCGACATAGCCGTCGGCCGTGTCCATGCCCTTGCTGATCTCTTCTGCCCGAAGATCGACCACGGCCTGGGTCTCGGCCTGCGTGCCTGCATGGCACACAAAAAGCCGCAAGGATCCGCCATGGGTCGGCAGTCGCGAGACGTCGAACACCGCCAGGCCCGCATCCCGCATCAGGCGTTCGACAAATGTGAACGAAAGATAGGAATAATGCTCGTGATAGATCGTGTCGAACTGGACCTGATCCAGCAAGCGCGCAAGGTGTGGAAACTCGAAAGTCGCGACCCCGCCGGGCTTCAGAAGCACCTGGAAACCCGCGACAAAGCGACGGATGTCTGGCACATGCGCCAACACGTTGTTGGCAACCATGAGGTCGGCACCATGGCCTTCGATTTGCAGCCGCGCGGCGGTTTCTTCGTCAAAGAACATCACCCGCGTCGGCACACCCTTTGCCTCGGCCAATTCGGCCGCACGGCCCGCTGGCTCGACACCCAGGACCCGTATCCCCATTGCGACGAAGTGCTGCAGCAAGTAGCCGTCGTTGGATGCGATCTCGACCACTTTCGACATGGGGCCGAGGCCAAAGCGCTTGGCCATGTCGTTGGCGTAGCGGCGCGCGTGCTCGACCCAGCCCGCCGAATAGGAGGACAGGTAAGCATAGTCGTGCGAGAATATCCCTTCGGCATCCACGGTTTCCGTTGTTTGGGCAAGCCAACAGCTGTTGCAGACCATGACATGCAAGGGGAAGGCGCGCTCGGCTGCCAAGGCAGCGGGGCTGTTCATTGGAAGAAAGGCGTTGGCCAGCGGCGTTTCGCCCAGATCGACAAGCGTTTGGGTCAAAGGGGCATGACAGTATCGGCAAAAGCGGCTCAAGATCGGAGGTCCCTGTAGGCTTTGATTTGCCGGTCCGTGACTTGCGCCATGTCAGCGCTGGAAGACTGGGCCGAATACCAATCGGCAGTCAACTGGATCGATGCTTCTGGTGTAAGACACGGACGCCAGCCGAGGGTTTCCTCGGCAAGAGCCGAGCTTACGGCAAGCTCCCGCATTTCCTTCGGCGCTTCGGAGGGATCCAGATCAAAGGTCGCTTCGTGGCCGAAGGCCGCCAGCATCCGCCTTGTGAGGCCCGCAACTGTCACAGCGGTTGCGTCCGGAAGTGGCCCAAAGTTGAGCGCAGATGGAACCTGCCGACCGGTGGCGCAAGCCATGGCAAAGCTGAAATAGCCGTCCAGGCAGTCCAATACATGTTGCCAAGGCCTGGTGGACTCCGGATTGCGCAGAAGCGGGCGCTTTCCAGCCATCAGAGCCCGCACGATATCGGGGACCAGACGATCAGCCGAGTAGTCACCACCGCCGATCACATTGCCGCCCCTCGCAGTCACCAGCGGAACGCCTGCGGCGAAAAAGTACGATTGGCGGAACGAGGCGACCACGATCTCGGTCGCGGCCTTCGAGGCAGAATAGGGATCGTGCCCCTCTAACCGGTCGGCTTCGTCATAAGCGCGGCCGGACCCGTCATTGGCATAGACCTTGTCCGAAGTCACGACGACAATCGCCTGTGGCCGTGCCAGCCGCCGCACTGCATCCAGCAGATGCACTGTCCCCATTACATTGGTCCCGAAGGTGCCCACCGGGTCGGCATAAGACAGCCGCACCAAGGGTTGCGCGGCCATATGCAAAACAATCTCGGGCTCGACGGCGCGCACCACAGCCTCGACGGCAGGCAGGTCGCGCAGGTCGACGAGGTGAGAGGCGGCCAAGTGCTCCTGTCCCAGCATCGCGAAAATGGCTGGCCCAGCCGGGGGCGGCAGGGCGAGCCCGGTCACCCGCGCCCCCATGGTCGCCAGCCAGCGCGCGGCCCAGGCCCCTTTGAATCCGGTGTGTCCGGTCAGCAAGACCCGTTTGCCATGCCAGAAGCTCATCCCCAAACCTTCCAGGGCGCCTGACCCGAGGCCCAGAGGCCTTCCAGATGGTTGCGGTCGCGCAGCGTGTCCATCGCGTGCCAGAAACCGGGGTGCCGATAGGCCACAAGCTCGCCATCGGCGGCCAAAGTTTCCAGCGGCGCGCCCTCGAACGGGGTTGCATCGCCTGAGATCCGGTCCAGCACCGCCGGTTCCAGCACGAAGAACCCGCCGTTGATCCGCCCCTCATCCCCCGGCGGCTTTTCGATGAACTTGGTGACGCGGGCATCGCCGCCCAACTCCAGCGCGCCATAACGGCCCGGCGGGGTGACAGCCGCAAGCGTGGCCTTCCGCCCATGGGCCTTGTGAAAGGCCACCTCGGCCGCAATGTCGATATCGGCTAGGCCATCGCCATAGGTCATGCAGAAGGTGCCGTTCAGGTAGCCCCGCACCCGCCTCAGCCGCCCCCCGGTCATCGAGCCTTCGCCGGTATCGACCAGCGTCACTCGCCACGGTTCCGCGACCGAGTTGTGATAGGTGATCTGCCCGGTGCCCGCATCAATGGTCACGTCCGAGGAGTGGAGGATGTAGTTGGCGAAGTATTCCTTGATCATGTAGCCGCGATAGCCAAGGCAGATCACGAAATCACTGATCCCGTATGCTGCGTAGATCTTCAGGATGTGCCACAGGATCGGCCTGCCGCCGATCTCGATCATGGGCTTGGGGCGCAGATGGCTTTCCTCGGAAATCCGCGTCCCGTAGCCTCCTGCGAGAATGACAGCTTGCATCGCGGTTCTCTCCTGCATCGTCACGACGGGACGCTTCCTCGTAGGCTTCCCAAGCGGGGCGGGTCAAGTTGGCGCGTGGCGCGACCCTTTACAAATTGGCGCGCCGGAACGCGTGGGCCCGCCGTAAAAGCTGGACGATGCGCAGAACCATACCGAAGGTCGTGCCTGGGAGTCTGGCAAAGGGCGTTGACGCCCCGGCCAGAGTATCAATCACCTGGGACGCCTCGGCAATACCTGCCATTTTTTCGCCGCCGCGGGCAATGACCTTTGCCAGGCTGATGTCAACTCGGGTTCTGGCACCGGGTTCGGGCAATGCTTCCGGAACAACCGGGAGCGTAGGAAAAGTGCCGTGCGACGGCAACGCGGCGATCTGCGCGGCCACTCCGCCCAGCAGCATCGCCGCCTGACGGCGCGCGTCGGCAACGAGCAGTGCGGGAAAGGGGCGGATTTCTGCCTCGACCCGGGTTAGCCATCCGGCCTCGTTCAGGTGCAGCTTGCGCCCGGCAAAGCGGTGCGCCAGTTGCAGCGCGTCGATGGTCACCAGATTGATCGACGGGCAGGTCGGTGGCGTGCGGCCAAGACAGGGATCGCCCTGCAGTTCTGCGACGAATTTCGCATATTCCGACCCCGGCGAGATTTTAAGGGTCTGAGTGTATTCCTTGCCGGCCGTGCCATTTGATCGCGGCGAAGCCCCGCCGATCGTGATCGGAATATCGACGGCCAGAACGTCGGTTTCGGCATGCAACAGGTTGGCGACCGAGGCATAGACATCGGGGCAGGTCGTCCAGAAATAGGTGCCCTCTTGGGCGGCACGGACCTTGTCGATCAGGTGGCGGCTGATGCAGCCATGATAGATCATCGCGCCGCTTTGATACCCGTTTATGCGGGCGGTTTCAAAATCGGCAAGCAGGGTCTTTGGGTTGATCCGGCGCACCCTGCCAGACAGCTTGTTGGTTCGCAAAACCACGCCACCCTGACGCCCGCGGTCGGGATCGGGCCAGATGTAGTTCACGACGCGCCATTTGAAGATGTCATGATCGCCGCTCGCGATAATTTCTTGCAATCTCTGCAATCCGTGGGGCGCCACGCCGTCATCATCGCCGATGAACACCACATGGCTGCCGGAACTTGCAGCAAGGCCCGCCTCAAAATTCTGGCGCATCGACAGGCGCGCGGGTTGCCGGACATGGATCAGCCCGGCAATACCGCTTTGCGCGCAGACATATGCGGTGTCGTCCTCGGAGTGGTTGTCAGACACCACAACCTCGACCTCCGCCGGGCAGGCGGCGATGGCGACGGCAACGGTCTGCAGCGTTTCGCGCAGATATCTGGCGCGGCTTCGGGTGGGGATGATGACGGAAATCTTCACCCGCCCATGGCCTCTGGATAAAGCACCTGTGCCCCTCGGGGCAGCCAGTCGGCGTCTTCCGGCAGGATGATGCGGGCGCGGGCCGGATTAAGCGCGGCGATGACCAAATCGACTGCGGGGCAATCTTCGGGGCGCAGAACGGGCTTGTCGTCCATCGTACCCCCTTGCAGATGCGGGTTGCGGTCAAGGAAACACACGACCCGCCGACCGGCCAAAGGGGCGAAAAGGGCGCCGTAAAAGCCCGCGCCATAGATCGCGATGCTTGCGTGCGGGATGCCGGCAAGGTCCGCGCGCAAGCCCTCAAGGCAGTGGCGCCATCTGTCAAGCAGGGCCAGAACCTCGTCCGGCCGGGCCCTTTCAGCAGCCACCTGCGCGTGGACCTTACTTTGCGCCACAACCACATGTGCGCCGCGAAACAGGTCCTGGCGCAGCGAGACGACGCCGAAGCCCGCCACCCGCAATGCGTGGTGCAGCGACGACGGAACGAAATGATTGAGGTGGTCGACCACCAACAAATCACCGGGGTTGCCGTTCGGATCCGGCACGGTGAAGAAAAGCCGCCCACCCGGCGCAAGACAAGCCCGCAGCGACGACAGAACCGCGACAGGATCGGCAACATGCTCCAGAACGAAATGCGCTGTGATCAGATCAAAGCGACCCGACCAATCTGTAGGCAAGGCATAGGTCGCCTGCGCATCGCGAGATAGCCAACTGTCCCATTGAGTGCGGTAATCTTCCGAGACGTCAAAGACATGCGGCTGCACATCGGGGCGCAGATCAAGGAACCGCCGCGTGGTCGTGGCCTTTGCGGCGCCGAAATCCAGTAGTTTCGCCTGAGGGGGCACATCCAGCGCCAACAAAAGGCGCGCCTGATGTGCGGTCCGGAACACCGGGCCTTCGGCCTCCACGGCATACAACTGATCGTGGTCATCCGATTGCAGCGATATGCGGTATTCGTGGTCGTAGAACGCCTGCACATCCGGCAGATCGGGCGATTGCACATGGCCACAGGCCCGGCAGACCGAAACCTCGGTCGCCACGTCGATCCGGGTGGAAAGCGAGGTCATCGCCGGGGCCGGGGTCAGGTAATCGGGCTGCCCAAGCGCCGCCTTGCAGACACGACAGGCTTTCATTGCGGCGGCGCGATCAGTTCTGGCAGGATCGTCTCGAAACTTTGCCCGGCTGCGAAAGACCCTCGCCAGCTCAGCTTGACGCCGAGCGGATCGGCAAAGTTGAACATCCGCCATTGCATTGACCAGCGCGGCCGGTCCGAGACGTTCTCGCCCGATTGGTGCAGCGTCAGGAAATCCATCACGATCAGATCGCCTGGTTCCGTCACCGGGCTGGCGTGCGGATAGCGGGCAAGGCGCGCGGCCTCTTGATCCAGCCGCAGGGCATAGGCCCCCGATTTGCCGATGCCGGCGTCATCCCGATAGACCGGCACGATGCCTTCGCGCTGCGACCCGACAGCCAGTTCCACCGGCCCGATTTCCGGGATGATCGACACCAGCGGCGACCAGTAGACCAAGCCGTCTGGGCTGCGCAACTGGGCCGGAAATTCCTGATGCCAAGGGGCGCGGAACTTGTCCTCACCGGGGCTGTCGATGCGGATGCCATACCCGCCCGCCGCCAGACCGGGTTCTGACGCGGGGCGCAGGGCGCGGAACACATCGTCGTTGCGGGCATCGCTGACCAGCCGCATAAAGGCGGGGATCTGCTTGACCGCGTCATATACTTCGCCGCCCCAAGCGCGGTTGGCGCGGGCCAGCGCCATGTAGCCCGGACCCATCGCCTCATCTGCGGTGGCGGTGGGGGCATCGACGCCATATTTCGCGCAAAGCGCCGCGACAATGCGACGGGCGCCTTCGCGGATCGGGTCGATCATCATGGTGCGCCCATAGAAGCCGCGTAGAATGGTGAACCCATCGCGCGCAAATTGTTCAGCCTCGGCTGCATAGATCTGGGTCATTCTGAGGGCTCCTTGCCTGCCGGGAATGCACGCCAGTCCAGGCTGGCAGGTCGCAAATGGTTCCTTGCCGTCTCTGCGTCCAGTGAGGCGGCAAGGTCAAGGCCTGTGACATAAGGCGTAAAGTCGCCATGGAACTGCAGCCAAGGCAAAGGTCGGTAATGCATATAGCGCACTGCGACCCCTGACGCTTCGAATGCCGCGTGGTCAAGGTAATCGCGCGCGCCGTGCCCGGTGATGTATTCGCCGCCACCCACGGCCTTGACCATTCGCAGGACGCGGGGCCATGACGCCCCTTCGACTTGCATGTCCGAGGCGCGCAGGATGCGCGAAGGCAACACGCCCAAATGCCGGGCCAGCCCCTCGGACGAGGCGATCAGCCGGTCGCAAAGACTATCGCCCCCGGCCATGGTCCCCGCCATGGCACCGTCGAATACCTCCAGCGCCGACGCGGTATGCGGGCATCCGCGCAAGGATTGGCTCAGCAGCGCGCGGTGGCTGGCTATCCAGCCGTCGCCTGTGGCCTGAAGGTCACGGATGGTCTGAAACGCACCCTTGCCCTGCAGCGGCACCGACATCCATTTGCGACCATCCGGCATCTTGACCTGAATGCGGTTGGTAAAGCTGCCTTTGGAAAACTGCGCGTCGTCCAGCCAGATGAACACATCGGCCAAGGCCATCTGGGCAAGGAACCCGGCCCAGGGAAAATACATCGGTTGCGAGATCACGACACGGGTCATGTGTTTTCCAGCAGCTTTTCAAAGACCAGCGCATCATGCAGCGTGACACCGTCATCATAGTGTGCCCGCAGACAGCCGACCCGGTGCCATCCGGCCCGGTCATAGAGGCGCAACGCCGCAAGATTGTCGGCACGCAGCTGCAACAGCAGTTTGCGCAGGCCCAACTCATCCTTTGCAACACGCTCTGTTTCGGCAAGGACGCGAAGAGCAAGACCCTTGCCGCGCGCAGCGGACAGCAGGGCGATGCCCAACCAGCCAAAGCGGTTCTTGTGGTGGATTTCGGCGATCTGCACGAAACCGGCAATGCCGCCCGAGTCATCCAGCACTACCCGGAACCATCCCGCAGCGTCGCGCCGTTCCAGCCATGCCTTTGTTTCGAACAAGTGGTCAGCAGGCGCATGCGCGACTGGGTTGGCCATCAACAGGTGTTGTAGCGCATTATCCGATCGCATCGGCACGAAAGTTGCCGCATCGGATGCCATGGCAGGGCGCAGCACGACCCTAGTCCGGCTTGCGGCGCACGTACCCACCCGGAGAGGAGGACAGCACCAGCTTGCCGTTCAGAACCTCGTCCACCTCGAACTGGTTGGTTTCGGCCATGTAGTCTTGCAAGGCGGAAAGCGGTTCATCCCCTTTGAACCACAGCTTTGAGCGTTTCTTCGGGGCATTTTCTTCGGTGATATGGCCGACCAGCGTGTCGGCCACCACCATGTAGCACCCCGGTGTCACCATCGGCCCATAGGCGCGGCATTCGGACAGCACATGGTCGCGGCTGTGGTCGCTGTCCAGCACCACCATGACCCGGGCACCTGCAGGTATCTCGACACGGATGCGGGCCAGCGTTGCCTGATCGACCGAGCCGCCTTCGATCAGCACCACCCGCTTCGACATCGGGTGGCTTTCGATCGACTGGCGGTTGTGGGCGCGGATGTCGATGTCAACGCCGATCACCTTGCCGCTGCCCATCATCTCCAGCAGCGAGGCCATGAACAGCACCGACCCGCCCCGGGCCACGCCGGTTTCGATGATCACTTCGGGTTTTGTAGCCCAGATCACCTCTTGCGTGGCCATCACGTCGGCGGGCATCTGGATGATCGGTACGCCCATCCAGCTCCACAGATAAGAATAATCATAGCGATCAAGCGCGGTCACCAGGTCAAGCGATTGCTGGAATACGGCGCTGTCCTGCCCCATGGCCACGGACTGGGAACGCTTTGCGGCCTCGAAATCCTGTCGGTCGTCGGGATGGCTCACAATGGTCCTATCTTGCGGTTGTCTTCGGAAATGGTGTTTAGGTTATAAGTGGCAAAGTGGAAAGTGGCGAATGACCGTCTCCAGCAGAAGCGACGAATTGCCGTTCATCCCCGTCGCCGCCCCCTCGATCACCGAACGCGAGGGCGATTTGGCGCGTGAGGCCGCGATGACGGCCTGGGGGCCAGACCATTACCGCTTCAACGCGCGGTTCGAGCGGATGATGGCCGATTACGTCGGCGTGGCCCATGCTGTCAGCCTGCCGCATGCGACAAGCGGGCTGCATCTGGCGCTGGCCGCCGCCGGGATCGGCCCGGGGGACGAGGTGATCGGCCCGGACGTGACCTGGATCGCCTCGATGGCTCCGGTCAACTATGTTGGTGCGACGCCGGTCTTCGTCGATATCCTGCCCGATACCTGGTGCCTTGACCCTTCCGCGGTCGAGGCCGCGATCACGCCGAAAACCCGCGCCATCATCGGGGTCGATCTCTATGGGTCGATGTGCGACTGGCCTGCGTTGCGCGATATTGCCAGCCGGCACGGGCTGGTGCTGATCGAAGACGCGGCCGAGGCTTTAGGCTCCACGCATTCCGGGCAGCAGGCCGGCAGCCTTGGCGACATGGCGGTCTTCTCGTTCCACGGTTCGAAGACCATCACCACCGGCGAGGGCGGAATGCTGGTCACGAATGACGACCACCTGCATGCCCGGGTGCAAAAGCTGCGTGACCATGGCCGCCCGCCGGGGGACCGGTTCTTCCAGAACGACGAAGTGGCCTTCAAGTACAAGATGAGCGCGGTCCAAGCCGCTTTGGGCATCGCGCAAATGGAACGTATCGATGCGCTGATCGCCTACAAGCGGCAACTTTTCGTCTGGTATCGCAACCGGCTGGCCGACGTGCCGGGGCTGCGCCTGAATGCCGAACCGCAGCATGTTCAGAATTCCTACTGGATGGTGACCGTGGTGCCAGAGGCGGATTACCGCCACGACAAGTTCAGCCTTCAGGCGGCCCTGCGGGCCCGCGGCGTGGACAGCCGACCGTTCTTCTCGCGCCTGTCACGGCTGAAAGCCTTCGAAGGCCGTCCCGACTGCGCGCGCTTTCTGAACTGCGTCACGGCAGGAGAGGCAGCCGCTACGCACGGGGTGAACCTTCCGTCCGGATACGGTCTGGATGAAGCAATAGTTGACCGAATCTGCATCGCGTTGCGGGAAGCCCTTGCTGCCCCCCCTTGAAGCGGGCCGACAGCACCTCAGCTTCCCCGGAAATCCGGCTCGACTTTGGGGCACCTCGATTTTTGAGTGTTTTCGCGAGCTGGGAGCAGTTGGTGCCGCCTGAAGTGCGTCGCGCGGGAATCGGGTCAGGACCCGCTGATCTAGGGCCAAGGGACGACTGCCCTGCAGACAAAGCGGCCATTCGTGGGCAAGTCGGACTGGCCACTCAGAACCAATTTTGGAGAATCGGTCCTCATGGAACCAATAGCCCAGTCGGGGCCAACCGTTCAGCATTCCGCCGCAACAAGCTCATCCTTCGGGGCAGTGGATTTTTACCGACAGGCTTTTTTTACAGACAGGCTCGGGGGCGCTGTTTGACATTACTCGTCCGATCCAGACGCCGCCTCTTCCTGATCGGGATGATGTTTGATGGCAACATCATCCCGATGTGGATTATTGCTGGTCGCTTGCTTCTTGCGGAAAAACCGGATTCCGCTTTTCCTCATCACGTTCTGAAGACGATTTCCCCGACCTCCTGCAGGTGCTGCCCGAGGTCGAATCCGGCGGGGTGCCGGTCTTCCTCCCCTACCCCGACGAATTCCACCATTCCAAGCAGGTGGCGGCGTTTCGTGACTTCGTTGCGGAAGACATCATCGCCCACCGCAAGCGGCAGCAAGCGTGAACTTGCGGGCAGAACGGATGCGGCATTCCGGTTCGAAGGGTGATCCCGTTACCAGGAATTGACGCCGATGCGGTTCTTTCCGTCAAAGACCTCGACCGACCGGGCGGAGGTCAGAAACCAGATCTCGCAGACTTCCTTGCCACTCGAGCCTTCGCCCTTCCAGACGCGACAGAACTTGTCGCCGTCGATCCACCATTTCCCCGCCAAGGTGATGTTCTTTCCGGCGTCGGTCGTGGCATCGCCCTTGCCCTTGCCATCCGGGGTCAGCTTGAGCGAGCCTTCATAGCCCTCCCCCTCACCATCGAGTTTGAGGGTTATGCCTTTCTCTGTCAGCTTGGTCAGTTGTGCGTTGGTCATCGGGTTGCCGGATTGCGCCATCGCGGAGCCGGCAAGAAGAATGGAAAAGGCAAACAGAATTTGTGGAATTTAGTCATGTGTTCCCCCGAAATACTGAAATTGACATCCTCGAAGTTACGTGCTGATCAAGGGAAGTATTGCCCGTTTCAGCAGGCTGATCAAGCGTTTGTGCCGTGGCCGGGGCAATCGCTTGAAGGCTGAAGGGATGCCCTCGGGGAGGAAAGTCTGATTCAATGGGATGGTCGCGAGATGAGGATCATACCATGCCCCCACCATCGCTTTTGGACCATTCTTCCGCCCTGAAAGACCCCCGCCAGGTGGGCAAGGTGGTCTATCCTTTGCCGGAACTCCTGCTTC
>Ga0105049_10002622_pt1 | contig 21315 bp, 15 predicted proteins | sample MAT06_FD_78087 | JGI IMG/M metagenome (GOLD analysis project Ga0105049, IMG submission 78087) | Freshwater microbial communities from Lake Fryxell liftoff mats and glacier meltwater in Antarctica - MAT-06 | ecosystem: Environmental > Aquatic > Freshwater > Ice > Liftoff microbial mat | place...
CGCCGGGGCGATCAGGGTTGCTTGCCGATCAGCTCGCGGCGCAAATCGGCGACCAGTTCATCGCGGAGCCCGTCGGCCACGCCGCAGTCGGTCTCGGCGTGCGGACGCACCCACACCGTCGCGCCCGGGTCGGGGTCGGACTCGCGACGCGGGATGAGGTGCCAGTGTACATGCGCGACCACGTTGCCCAGGCACTCATAGTTGATGCGGATCGGAGCCGCTCGGCCCAGGGCTCTGTGCATGGCGGCGGCCACGTCGAACACGTCGAGCCCAAGGGTCTCTTGACGCGCCCGCGGCAACATCGCCAGATGCTCGTGATGATCGCGCAGCCAGAGCGTGCACCAGCCGGGGTAGCGCTGATGCTTGTGGAGGATGACCACCGACTCGCGCAGCTCAACCAGAAAGAACGGATCCTGTCCCGGCGCGGCCCGCTCCAGCCGTTGGCACGCGGGGCAATCTGCTCGGCGGCCCTGGGCGTCGTGGACGCTCACAGGTTGACTTTGCCTTGCAGCGCCTTCTGGAGACGATCGACCACCTGCCCGAGCAGCGGTCGCGACGGCAGCGTGAAGCGCAGATACACGCGCTCCCCCGGCAACCCCAACGCGGCCCCCTCAACCTCGCCCTCGGCCGGTTCAACATACACCGTGAACACCGGCTTCTTGGTCGAGCGGCCTTGCTGATCTTCCTGCATCGTTTCGATCTGACCGCCACCGACAAACCCGAGCGCCGCGTGTGGCAAGGTTCGCTGCCCCGCCTCGACGGACCAGATAGCCCCGCCCTCGACGATCCGCGTCACGTTGGACGACGTGCGCATCTGTACGCGGTACTGCGAGCGGTCGAGCTCGTTGAACCACGCCGCGTCGTTCTGCCCAAGGGTCGCCGCGACACGCAAGCGTCCCGCGTCGACCAGCAGACACAGCGGCTCGCCGCGACGCACAAACGCCCCCACCATCTGCTGCGGGCTCGGCCCCACGATGGTCCCCGCTTGCGGGGCCCGCACCGTCAACGCCTCGATCCGGAGGTCGATTTCATCAAGCTGATCGCGCAGCAACACCAGCACCTGGTCGCCCATGTCGACCTCGGCCGGCTTGTCCTTGGAACGAGCCTCTTCGCGGAGCACCCGGTACTCGTCGACCTGCGACTTGAGCGTGCGGCGGGCCCGCACCAGCTCGGGACTCGAGAGCTGGGCCAGGACGTCGCCTTCCTTGACCACGCTGCCGGGGCGGACGAAGACCTGGTCGACGAAGCCGTCAACGCGGAAGTAGACGCCGGCTTGCTGGACGCTCTCCACGACGCCACTGCCCCGGCGCCAATCTGGAACGGGTACGGCCCCCACCAATAACGCCAGCCCGGCGATGGCGGCCAGCGAGACGCCGATGGCACGCGCCCGGCGATCGACCAAGGCCGAGTCCGAAGCAAGCCAATGAATGAACTTGCCCGCCGGCAGCAGGAACCACGCCGCCGTCGACCAGAGGGCAAGGAAGAGCCCGACCACAAAGAACTGCCCCACGACAAAGAGCGTAATGCTCAAGAAGAGCACCACGCGATAGACCATGGCGAGCACGCCGAAGATCACCAGCGTGGCCTGCTCGCCTGGCAGCGTGCTGGGCAGACGCGGGCGCTCGACGGCGTAGGCGTACTTCTGGGCCAGGTAGTGCAGCATCTGTTGCGAGCGCTGCATGAGATTGGGGATCTCGAGCCAGTCGGCGAGCATGTAGTAGCCGTCGAACTTCATCAGCGGGTTGATGTTGAACAAGATGGTCGAGACCGAGGCGGTGAGCATGGCGAAGTACGCGAGCTGCTTGGCCAGCGAGCCATCGGGCGAGGCGAGCCACACGAAAGCGGCGATCGCGGCGCAGCCGATCTCGAAGATCATCCCCCCCGCTCCCACGGCCATGCGCTGCCACTTGCTCGGGAAGGCCCAGCAAGACGACGCGTCCACATATGGCGAGGGGATCAGCACCAGCAGCATGACGCCGAACTCGGGCACCTGGCCACCCAGCCGCTTGCAGGTGATGCCGTGGCCCAGCTCGTGGATGAGCTTGAGGAGCACGAACATCGTCAGCATCCAGCCGGAGTTGGCGGGGCTGACGTACTGATCGAAGCCGCCCACGAGTCGCGGCCACTCGGGCAGGATCGACACGAGCGCCGCCCCGACCGCGATCGCCCACACCAAGAGGCCCCAGCGATTGAGCACGGGCTTGAGGATCGGCACCAGGAACCGCAGGATCGGCTCGGGGTTGAAGAGCCGCAGCCGGAAGTACATCAGGCCGATGGCCTGCTGCGTGAGCCGCCGCTTGACGCGCTCGCGACCGCGTTGCAGGAACTGTTCCACCTCGGGCGTTGAGTCGACCGACAGGAGATTCGTGCTATAGAGCTGGCCGAGCAGCTCGACGACTTCGTTCTGCGTCGGGGCGCCGTCGCCGAACTTCTGCAGGGAGAGGGTCCAGGCTTCCTCGACGGTGCGTCGGCCGTCGAGCGACATGACCAGGTCATACGCCACGGGCGAGAGCCGATAGAACTGGTTGCTCGAAGGGTCGTGGGCGACGTACCAGCGTCGGCCGCGGTAGCGCTGCCGCGTGATGTCGACGTGCGGCCTCAGCCGCGGGTGCAGGGCCCGCACGCGGTGCCAGATTGGTGAAAACGTCGGGCGGTCCATGAAACTCCAGCGGGGAGAGTGCCAGCGAACGGGTGACTACCAGAGCCAGAGACGAACGGCTTCAACCACGCGACGCGACGCGATCGACAAGAGCGAGCGCTCGCCCGCGTCGAGCTTGGCCACGCCCTCCATGCCGGGGCGCATCCACGGGGCCGCCTTGGTCAGCCGGGCCCGGACCTCGAACAAGTTCTTGCCCTCGCTCGCCTCCGCCAGCGGCACGATCGTCTCGATCACCAGCTCAAACGCCTCGGCCGGGTGCGAGCGTGTCGCCAGTCGCCCGCCGCCGCCCTCGGCGATCAGGCCCACATCGCGCTCGTCCACGCGGGCCACGGCGATCAGGTCATCCAGCGGTGCGACTTCAAACAGCCGATCACCTAGTTTGAGCGCGCTCCCGACGCGGTCGTTGAGCCGACCCGCGAGGATGGTGCCGTCGATCGGCGCCACGATCCGCGAGCGGTCGATTCGGCTCTGGGCATATTCCAGATCCGCCCTGGCCCGCTCCACCTGCGCCTGGGCCTTCTGGGCCTCGGCCATCTTGTTCTCTGACCGCGACATGGCGATCTGCTTCTCCGACTGCACGATCTTCTGCTTGGCGTCCTCGGCTTGAAGGTTCAGCTCCGCCGTGTCCATCTGCGCCAAGAGCTCGCCCGCCTTGACGATTCGACCAGCCTCGATCCCGACCGGCACCGAGCGCAGCAACCCGTCGAAGGGTGCGGCGATCACCTGTTTGCCCCGCGGCTGCAAGATCGCCTGGGCCCCCACGCGATAGGTCGTTGTGTAGAACACCAGGAACAGCGACGCGATCAGCACCGTCAGCCCGGCCAGCTTCCAGCCGGTGTGCTTGACGCCCACCATCCATGAGCCGCCGCGGAGGGTCGCGTCGTAAGCTCGCTGCCACAGCCAGCGATCGTCGGCCCGGCGAACGCGCAGCACCGGGGCCACCAGGTCCATCGCCGCTTGCAGAAGTTCGACCGCCGCCACATCCAGCACGCCGCCCACGGCCTCGACGGTAAGCACCCCCAGCACCTTCTCGCCGTCACGCAGCGGGACCGACGCGATCCGCAGGTTGGGCTGCACGCCCGCCAGCTCGCGGTGCGACTGCGTGATGGACTGCGCCAGCACCACGTCGTCCTCGGCCGACGGCGCCGGGTGCAGGATCGGCTGCTCCTGGTCCATGCACTCGTCCATGGCCCGCTCAAGCTTCTCCACCATGCTCATGCGGCGGTCGATGTGCTCGGTGTCGCTCAGCGCGACCAGCTTGACGGAGCCGTCTGCGGCCCAGCCCATGGCCGCCCGCTCGGCACCCATGAACTTGCTCAGGTCATTGACGACGTGCAGGCTCGATCCCTTGAAGCCCGGGGCCGCGTTGAGCCCGCTGATGAGCCGCGTGGCCAGGTCCATCGCCTTGCTGGCGGACTGCGCCCGCCGCAGCGATTGCCGCGCCGCGTGGCCGTGGGTGTAGCCCGCCAGCACCTCGGCCATCGCCAGCGTGCTCTGCACCGCCTGCTTGCTCCGAGGCTCGATCAAGAGCGTCACCGCGCCGATGGCCCGCGGGTCTTCAGAAGTCGCGAACAGCGGGATCGACAGCACAAACCCGTTGGCCGGGGCGGCGTCATAGAGAGCGCTGGCCGCCTCCAGCCCGAACGCGCGGCTCTGTCCCGACTCGATCGCCCCCCACGCCGCCGACCGCACATCGGTCGCGTACTCGATCACAACCCCTTCCTCGACCGGGCCGACGCCTTCGCCCATGGTGCCGGCGCGGCGGGCCTGCTCCGCCGCCATGGCCGAGACGGCCTGCGTCTGTGCGGGCCAGATCGAGATCGCCCGCACATCCAGTTGAGCCGCGTCCGCCTGGGCCCCGGGCGCCGGTGCCGCCGTCGGCGTCGCCACGAAGAGCACGGCTTGCCGGGCCGCGCTGACGCGTGCCATCACGCTCATCAGCCGCTCCAGAAACAGCCGATCGTCGCCGCAGGGCGCGCAGAGCTCACCCACAACGCGCTGCCAGCCGGGCGACTTGAGGTTTGTCAGGTCGATCAACGCTCGCCTCCCGCCTTGGGCACCGGGCCGATGATCCACGTCGACTCGGGCGCGGTGAACCGCACCCGCGCCCGCGTGCCCGCCGGGAGCAACTGCGGGTTGCGAGCCTCGATCCGCACGCGCCGCGTCTGGCTCGCCGAGTCCGCCACCGGCGAGACATAGAGCACCCGCGCCGTCAGCACCACAGGATCGCCGGGCAGATCGAGCAGCGCCCACGCCGGGTGATCGGGCGTCAGACCCAGCTCGATCGTCTGCTCGATCGGGATGGGCACGTCAACCCAGAGTGAATCGATGTTCACCAGTCGGATGATCGGCTGATTCTCCGTTGCTGTTTGGCCCACGTCCGCCGCCACCGTGTCGATGATGCCGTCGAACGGGGCCTCCACCCGGTAGCGCTCGGCCTGTTTCTCAAGCTGCACCAGCCGCAAGCCTTCCTCTTCAAACCGCCGCTGGGCGGCGTCGAGGGTGATCTTGGCCGTCACCAGCCCTACGCGCCGCTCGTCGAACTCGGCCTGATTCAACGCCTCGTCCTGCTTGGCCCGCGTCGCGGCCTCGAAGCGGCTCTGGGCCAGCTCCAGCGTCGCCGCGGCGTTCTGCACCTCGGTGTCGTTCTTGGATCGAGCCCGTTGCACCGCGATCGACGCCAGCAGTTCGCCCTCGCGGGCCCGCGCCAGAACCTGGCCCGCCTTCACGCGGTCGCCCGACTTGATCAGGATCTCCTTGATCTCCTGGGCCAGCGTGAAGCCCATCGCCGCGTCGCGGCTCGGGCGCGTGACCCATTCCGTCCCGCCAAAGCGGGCCCCGCGCTCGGCCCAACCGTCAACCGGCTTGGCCACCGCCGGGGCCTTCACCGCGGCCGCGGGCGCCACGCTTTGACCAGCTGCCTGGGCCATCCCCGCCGTCCCCAAGCCCATCACAAGGATCGCCGACCATGTGTTCAAAGCACCCATAAGTATCATCCTATTGAGCCCGATCGGGCTCTGCTTGGGGGCCCAAGGCCGCCCTCCGACCTCCAAACCGATCCGGCTGTGGAAATAGGTGGAATGACAGTCTATTCCCGAGTGTCTCTCCGCTCGGGCGGGCCGACACGCACGATCCCGACCCCTACGCTTCGTCTTCCGCCCGGCTTGGGTTGCGGCGTCGCCGCCCGTCCGGGATATGTTGGAGACCCCCAGACATGGCTACCCCCGCACCCGCTTCGGCCCAGCCCTCCTCCTCGCGTCCGGTGGCCGTCGCCGCCGAAGCCCTGGCCGTCCGCGGCGGTCAGCCCGTCTCGAAAACGCCCGTCCCCTTCATGTCCACCGGTCTGCAAGAGAATGACATCGAGGCCGTCCTCAAGGTCCTCCGCTCAGGCATGCTCCGCTCCGCCGCCAAGTGCGCCGAGCTCGAGACCCGCTTCGGCGAGCTCTCCCACGCCAAGCACGCCATGACCTGTGCCAACGGCACCTGCGCCCTCCAACTCGCCTACGAGCCCCTCTTCCAGCCCGGCGACGACGTCCTCGTCCCCGCCTGGTCCTACATCGCCACCGCCTCCATGATCGTGGCACGCGGCGGCAACCCGATCTTTGTTGACGCCCTGCCCGACACCGCCCAGATCGACATCAAAGACGCCGCTCGCCGCATCACCAAGAAGACCAAGGCCATCGCCGTCACCCACCTCTACGGCATGCCCGCCGACATCGACGCCGTCGAGTCCTTCGCCAAAGCCCACAGCCTCAAGGTCATCTACGACGCCGCCCAAGCCCACCTCGCCACCTACCAGGGCAAGGGCCTGGGCCAGTTCGGCGACGCCGTCACATACTCGCTCTATGCCACCAAAAACTTCGCCACCGGCGAGGGCGGCCTGATCACCACCAACAACGACGACCTCGCCCGCCAGATCAAGCTCCTCCGCTCCCACGGCGAGACCGACAAGTACCTCCACGAACAAGTCGGCTTCAACTACCGCCTGAACGACATGGCCGGGGCCCTCGGGTGCTCGCGCCTCGATCGCCTGCCCAAGGAAACGGCCCAGCGGCAGGCCAACGCGGCCCGCTACGACGCCATGTTCGCCGGGGTCGAGGGCGTCGAGCCGCTCGCCACCACCCCCGGAGCGACCTCGGCGTATCACCTCTACGTCGTCCGCATCGACCCGGCCCGCTTCTCCGTCAGCCGCGACGAGTTCGCCAAGGCCATCAACGCCGAGGGCGTGCCGACCGCCGTTCACTACCCGCGCTGCCTCACCAACCAGCCGGCGTTCAAGAGCTTCGTCAAGGACCACCCGCCCGTCTCGGGCCGCATGGCACAGACGATCCTCTGCCTGCCGATGCACCACGCCCTGACGAACGAGCACTTCAAAATCGTCGAGGACGCGTTCGGCAAAGTCACCAGCGCCCTAAGTCGCTAAACCGAGCGGCCACCGACCATCAAACGACCGCGCCCAGCAGCCGAGCTCCGCGCGCGCTGTGCAACGCCGCGCCCGAAGAGATCGCCGCCGGGATCACGACCGTCGTACCCAACGCCAGCGCCGTCTCCGGCCCGCCCGCGACGGCCAACACCGCCGACCCTTCGAGCACCGTCAGCACCACGCACCGCCCATCGCCCCGCACCGTCTCCGAACCACCCGGCGTCAGCGCCAGCTCATCGACGATGAAAAACTCGGTCGTCACCAGCCGCGCCCGGGCCTCGCCCTCGCCACGGCGCCTCACCGTTGACGCCGCACGGATCAGCCCACCCGCCGGCTCTTCCCAGTTGGCCCTGGCCGACGCCAGCCCTTGCTCGAAGTGCATCTCGCGTCCCGTGCGGCCCCAGTCGTAGAGCCGATACGTCGTGTCGCTGGGCGTCTGCACCTCCGCCACCAAAACGCCCGCGCCCAGCGCGTGAACCGTGCCGCTGGGCAGGTTGTGGCACTCACCAACCACGGCCGGGTGCGCGATCATCACCTCCGCCACCGTCCCCGCGCGAACATGCCGCGAGAACTCCTCGAAACCCACGCCCGCCTTCACGCCCTTGTACACCACCGCGCCCGGCTCCGCGTCCATGATATACCAGCATTCGGTCTTCAAAAACGCACCGGCGGTCAGCGTCGCGTACTCCGGCGACGGGTGCACCTGCAAAGACAGATTCTCCTTCGCGTCCAGAAACTTCACCAGCAGCGGGAACGCGCCACCCGCCGCTGTCGGCGTCGCGCCCAACAGCCCCGCCCCCCACTGCCGCACCGCCTCGTGCAGGGTCAAGCCCGTGAGCGATCCGTTGCGGATCACCGACCGAGCCGCCCCACCCCCCGCCCCCGCCGCACTCGTCGCGGCCATGTCGGCCAGTTCCCACGACTCGCCGATCTTGGCCCCGGGGCTCACCGGCTTGCCGAACGCGGCCAGGCGATCGCCGCCCCAGACCTTGGCATACAGAATCGGCTCCAGCACGCACGGATAAACGCTCATGACCCAACCGTATCGGCGTTCACCGCTCGGCGGATCAGACGTTGAACAAGAAGTGGCACACGTCCGCGTCCTGCATCACATACTCCTTGCCCTCGACCCGCATCCGCCCCGCTTCCTTGATCGCCTTCTCGGTTTTGTACTTCTCGAGATCGGGCACGCCGTAGATTTCCGCCCGGATGAACCCGCGCTCGAAATCGCTGTGGATCACGCCCGCTGCCTGCGGTGCCGTCGACCCGACATGCACCGTCCACGCACGCACTTCCTTCTCGCCGGCCGTGTAGAACGATTGCAGCCCCAGCAGCTTGTACGCCGCCCGCGAGAGCGACCACAGCGCCGGCTCGTCCATCCCGTAGCCCCCGAGCATCTCGCGCTTCTCGGCATCCGAAAGCTCCGACAGCTCGCTCTCCACCTTGGCGCACACCGGCACCACCTGCATCCCCTCCGCCGCCGCGTGCTCGCGCACCTTCATCGCCAGCGGGCTCTTTCCATGAACATCCGCCTCGTCGACATTGGCCACGTACAGCACGCGCTTGGCCGTGATCATCCCCAGGCTCTTGAGCACTTTCCGCTCTTCGTGGTCGTGGAAATCGCCCGCGACCATCCGCGCGGGCTTGCCGCTGTTGAGGATCGGTTGGAGCTTCTTGAGCACGTTGAAGCGGGCCACATCCTCGGGCTTGCCGCTCTTGGCCGATCGCTCGGCCTTGCTGTACGAGCTGTCGATCGTCTGGAGGTCCGCCAGGATCAGCTCCGTCTCGATCGTCGAGATATCGCGGAGCGGGTCGACAGAGCCCTCGACGTGGGTGATCTCTTCGCCGCCGGGGGCCTTGTCGAAGCATCGCACCACGTGAAGGATCGCGTCGACCTCGCGGATGTGCGAGAGGAACTTGTTGCCCAGCCCTTCGCCCGTGCTGGCGCCCTTGACGATCCCCGCGATGTCGACCAGACGCAGAGCCGTCGGGACCAGCTTCTGCGGCGGGATGTACCGCGCGATCGTCGCCAGCCGTTCGTCGGGAATGGCGATGACGCCGACGTTGGGCTCGATGGTCGCGAACGGGTAGTTGGCCGCCAACGCCCCCGCGTTGGTGAGCGCGTTGAAGAGGGTGGACTTGCCGACGTTGGGCAGACCGACAATTCCAGCTTCCATGGGCGGGCCTTTCGAGCCGACCGTTCCCTGCGGCAGAATCACTCTGCCCGCCAGAGCGCGATCGGGGGTCGATTATTGTCCGCCCGTGGGCGCGCGTCCGACGGGCGACGCCGCCGCCCTGACCCTGCCCTTCTTCAACTCCACCGTCCCCGCCCGTTCGATGCAGTACCCGCAGCCGCGGCACATGCGCCGCTTGGCCGGGCCGCCCCAGAAATCGTTCATGATCACCCTGAGATCCTCGTCGATCTTCTTGAGCACCCACCTGGCCTCGTACACCAGTTCGTCACACTCGGGGCAGTACCACCGCAGCGCGTCCTTCTGAGGCCGACCCTGCCTGTCCTTCCCACGCGGGAACTCCACGATCAGCCCGATCGTCCCCGCGGGCCGCTGGGGCCGGTGCGGCAGCCACCGCGGCAGCAGAAACAACTCCCCCTCGCGGATCACCACGTCCCGCGGCTTGCCGCCATCCAGCGGCCTCACCCGCACCGCCACGTCGCCCTTGAGCTGATAGAACAGCTCCTCCGTCGGGTTCACATGGAAATCGTTCCGCGTGTTGGGCCCGCCCGAAACAAACAGGATCACGTCCTCGCTCCCCGTGAACAACTGTTTATTCCCGACAGGTGGCTTGAGATGCTTGGCGTTCTGCTTGATCCAGCGCTCAAGATGCACAGGTGGAAGGATGCTCTGGTCCATCCGACCAGCATACCGCCTGCTCGCTTTAAATCTCGCTTGCCCTGCGCAAGAAAAAGCCCCGGGCTGAAGGCCCGGGGCTCGGAAGTGTTCACATCATTTCAGGCAACCCGATCGCATCAACAGAAGCCCGCGGGGTTTAGCCGGGGATGCAGTTGGTGGGGTTCTCGGTTTGGCCGAAGTATTCGGTGATGTAGCCGCCGAGGTCTTCCTGGTTGAAGCTGCAGTCGCGGTTGAAGTCGGCCGCGTAGCCGAGCGTGTCGTAGGGAGCGGGCTCGCCGGGGCACGGAGCCGTGTTGGTACCGGAGGGACCGGCGGGGACCGACTCGTCCAGGAAGGCGGTCAAGAAGCCGCCGAGGTCTTCCTGGTTGAGGAAGCCGTCGGCATTGAAGTCGACTAAGCAGGTGACAGGGACGCCGTCGACGATCTCGAAGCGGTACATGACGCCGCCGCCGGTGCCCTGAACGACCAGGAGCTGCTGCAGACCGGGGACCCAGACGAAGTCGTAGATGCCGGTGCCGTCGGGCAAAGTGAGGGGCTGGTTATTGGCGTCGACTACGTTGACAGTGAGGGAAGGGAGCGAGCCGGGCGTGTTGTAGGGAGGCGGCGTGAGGCGGTTGATCTGGATGGAGCTGAGGAAGCTGAACGTGACGGTATCGAAGCGGTTGTTCCAGATGACCAAATCGCCGGCCGGGGTGTTGTCGAGGATCCGGCAGTTCTGACCCACAACGAACGAACCGATCCCGCCCGGCGAGGAAAGACGAGCGCTAAAGCCAGCGGGGACTTCGTTGTTAGCGTCACGGGAGACGACATCGAGGAAGTTGTCGGCGCGGTCTACGAAGACGCCGTTCTTGTCGGACACGTCCATATCGCGCCACAGCCGCTGGCCCGTGAGCGGAGGGCGGATGCGGGGGCTGTTGGGGAGGCCGAAGTCGATGGCGAAGTTCACGTCGAAGTCGGCGCGGAGGGTTTCCTTGAGCATTCCGCGCCAGCCGAAGTCGCCGAAGACCATGGTGGCGATGACGGGGCTGTTGGCGACCGCTTCGCCCTCGGCCGTGGTGTAGTTGAACCCGCCGCTGGCGATCCCGCCGCGGCCCCAATCCCAAGCCTGACCGCCGCCCGACCAGCGGTCGGCGACATCGAACCCGAGCAACGGACCGGTGCTGCGGACGAGAATCGGATTGAGCTGGAAGTCGACGTCGTACCACTGCGTCTGGCCGTTGACCACGCCGTTGAAGTCACGGGTCACGATCAGGCCGGTCGGGCGGACCGACGCGGGCACGCCGGGCGTGGCCGGGATCAAGCTCGCCCCGGCGGTGTAGTCCACGCCCTGCACACCCAGGCCGCCGGCGATGGTGCCGGTCATCCGCGTGGTGGGGATGGAGCGGAAGGTGCGGGCACCCTGCCCGTCGTACTCGATCTTCGTGACGGCCGCGCGCCAGTTGGCGTTCAGAGGCTGCTCGCCGCCGTTCCAGATGCCGCCGATGAAGACCGCCGAGCCGTCCGGCTTGGCGTCGACGCTGCTGGGGAGATTACCGATGAAGAATGGGTTTTCGACCAAGGCACCGGTCGACGCGCTGCGCGCCACCAGCAGGCCGAAGATGTCCTCGGTTTGAACGAGCCGCAGAGTAATGGTCTGGGCCGACGCCGCCGCCGACAAACCCGCGACCGCGAGAACCGCCAGGATGGCCTTGTTCATGGGCTGATCTCCCTTTCACTTTCTAGGAAACAATGGAACGACGCTCAATTCGGGCGGTGAAACGACACCGCCAGCGCGAATGACCCCTTTATTCTATAACGTATTCTGAAAACCACCACCCCCCAGAAAAAGTTTCGTGGTGGTTCTGGCATGCCGCTGTATACGAGACCCCTTAAACAAGGGATTAAGTTGGGCGGCCTGTGCCGGCTATCCGAGCCACCCCGCAGGCCGCATGGAAGTCGGAACTCCCCGATCTGAGGGTCCACCCCGGCCGGGCCACGCTGGTCAGGTCCCGCGCCACGGCCACTCGGATCGCTGGAAGCGAGCCGGCCAGCCGCATTCCGATGCCTCCCAAAAGGGCCATGTGCGCGGGTCGGTAGATCGCGTGGGCGATGCGCAACAACTGCACTAAGGCCAATCCAGGGGCTTGGCGGGGGTCGAGTTCCGTCAGGGCCGCCACTAGCTGCGTGCCGAAGCGGGCCTTGAGGGCGGCGATGCCTAGGTAGGCCTCGGCGGAGCCGGCCCCGCCGTCGGGGCCGATCGGTCGCTCTGTGTGAAGGTCTAGGCCGAGGTCGATTTGGCCGAGGTGGCCTGAAGACGTGCCCGAGACTTGGAGGGGGCGGCCGTCGTCAAGCACGCAGGCCCCGACGCCGGTGCCCAGCGAGATGGCGAGGAGTCGCTCGCCGGGGGCAATGGGCGGGTCGGCCGTGTGCCAAAAGTCATGGGCGGCCGCGTGGGCGTCGGAGATGATCACCAAGTGCTCTCTGGCCACATCTCGCCCGAGGGCCGCCGCGAGGAGCTCGTTGAGCGGGACGCCGACGAGGCCGGGGTGGTTTGCGGAGAGTGTGATCGCCAGGGTGGAGGGGTCGATGAGGCCCGGCGCGCACAAGCCGATGGCTTCCGCCTCGGCGGCTCTGGGGAACGAGCGCAGTGCGTCGGCCAGCACGCTCTCGAACGTGGCGCGGTCGGGCCGCTGATAGATTCGGCCGCGGGCGGTGGCCAGAGTGCGATCGCCCTCCATCAGCGCGAGCTTGATGGAGGTTCCGCCGATGTCGACGCCGAGGGTAATGGCCACAGCGTGATCTTACTGCTGGCCGACCCGCATGATATCGAGCTCGAGCCCGCGCAGGCCCAGTTCCAGTCGAGCCAGGTCGGCGGCGTTGACCGAGCCGTCGCGGTTGACGTCCGTCGGCGTGCGGTTCCAGGCGCGGTAGTCCTCGTAGTTGATCAAACCGTCGTTGTTGACGTCGAGGTTCGGGGGGAACGAGGTCGTGAGGGCCGTATTGAGGATGACCTCATCGGCTACGTCTACCGCCCCGTCTCCGTTGAGATCCCAGAGGTTCAGGATGGCCGGGTTGGGCGCGGGTCCCGGTGTAAACGCGGCTCGCAGTGTGGCCACATCGCGGCCGTCGATGACGCCGTCCTCGCCGCAGCGATAACGGAAGAAGGCCCGGTGCAGCATGAGCAGGTCGGTCGCATCGATGATGTTGTTGCGGTTGAGGTCGCAGCGGTCGTTGGTGGCCGTGCGGGTGACGGGCGAACCGGTGTAGACAGTGTTGAACCACGCGAGGTCGCGGGCGTCGATGCGGCTGTCGCGGCCGTTGCTGGTGCCGGTCGCGGTCACGTCGCCCTGGAGCGGCTGGGCGCGGTTGGCGATCCAGTTCTGGAGCTCGGTTCGGAAGCCCGCGTTGCTGTTGAAGGTCGGGGCGTCGAACCAGACGAACTCTTCGAGCCCGCGGCCCTTGACGGTGTCGAGCTGCACCGTGATGCTGGCGCGGGTCTGGTTGGTCAGATTGGCCAAGCCCACCACGACGCGCTTGTTGGGCACGGCGGTGATCATGCGGCTGATGTCGGTGTCGATCGCGAGGTTACGCGGTGGGTTGGATCCGGGCACCGTCGTGAGGCCTGTGAAGTAGGCCATGTGGATGTAGAGTTCGCTGGCGTTGGTCGTGCCCCAGCCGGGCAGGTCGATCATCTTGCTGGTGTGGAAACCGCTGCTCCAGTCGGCAAAAGCGACGGCGGATAACAGCGGGCTGGAGGAGACACCGTCGACGGCGCTGCGCAACTGGACGAGGGCCTCGGTGATGTTGCCGCGGTTGAAGGTCAGCCAGCGTGTGGGGAAGCTGGTGGCGGCGAGGTTGACCTCGTTGATGGGATCAATGCCAAACTGGGCCTGATATGCCGCTCGCCCCCATGAATCGAACGACCACGGGGCGGCTGACGAACCAGCGAGCGGATAGAAGTGATAGTCGGCCTGAATTCCTTCAAGCCCGGGATAGTTGGTGGTCAAGGCGCTGAAGTAGCTGTTGAGGGCGGTGCGGACGCCGGGGTTACCGAGGTTGACGAAGCGCTGGTTGGCGATATCGCCGGTGATGGTGTTGGCGGGGTCGCGGTGATCGACGACATAGCTGGGGTTGGCGGCCAGGAAGGGCGAGGGTGAGTTGCCGAAGTCGAGGTAGCCGGTTTCGCACCAGGCGTGGACGCGCATGCCGTAGCGGGCGGAGATGGCGATGGCTTGGGCGAGATAGTCCACGGGCAGGCCGTTGGAGGTGAAGCGGGCGGGGAACTCGGGGACGTTGTTAACCCCGGTGTCGCGGCCCCAATAGAGCGTTTCGAGGAACAGATCCTGGATCCCGGCGCCGGCGATGGGGGCGATGGCCGTCTCGAACGCGGCGATGGTGCTGGGCGGGCGGAGCCAGGCCCCGCGGATGGGCCGAACGACGCGGTCTGTGATGGCCGCGGGCGGATTGAGCTTGATGCCGAGGTGGTTGGCGACGGCCCGTGGTGAACCGTCGCTGGGCCTGTTGCTGATGACGACGTTGGCGTCGTTGAGCCAGACGAAGGAGCTGGAGCCGCCGCCGTCGAGGTTGATGGCGCGCCAGACGCCGCGTTCGAGGAGCAGGTCGGCGAGTTCCGGGAGCGTGACGCCAACGCTCCAGGTCGATTGGCGCCCGTCGATGACGATCATGTAAAGCCGCGTGCCGGTGGCGTTGACGCCGACGGCGGTGCGGGGCTCGCGGGTGGCGGGGGTGACGCGGGCGGTGGCGCCGGTGTTGGTGCCGTCGGTAATGAGGAACGTGCCGGGGTCGGAGTCGGTGTTGCTGGGGCCGACGCCAGCGACGGCGTCCCAGACGTTGGACAGATCGGCGGGCCCGAAGTTGCCGATCGACGCGAGGCGTTGCTGAGTGAAGGCGAGCGCCGGGTCGGGCAGAGCCCCGAACTGACGCACCGGCGAGACGAGCACGCCGTTGGTCATCGAGAGCCCGATGATGTCGGCCTTGCCGGCGGGGACGCCGCTGGTCGAGAAGAAGTTGGCGTTGATGGCCAGCCGCGAGCCGGTGGCGGATCGGAAGCTGGTGGTGGTGGCGAGGTCGGCCTCAGCCCCGCCGGTGCCGGAGCCGGTGACGACGATTTCGACCTGCGGGTCGGTCAGGTCGACGGTGGCGATGAAGCCGCGGATCCGCCCGCCGGGGGTCTCGCGGACGATGTCCTCGACCACGATCGGTTGGCCGATTGCGGCGGAGAGGGCCGCCAGCGCGGCCAGGATGAACGAAAAGGCGGCGATCGGGCGTTGGGGCATGGGGTGTCCTAGGGAGAACCGGTGCATAGAGACATCGGCCGCGCGGGGTCTCCGCTGAAGGTTATAGAACTATGCCACAGGTTCGGGCCGGGGCAAGGTGGAAGGGGCGGGTTCTCGGATCGTGGGGCGGAGGGGGGGATCCGACGGCCTCAGCGCCGCGGGGGGTTTGGTGGGAAGGTTTTCATGTCTTCCCGGCGGTCGATCAGCAGCTCGACCTCGTCGGCATCAGCCGCACTGGTGAAGGTCTGGGCCTCCGGCGGGCTGGCGCTGGCGATCTGGATCGGGGCCGAGTGGTAACGCCAGGGTTGGCCCATACCACGGACGATCACCTGATAGGTCTTACCTGGGGAAGCGCCGGCGAGGCTCCACGTCTTGCCCTGGGCGTCCTGACTCTTGAGCTTGAGGGGGATGGAGCCGGGGCGCCAGTCGGAGCCGAAGCGGGGGTGGGCGGCGGGGCCTTTGTGTGCCACGTCGTAGTACTGGGTGAGCTGCGTAGGGAAGACGTCGAGGACGCCGCGGCTGAACCAGTGGATGTGGCCGCCGCCGCCGGTCTTGCGGACGAGGTCCATGGAGTCGCGGAGGTCTTCCCATGTGGAGTCGGCCCCTTCGCCCACGAGCCGGATGCCCGCGTACATGTCCTTGACGCGGCCGGCGCCCATTTCGTTGATGTACTTGACCTGCTCGAGCCAGGTCTGCTCGAAGGCCTTGTAGTTGAAGCGATAGACCTGGGGCAGGAACTCGTCCCACCACATGTTGTCGCTGTTGCCGGGGGCCCAGGCCGACCACTTGGGCCATTCGAGGCAGTAGTTCTCGTAGCACCAGGGATAAACGGCCGGCGAGAGCGAGACGATCAGGCCCGGACGCTTGGCGCGGAGTTCCTTGACGAACTGCATGGCGTATTCGTTGATCTTGTCCGCGCGCCAGCGGCGCCAGCCTTCGTCCTTGGCGTCGGCGGGGGGTTCTTTGCCGTCGTGCTCCTGGGCGTAGATCTTTTTGGTGTAGTCGTCGTAGCCCATGGTGATGTAGGGCCAGACGATGCGGTCGTCTAGTTGGACGCCGTCGAGGTCGTACTTGTCGACGGCTTCGAGAATGAGGTCAAGGAGGAAGCGGCGGGTCTCGGGGTGGAGCGGGTTCATCCAGACGAAGCCGTTGGGCGCGACGGTGTTGCCCTTGATGTCCTTGGAGAGCCACTCGGGCTTCATGCGGCGGAGGTGGTTGTCGGTGTCCTTGTGGGCGGCCATGAAGCCGTATTCGAACCAGCCGATGTAGACGAGGCCTTGGCGGTGGGCCTCGATCAGGGTCTCGGCCAGCAAATCGCGGCCTTGGCTCTTGAGCTTGGCAGGGTCGTCGGAGGGGTCCTGCTTCACGAGGGCCGGTCGGCGATCGACGCCGATGACGCGATTGAGGACGGCGGACGGGTACTGGGTGTAACCGTTTTTCCAGGTTTCGACGTAGACGGCGTTAAGGCCGATCTCCTTGAGCCGCTGCATGGTGCGGGCGGAGTCTTCGGGGGTGGCGATGGCGGTGTTGCCGGTGGTGGTGACCCAGGTGCCACGGACTTCGACGGCGGGAGCGGGCACCCCCCCTACCCCGCCTACCCCTGTTCCGGTGGATGAATTGGGGTTGGTGGCCGGGTTGGGAACCTGCGCAAAGATGGGCAGAGCGGCGGTGATCGCTGCGACGAAGGCCAGAAATGGTTTGTGCATAGGTCTACTCTGTTCGCCCGTCCAGGCCCGCGGAGACATGCCGCGGTGGCATACCAGAAGGATTATCGATCATGGCGCATGACGTGTTTAGGTTAGCGATCATCGGGGCGGGCGGCATCGCCAATGCGCACAGCGCGGCGGTCAAGGCGTCGGGCGGCCGGCTGAGCATCGTGGCGGTCGCGGACGTGGACGCGGCCAATCGCCAGAAGCTGGCCGAGTCGGCCGGGGCGCAGGCGTTCCCCGGGGTGAAGGAGTTGCTAAAAGCGATCAAGGCCGGGTTCGGTGTGGATGGCGCGGTGGTGTGTACGCCGCCGTTCGCGCGGGTGGACATCGTGACGGCGTTGCTCAAGGCGGGCATTCCGGTGCTGAGCGAGAAGCCGATCGCGCACACCGCGGCGGACGCGAAGAAGCTCGCTTCGCTGGCCAAGAAGCACAAGAAGGTGTTCACGGCGGTCGGGTATTGCCACCGCTTCGCGCCGGCCGTGAACCGCATGAAGGCCCTGGTTTCCGGCGGCAAAATCGGCAGCCTGGTGCGTTTCGAGAACGTCTTCGCCTGCGACCTTCCCGGGCACGGGCAGAAGTGGTTCAGCGACCCCAAGAAGGCCGGCGGCGGTGCGTACATCGACATGGGCTCGCACTCGGTCGACCTGTTGCACTACGTGGTCGGCCCGGCCAAGACCGTCGGTGCGATCTTCCATCACAAGTGGAAGGGTCGGTCCGAATCCGAAGCGACCGTGCTGCTCAAGAGCCTCAAGCCCGGGCCCACGGCCAACATCCCCGCGGGCGTGGGCGCGCTGATCGAGAGCGGCTGGGCCGAGACGTCGCGCTTCACCGTGACCCTCGTCGGGGATCAGGGCATGCTGTTTTACGATTACGAGAAGCCGGCCGAGCTGATCTTTAAGGATCTGGTCGGCAAGGTCGAGGTGATGCCCGTGGAAGAGCACGGCGTGCGCTTCCAGCGGCAGCTCGAGGCGTTCGCGGATGCGGTGCAGAAGAAGGCCAAAACCAACCTGGCCAGCTTCGCCGACGGCTTGGCGGCCAACCTGGCGGTGGCGGCGGCCCAGAAGCTCGCGGCCAAGAAGTGATCGCTCGCGGTGGGTCCGGGCTTGGCGCGAAGGGCTGAAGGTTATATAATCTTGGGGTTGGAAGACCGTTCGGTCGTCTGGGCCGGTAGCCTGACGCGATCGAACGCCGAGGACATGCCATGGCCAAAGCCCGACTGGACGCTCCATCTTCGACCCGCACGGCGTACCCGGTGATGCCGCATCCGCTGGCCAAGGCCGCTGAGAAGATTCCGGTGACGGTCTTCTCGTCATCGAGCGGGGCGAGCAAGGCGGTGGCGGCGGAGATCGCCGAGTTGATCCGTACGCGGGCGGTGCAGGGTCGCAAGGCGGTGCTGGGGCTGGCGACGGGTTCGACGCCGCAGGGTGTGTACGAGGAACTGGTCCGGCTTCACCGCGAGGAAGGGCTGAGCTTCAAGAACGTGGTGACGTTCAACCTCGACGAGTACTGGCCCATGGGTCCGGAGGAGTTGCAGTCGTACCGGCGCTTCATGCGCGAATATCTGTTCGACCACATCGATATCGACCCCAAGAACGCCAATGTGCCCGACGGCACTCTGCCTATGGACGACGTGGCGGGGTTCTGCGAGGCGTACGAGAAAGCGATCGCGGACGCGGGCGGGATCGACCTGCAGATCCTGGGCGTGGGGCGGACGGGGCACATCGGCTTCAACGAGCCGGGCTCGCCGCGGGATTCCAAGACGCGGCTGATCACGCTGGACCGAGTGACACGCCTGGACGCGGCCAGCGACTTCTTCGGCGAATGGAACGTGCCCAAGAAGGCGATCACGATGGGCGTGGGGACGATCCTGGGGGCGCGGCGGGTGGTGCTGCTGGCGTTCGGCGAGCACAAGGCGCACGTGATCAAGCGGGCCGTCGAGGGCGAGATCTCCAACGTGATCGCGGCGTCGTTCCTGCAGAACCACCAGAACGCCAAGTTTTATCTCGATCCGGCTTCGTCGGCGGAGCTGACGCGCTTCAAGACGCCGTGGCTCCTGGGGCAGGTCGAGCAGTTCGGGCAGGCGTGGGACAAGCTTTTGACCAAGAAGGCCGTGATGTGGCTGGCCCGCGAGCTGAAGAAGCCGATCCTCAAGCTCACCGAAGAGGACTACAACGAGCACGGCCTGCAGGACCTGCTGGCGACGCGCAAGGGCGGGGCGTACGACATCAACATCGACGTATTTCGGGCGATGCAGAGCACCATCACCGGCTGGCCCGGCGGCAAGAAGGGCCGGTCCAAGGCCGACGGCTCGGCCGACCCGTTCCCCAAGCGCGTGGTGATCTTCTCGCCGCACCCCGATGACGACGTGATCTCGATGGGCGGGACGTTCATCCGCCTGTGCGAGCAGGGGCACGAGGTCCACGTGGCGTATCAGACGTCGGGCAACATCGCGGTGTTCGATGACAATGCCATTCGGCACGCCGACTTTGTGACCCAGTTCTGCCAGGCGTTCAAGCTGTTCGGCGAGAAGGACGCCCAGCGGATCGAGCAGCGGATCCTGTCGTTCACCAAGACCAAGGACCCCGGCGAGATCGATTCGCCCCAGTTGCAGACGATCAAGGGGTTGATCCGGCGCAGCGAGGCGCGGGCCGGGGCCCGCTATAGCGGGGTGAAGACGCAGAACATCCACTTCCTGGACCTGCCGTTCTATGAAACGGGCCGGGTGAAGAAGAAGCCGCTGGGCGAGGACGACATCCGTATCACGATGGAGCTTTTGGAGCGGGTAAAGCCGCACCAGATCTACGCGGCGGGCGACCTCTCCGACCCGCACGGGACGCACCGCGTCTGTCTGGCGGCAGTGGTCACGGCGGTGCACCGGCTGGCGAACAGGCCGTGGATGAAGCAGTGCGAGGTGTGGCTGTATCGCGGGGCGTGGCAGGAGTGGAGCCCGCACGAGATCGAGGTGGCGGTGCCGCTGTCGCCGGATGAAGTCGCGCGGAAGCGGATGGCGATCTTCAAGCACGAGAGCCAGAAGGACCGGGCGCTCTTCCCGGGACCCGACCAGCGCGAGTTCTGGCAGCGTGCCGAGGACCGCAACAGCCACACGGCCCAGATCTACGACTTGCTGGGACTGCCGGAGTATCAGGCCATCGAGGGCTTCGTGCGCTGGCAAGCTAGCGAGCTGGATCAGGCGCTGGTGGAGGTGAAGGCGCGCAAACCTGCGAAGACGGCCGATGGTGCTCACAAGCTGAATGGACAAGCCTCCAAGCCCGGCAAGCCCAGATCACGCGGTTCGTCGCAGCGATAAATCGCGCTATGTTGATGAACGTTCGACCCCTTCCTTGTTCGAGCCCGTTATGCCCCAGCGAATCGGCGTCTGTTCCTGGTCCCTTCAGCCCGCCTCCGCGGCCGACCTGGTTGCCAAGGTGCGTCGCGCCGGATGTCGGGGCGTGCAACTCGCGCTCGATCCGATCCGGCTAGACCATTGGGGCGAGATCGAAACCGTCAATCATCTCAACGCCGCCGGAATCGAGATCATCAGCGGGATGATGGGCATGGAGGGCGAGGATTACTCGACGCTGCAATCGATCGCCCGCACTGGCGGCGTGCGGCCCGACGCGACGTGGCCCGTGAATCTGGCGGCGGCCAAGGCCAACGCGGCCCTCGCTCACCGGCTGGGCCTCAAGCTGGTGACGTTCCACGCCGGGTTCATCCCCCACGACCGCGACGATCGCGAGCGGGCCATCATGCTCGGTCGGCTGCGCGAGTTGGTGGACGTGTTCGACGCACGCGGCGTCCGCGTGGCCTTTGAGACAGGGCAGGAGAACGCCGACACGCTGCTGGAGGCGCTCGCAGACCTCGACCGCCCGCACGCGGGCGTGAACTTCGACCCGGCCAACATGATCCTCTATGGAATGGTGGGGGGGGGCGGCCCGATCGCCGCGCTCAAGAAGCTTGGGCGGCGCGTGGCCCAGGTTCACATCAAGGACGCGACGCCCGCGGCGACCGCTGACGCATGGGGAGAAGAAGCCCCTGCGGGCACGGGCGAGGTCGATTGGCCGGCGTTCTTCGCGGCGCTGCGGGAGATCCCGATCGCCGGCGACCTGCTGATCGAGCGCGAAGCGGGTGGCAGCCGGGAGGCGGATATTGTTCGAGCCCGCGAGCTGGTCGAGCGGCACATGGGAGGCGGGGCCCCTAGACCGGCTGGCGCTATTGAGCGGAACGACGATTGAGCGGGGGGGGGAGTTGGTTTGAGTGGTCTTGACGCGGAGCTCCGCGATTTGAACAGGCACACGCGGGAGGCACGCTGATGACGAACAACGCGGCCAAATCGATCGGTGTGGGCGTCGTGGGGCTCGGCTTCATGGGCCGGACGCAC
>Ga0105049_10002624_pt1 | contig 21311 bp, 11 predicted proteins | sample MAT06_FD_78087 | JGI IMG/M metagenome (GOLD analysis project Ga0105049, IMG submission 78087) | Freshwater microbial communities from Lake Fryxell liftoff mats and glacier meltwater in Antarctica - MAT-06 | ecosystem: Environmental > Aquatic > Freshwater > Ice > Liftoff microbial mat | place...
GCCGTCGGCGACCACGGTGATGGACGTATGAGGTTCGCGGTCGCCCACAAGGTGTCGACGTACCTCGTCGTCGTGTTCTCGCTGTTCGCGATGATCGGCGGTGGTGGACTGTCGCCGCTCGCGAGCTACGGCGGCATGATCGCGCTGGCGATCTCGTGGTGGTGGGAGCCGCCGCGGATCCGCTACGAGCGCTGGGGCTGGGTGTGGACGGTGCTCAGCGTGCTGGTGTTCGCGTACTGCATCCTGTCAGCGGTCGTCACGCTCGACTTCCTCTACGTCGGTGCCGAGTTCTTGATCTGGTTGATCGTCGTCAAGGCATTCAACCGCAAGGCCGCGCGCGACTGGCAGCAGATGTACCTGCTGTCGTTCCTGATGCTGGTCGCGGGCTCGGTGCTCAACCCCGACATCACCTACGGCCTGTTCTTCTTCGGGTTCGTGATCACCGTGACCTGGGCGCTGACGCTGTTCCACCTCCGTCGCGAGATGGAGGACAACCTGCTGGTCAAGCACGCGGCGGACCGCGCGAGCGAGCGGGTCGAGGTGCGGCGGATCCTCGATTCGAGACGGATCGTTGGTGGCCGGTTCTTCCTCGGCACGGGCCTGTTGTCGTTCGGCGTGTTCCTCGGTGCGGCGGTCGTGTTCCTCGCCCTGCCGCGCATCGGCATCGGCTTCTTCTTGAAGGGCCGCGGCGGGATGACGCTCTCGGGGTTCTCCGACGGCGTCAAGCTCGGAGGTCACGGCGTCATCAAGAAGGACTCGACCGTGGTGATGCGCGTCGAGATCGATAGCCAGTACGGCGCGCGCGAGGCTCCCGAGTTGCACTGGCGCGGTGTCGCGTTCGACAAGTACGAGAAGGGCCAGTGGACGCGCACCAGCGATGCACCACTGACCGCGCAGACGCTCGAACAGGGTCAGACGCGCGATCGTCGCGTGCTGCTGTGGACCGGTGCCGGGCTCCCGATCCCCGAGATCGAGCGACTCGCGGCAACGAGCGTCAAGCAGGAGATCTGGCTCGAGCCGCTCGACTCCGACGTCCTGTTCGGCGCGTCGAATCCGCGGATCGTCGAATACGCGCACGTGCTGCGGCGACGCAACGTGCCCGAGCGCAGCGACGAGATCCGGCTCCAGCACGGCACCACCGTGCACTACACGGTCTACTCGGATCTCCGCGCGCCCAGCGCGAACGAGCTCCGCGCCGCGAGTGGCACGCCGCCCACCAGCTTCGGCGTGTATCTCAAACTGCCAGAGGAGATCACGCCGCGCACGCTCACGCTCGCGAAGGAGATCACGAAGAACGCGCGCACGACCTACGACAAGGCACTCGCGATCAAGCAATGGCTCGCGGACAACGCGACGTACACCCTCGAGCAAGAGGATCCGGGCACCCAGGAGCCCATCGACTTCTTCCTGTTCGATCGCAAGAAGGGTCACTGCGAGTACTTCGCGTCTGCGTTCGCGATCCTCGCGCGCGCCGTGCAGATCCCGGTGCGCCAGGTCAACGGCTTCCTCGGCGGTGAATGGAACGAGTACCAGAGCTACATCGCCGTGCGCGCGGGCGACGCGCACTCGTGGGACGAGGTGTTCTTTCCTGGGGTCAATGGCACCGGCGTGTGGGTGACGTTCGATCCGACGCCGCCAGGCGATGTCGATCAGCTCGGTCGCGGCAGCACGGGCTGGCGCGCGAAGATGTCGCGGTTCCTGGATACGCTGCGGTTCCAGTGGACCAAGTGGGTGATCGAGTACGACCTGGTCTCGCAGCTGTCGCTGTTCAAGTCGATCGGCGGCGCGCTCAAGACGGCCGCGATCTGGGTCAAGGATGCGGCGCTCTGGGCCTGGAACCGTGCGGTCGAGCACTGGCCGATCTCGGCACCGCTGGGAGGTTTGTTGATCGCCGCGTACGTCCTGCGACGCCGCAAGAAGCGGTCGAAGCTCCCGGTCGCCAGTCGGGTGAGCAAACCGCGCAAGCGCTCGACGGTCGCCGAGATCTTCGACGGGACGGCCAAGCAACTGACCAAGGCCGGTTTCCCACGGACGTCCACGACGACGCCGCGCGAGCTCGCGGGCACGCTCGGCGGGCACCCGGCCGCGCATCAGGTCTCCGAGCTCGTCGAGCTGTACTACGCCGCCGAGTGGGGGGGCCGACGCGATGCCAAGGCCGAGGCCCTGGCCGAGGCCCTGGCCGCGCAGATCAAACAGACCCTCCGCGACGTGGCCAAGCAGCGCAAGGCCAGCTAGTCGCTCGGGTTCGTGGGCTGGTGCCAGATTGGCATCCCGTGCTCCTGATTGCACGAGTCGGCCGGATTGTTGATGCACGTATCTGCGCGTGATATCGACGGTTGTCGACGGGGAAGCCAACTTCCTCGGCGGCCCTGCCCTTGCAAACCTGGACGCCGCCCATGCTTCGTTTGTCGTTCGCGTCGTTAATCGCGTCGGGCCTGATCTGGTCACTGACCGGAACGACTCACGCAGAGCCGCTTCCCAACGGCGCTACCCTCGGGTGGCCACGCCTGAGGATCCGGCCGAACTTCTCGCCCTCCGAAGACCTCAAGGAGCCGGCCAACTCTGATCAGTTCCGGCAACACCTGAACCTCGCAGCGTGCACGTGCAGCAAGGCCTCGACCGAGGTCGACACCAGCATCTACTACGAGCTGACGTTGTCGGCGACGACGAACGCGAACCTGCCCGCCGACGTGCTGGTCGGCGCGGAGTGCTCGGACGATATCCAGTTCCCGACCAACTGCCGCGTGATCGCCAACCAGACGATCGCCGACCTCGACACCATCCTCATCAACGAGACCTTCATCTCGGTCCCGCTGTTCGACCTGATCAATGCACGGACCGATCAGGTCGACTCGCCCTGCAACGAGGCGAACGGTGGCAGCGCGTTCGTCTGGGTGTCCGTCGATACCGATCAGAATGGCGACCGCGACTTCTTCGATCCGCGGCCGATCGACCTCAAGATCTTCCCCGACGTCACGGGCTACGACACCAACCCGCCACCGCTACCGGAAAACATCGCGGCGAGCGGCGGTGAGGGATCGATCGAGCTGACCTGGGAGATTCCCCAGGCGAACGCGGCCGACCTGTTCGCGTTTCAAGCGTTCTGCATGGACGCCAGCGGCGCGGCAGTCAAAGCCGGCAGCACTCCGTTGTATTCGACGACGGAGACCGTCTGCGGCATCCCGTCGCCGCAGGATCTGGTCGCGACCACCGTCGATAGCACCGAGGGTACCGAGGTCACCACGGCCCCCCCGGAGTTCGCGAACCTCGACCAGGCGTTCATCTGCGGCACCCAGGTCTCGGGCACTGCGACGAGCCTGAAGATCGATGATCTCGAGAATGGTCAGGAGTACAAGATCGCGCTCATCGCGGTCGACTTCTACGGCAACCCGACGGGCACGTTCCTGACGCGTACGATCACCCCGCGCCCGGTGATCGACCTCTGGGAAGACATCCACGATCGCGGCGGCAAGATCGAAGGCGGTTTCTGCTCGACCAGCGGAGGCGATGCGCTGCCGGGCCTGCTCGTGCCGTTCGGGCTGATCTGGTTACTCCGTCGATCGTCACGCCGCCGGCTCGCGCCCTTGGCGATGCTCGGAGGGCTGATCGCGATGCCGGCCGTCGTGCACGCGGATGACTTCACGCCGTACTGGGAGAACCCGGCCAGCACCACCGACAGTGGCGCCGCGGTCTACGAGGACCAGGTCAAGTGGCGCGCTGGCATCAAGCTCGGTCCGTACACACCGGGCGTCGACGATCAGCTCGGGGTCAACGCGATAACCGGGCTCGGCCCGTACGGCGCGATGTTCGGCAACTACTACACCGATGATGACAATGATGGCGTGGCCGAAGCGCACGACAAGCATGTCTATCAGTTCCTGCCGATGCTCGATGTCGATCGCGTGATCTGGTCGGGCTCCGGGCAGGTCACGCTGGGTGGATCGATCGGCTACATGCAGAAGAGCGCGTTCGCGTATCGCGATGGCACCACCGCGGACGAGCTGTTCCGGGTGCGCTCGCGTGCGAGCAGCAACACGTTTCGCCTGATCCCGCTGGCGATCACCGCGAGCTATCGCGTCACCCAGCTCGACGATCTGTACGGCATCCCGCTGGTGCCGTACCTGCGTGGCGGCCTCGCGTACTACGTGTGGTGGATGAAGGGGCCGAGTGGCTCGCTCTCGAAGATCTGCACCGACGGCACCCAGGACAGCGACTGCGAGGGCAACAAGGCCTATGGCGGTACGCTCGGCGTCCAGGGTGCGCTCGGCCTGTCGATTCGCGCCGAGCGCATCGACAAGGATGCGTCGCGCGCGATGAAGAACAGCGGCATCGTCCACGCCGGCTTCTATATCGAGGCGATGGCGGCGATCGTGAACGGGTTCGGGAGCGATACGAAGCTGTCGGTCGGCGACAGGACGTGGTTCGCTGGCTTCGACTTCGAATTCTAGCGAACCACAGAGCGGCGGCGTTCTGTGCGAACCGCAGACCGGCGAAAGCCGGCGAACCGCAGAGCTCACGGGCGTTCCGCCCGGGCAGTGCTCGTGGCCCAGATTCTTTCAACTACCCCCCTCCCCCTCCCGGGACACGCCGTTTATCCGACTGCTTCACGATCTGGAGCCTGGCCGGGCAGCCGCCGGATACCTTCTTCGATGAGCGGGCCGGGCCAGTCTGGGTTCGGCGAGCGAGCGGTGATCAGACCGCGCTCCTGTGGCGAGCGGCACGTCGAGGTGGGCGCTGGCGCTCGAAGTGCGGGCCGAAGTTCGCCGAACCCGTGGACAAGTAGCGTGACTCTCCGGCTTTCGTCTTGCAATCGCCACCGAGGAAATGAAGAGCCATTTTCTCCAGTCAGCCGCACTCGCGACCCTGATTAGCATGTCGGTCAGCTCGGTCGGTTGTGGGTACATCCTGCACCCGGAACGTCGAGGTAACTCCGGCGGCACGATCTCCGGCAGCACGCTGGTGATGGATTGCTTGTGGCTGCTCGCCTTTGTCGTCCCGGGCGTGGTGTTCCTGATCGTCGATTTCACGAGCGGCGCGATGTACGTCGGCGGTGGCGGTGTGGTCGCGAACGCCGACGGCAAGGTGAAGGTGAAGGTCAACGATTCGAAGGTTGCGAAGACCCTGCGCGTGCGCGTGGTCGATGCGTCGAAGCGCGTACTCGACGAGCAAGTGACCGAGATCGGTCCTGGCATTCATGGCCGCTCGGTCGAGCTCGACCTCACCAAGGCCCGGCTCAGCAAGAACTCGCGGCTGTCGCTCCAGATCGTCGACGCGCGTGAGCCGACGACGCTGCTCCAGTCACTCCAGTTCGCCTACTGAGCCGCGTCACACGGGACGTCCGTCGTCGGGCATTGGTGGATGCCACCATCACCGACATCGCCGCGCCCAGGGTCGAGGCTGTGCTACCGCCGCGGGATTCGCGGGTGTTCGAACGACGTTTCGTCTTCGGCCCGCCTGCCGATCGGGGAGCTGCAGTAGGATGGAGCTTCCGTGCTCGAGCGTCGCGACGAGAACCTCCGCGGACTGATCGCGAACCGCTTCAAGCCGATCCGGTCGTTGCGCGCAAACGTGTTCCACGCGCGCGATGGCCGGCGCCACGTCGCGATCGAGCTGGTCGCCGCTGCCGATCACGACCTCGCCCAGCTCCGCCGCGCGCTCGCGGTCGCCAACGCGATCGATCACCCGCACCTGTGCCGGCCGCGCGAGGTCGTCGATGCCGGCGATCAGCTCGTGATCGTGACCGAGCTCGTCGAGGGTGTCTCGATCGGCGACCGGTTGATGGTTGGGCCGTTCGATCCTCTCCACGTCGGCGCGCTGGTGGTCGAGCTGCTCTCGGTGCTCTCGCGCATTCACGACGAAGGCCTCGCGCACGGCGCGATCTCGGCGACCACCGTGATGATCGACGCGACCGGCACGCTGCGGCTGATCGACCTCGGGGTCCTGCGCGGCTCGTACGTCCCGACGATGCGCGGTGATCTCGACGCCGTCGGTGCGCTCGCCGCGACCATGCTCGCCGGCTACCTCGGCTCGATGCCCGCGCAGCTGACGAGCTGGATCGCGCGCTGCTCGGATCGCAAGCAGCCGTTCGCCGATGCGGCCGCCGCCTCCACCGCGCTGATCGCCTCGAGCACGGCGAGTCGCACGCTGATGGACCTGTCGCTGCCGGCGAAGCAGACGGTCACGATCCCGCCGCGTCCCGAATCGAGGGTCGCGATCAAGATCCCGACCCTCGATCAGCTGACCGTGGCACCGCTCGTGGTCGTGCCCGTCGAGCCTTCGTCGCCACGACGCGCGCACACACCAAACACGATGATCCAGGGACAGTCTCCACTTGTGGGTCCTGACTCCGCGCAATCACCAGCGACGCCGGCGACCGTGGGCTCGTCGCCGGGACTGGCCTCACTCGCGGCGCCGAACGAGTCGAGCGTCCGAGAACCGGACGTGATCGGCACTTCAACACCGTCCCCGACGGCTCCAACGATCGCGCGGCCATCGGCACCCGAAGGGTCGCAAGTGGAGCCTGTCCCCTCGAAATGGCTGATTGCCGGCGGGCTGGCGTCGCTCGCGGCGCCGAGCGAGTCGAGCGTCCGAGAACCGGACGTGGTCGGTACTTCAGCACCGTCCCCGACGGCTCCAACGATTTCGCGGTCATCGGCACCCGAAGGGTCGCGAGTCGAGACTGTCCCCTCGAAATGGCTGATCGCCGGCGGGGTGGCCGCGATAACAGCGGCGATCGTCGTGTGGATCGTGTGGAGTCAGCGTGGGACGGAGGAGCCGGATTTCTCGAAGCCATCGGTGGTGTGGAAGACCGAGCGGATCGAGATGCCACCGACGCCGAACGCGCTGCGTCCGAGGCCACCCTTGCCTACCGGCGCGATCGATCCGAGCACGGCACCGGACCCGGTGATCCTTCGGGCGGTACCGGCGACGAGCGCGACCGTGACGATCGACGTCCCGTTCGGCGCCGAGGCTGCGTGGCTCGAGAGCGCCGCCAAACCCGCGCTCGAGGACGCCTACCGCCAGCTGCTCCAGCGGCCGCTCGCGCGCGTCGAGCTTGTTGGCTTCTCGTCGAACGACGGCAACGAAGCGCGCAACGTGCAGCTCGCGATCGGGCGCGCACTCGCGGTGAAGCACTACCTGGTCGACCGCGGCATCGAGACCACGCGGATCGCGGTGGCGATGCGCACCGGTGAGGCTGATCCGACGAGCAACGACACCGCCGATGGTCGCGCACGCAACCGCCGCGCGGAGATCCGGTTTCTCGCGCCCTAGGTTCCGGGCTTGGCCCGCGCGCTCGCTCGCCACTGCGCGGGTGGGACCCCGGTCTCGGTACGGAACAACTCGGTGAAGTGCTGGGCGGTAGCGCAGCCGACGGCGCGCGCGATGTCGGCGACCTTGTCGTCGGTGGTCGTCAGCAGGTGCTTGGCCTTGCGCACGGTGACCTTGCGCGACTCTGCGAGGAACGTGGTCGACTCGGCCTGGAGCCGGCGCTGCAGCGTGCGACCGGTGAGCCCGAGCGCCCTGGCCGCCTCGTCGACGGCGAGCCCCGGCGTGCGCTCGAGCACGGAGACCAATGCGGTGGTGGTGGAGTGCCCGGCTGACGACGCCTCGCAGACCTCGGTGACGGGCGCGATCGTGGGCACGCCGAGCCACGCCTCGGCCTCGTCGATCGTGGTGCACAGCTGCGACGGATACGGCGACTTGACGACGTTGTAGAAGCCCGCGACGGTGGCGTGGGCGAACGGCTCGTTCGGGAGGATCAGCGCGACCTTCGCGGTGTTCTTGGTCAGCGTGTCGCGATGCGTGCCGACCCACTCGGCGAGGCACCTGAACGCCTCGACATCGATCACCTCGACGAGGCGATAATCGATCACCAAGGAGTGTGGTCCGGGATCGGCGAGCTCCGGCGTGCGGGCGTGAACCACGCGCTGTGCGCCGGCGAGTGCCGGGCGTCCCCACGCGACGACCCCGAACAGCGAGCCAGTATGAAACGCACAGAACTCGCGATCGATGAAGTACGACTCGGTGGAGTCCTTGAGGTAGTCCTCGACGGTCGCCAAACAACGCATCCCTGTCACCAGCCTGACACGTTCGCCGGGGCTCGTGGGAGCTGGCGGAGGCTCGCTGCGGCTAGAAGTTCTTCGCGAGCTCGGGGCGCGGCGGGTTGGTGTCGCAGCCGGCCGGGACGGTGCGCTCACCCGTCGAGCCGGTCGCCAGGAAGAAGCTCGGGTGATTCGGGATCCGGATGCCCGGGCCGAAGTCGCGCTGCGTGGTCGCCGGATTGACGCCGTTGACCACGTTGCAGACGCGGCGATCGCGCTCCGCGAGGAGCTCCACACGCGACGCCGACTCGCCGATGTCGACGTATTCCTGAAGGAGCGTGCCGAAGCCCATCGCATCGGTCTCGCAGGTGTTGGTCGCGCCCTGCCGGCACATCGTCGGCACCGTACCGCCGGCGATCTGCTGCCTGAGCTTGGCCACGGTCGAGTCCGACGCGAGGTCCATCACCACGAACTTGCCGTTGGGGATGCCGCGCGTGCTCATGCCGCCGAGCTTCATGATCTCCTCGTAGAGTATTTTCACGGCGTCGCGGTTGCGGCCCGTCAACGCGGGCGCCTTGGTCGCGAACGCGTCCATCGCGTTGCGCCACAGGTTGCAGCGGAACTCCGACAGCGCCGGGCGCTTCCAGTCGAGCGCGCGCACCGCGAGGAGGTGCATCGGCGACAGCACGCCCTGCAGCTGCTGCTCGAACGTGACGTCAGCGACGCCGCGCACCGGCACCATGAACACCTGCTTGTCACCGGCGGCGATCGTCAGCTGGATCGAGTCGTTGTTGAACCACGGGAAGCTCCAGGTCGACTGGACGCCGCGATACGCGTTCTTGATGCCGCCGGAGACCACCGCGTCGATCGAGATCTCGCCGGTCTGCAGCTCGGAGACGTAGTTGACCTGCTCGTCGCAGAACACCGGCCGGATCAGGCCCATCGCCTCGTCGAGCTTCGCGGGACGGAACAGCCCCTTCGCGCGCGTCGGCGTCACCTTCAGCGCGTTGGCGTCGCGGATCACCTTCTCGAGGCGCGACGCGGCGCCGACCTTCTCGATCCCGAACCGCTTCCAGTTCGGCTTGCCGTTGACCGACGACGGCACGAGGAAGCTCTCGGAGACGCCACCACCACCGGCGTTCCAGTGCGTCCACGCCTTGGTCAGCTCGTTCATGATCGGCAGCCGCGGCATGCCGACCGAGTTGACGTCGCGCGGGGTCAGGTGACACTCATTGCAGCGGGCGGGCTCGACCTCGATCTGGAGGTTGCCCTCGCCATCGGCCGCGGTCGCGTAGAACGAGTACTTCGACGCCACCGGATCCCACGCGAACATCTCGAGATCCTCGAGCGCGATGTCGCCGTCCTCGGCGGGCATGCCGAGCGTCGCGACGAATGCGTTGGTCGACTTGTCGGCATCGAGCGAGCACACCGTCGAGATCAGGCGCGGGAACACGTTGCCGACGTCACCGGAGATCAGGTCATCCGACAGCGCGTAGTTGATCAGAGAATTCGCGTCGCAGCCCTGTACCTTGGCGATCCCGGCGAGCATCTTCGCGTAGAACAGCGGCTCGTTCGCGGGCTCGGCCTTGGTGGCCTTGGCCGCGAGGTACGTCCCCGACGAATCGATCACGCCGGCCTCGCCGAGCTGGCGGAGGTAGTTCGCGACTGGATCCTGGCGGTTCTTGAGCTGGTCGAGGAACGGGCCTTCGCACTTGCCGGCCTCGCAGATCCCGTCGCCCTGCGGCTGATCCGTCGCCGCACAGCCGGTGATGACCAGGGCGCCGACCCACAACCCGGTCCACGTCCCGAGGCTCTTCGCGTTCATGTGGAGAGCTAGAGCACGGGCCGTGCCTGCCGCACCCGGCGAGGCCCGATAAAACCCTCCATGATCCGAGCAAGTTCGCGGCCCGGTTTGCAGTGGAAGCTCGAGTTGCCGGCAGTTGGAGGCGAAACGAAGGTTCGTGCGAACACTCGACTTGCCAGTGCGGGCGCTCTCTCTCGTCAGCCGATCAGGTCGTCGCCATTGAAAATATCCGCGGCGCGGAGACGACAGCTGGCAGGTGGAGCCGGAGGCGGGTCATCCACCACCGGCACCCTCAGTCGGACCTTCACCACTAGCCCGTGGCGAGCCCGTGGCGCGTCCAGCGTCGGGCACGCCACGAGGCGCTAGACCTTGGGTCCGCCGGCCTTCACTTCGGCCGACGCGCCCGACTCGTACTTCTTGAAGTTGTCCTTGAACAGCTGCGCGACCTTCTTCGCCTTCTCGTCGTACGCGGCCTTGTCGGCCCACGTGTTGCGCGGCGTCAGGATCTCGGCCGGCACGTCGGGGCAGCTCTGCGGAACCGCGAAGCCGAAGTTCGGATCCTCGACGGTCGCGACGGCGGCGAGCGCGCCCGAGTGGATCGCGTCGATGATCGCGCGCGTGTACTTGAGCTTGATGCGCGAGCCGGTGCCGTACGCGCCGCCCGACCAGCCGGTGTTGACGAGCCACGTCGTCGCGCCGTGCTTCTTCAGCTTCTCGGCGAGGAGCTCGGCGTACTTGGTCGGGTGCCAGACGAGGAACGGACCACCGAAGCACGGCGAGAACGTCGGCTCGGGATCCTTCACGCCGACCTCGGTGCCCGCGACCTTCGCGGTGTAGCCCGAGATGTAGTGGAACATCGCCTGGCCCGGGGTCAGCTTCGAGACCGGCGGCAGCACGCCGAACGCATCCGCGGTCAGGAAGATGACGTTCTTCGGGTGACCACCGACGGCCGGCAGCTTCGCGTTCGGGATCGAATCGAGGATATAGCTACCGCGCGTGTTCTCGGTGAACGAGATGTTGTCGTAATCGACGACGCGCGAGGTCTGGTCGTACTGGACGTTCTCGAGCACGGCGCCGAACGAGAGCGAGTTCCAGATGTCTGGCTCCTGCTCCTTCGACAGCTTGATCACCTTCGCGTAGCAGCCACCCTCGATGTTGAAGGTCCCCTGATCGGTCCAGCAGTGCTCGTCGTCGCCGATCAGCAGACGCTTCGGATCGGCCGACAGCGTGGTCTTACCCGTGCCCGACAGCCCGAACAGGATCGACGTATCGCTCCCGTCGCGGGCCTGCGTCGCCGAGCAGTGCATCGACAGCACGCCCTGCTTCGGCATCAGGTAGTTCATGATCGTGAACACGCCCTTCTTCATCTCGCCGGCGTACTCGGTGCCGAGGATGACGAACTCGCGCTTGCCGAACGACAGATCGATCGACGTCGACGACGACATGCCCTGCGTGTGCTTGTTCGCCGGAAAGCCACCCGCGTTGAAGATCACGTACTCGGGCTCGCCGAAGCTGGCCAGCTCGCTCTCCGTGGGGCGGATCAGCATGTTGTGCATGAACAGCGCGTGGTACGCGCGGGTCGCGATCACGCGGATCTTGAGGCGGTACTTCGGATCCCAGCCTGCGAAGGCATCGACCACGTAGAGCCGCTCCTTGGTGTTCAAGAAGTCGATCGCGCGCTCGCGGTTGATCAGGAAGCTCTGCGGGTCGAGCTTGATGTTGACGTTGCCCCACCACACGTCCTCGCGGGTCTCCGGCTCGTCGACGACGCGCTTGTCGGTCGGGCTGCGGCCGGTCTTCTTGCCGGAGTACGCGATCAGCGCGCCGGTCGACGAGATCGTCGACCCCTTCTCGTACTTGAGTGCGGCCTCGTAGAGGAACGCGGGCGAAGCGTTGCGATGGATCTCGGCGACAGTGATTCCTTGTTTATCGAGCGAGAAAGTCATGGGAGCTCCGGTTGGATGCGGCGGGTATACCACCGCAAGACGAGGCCTGCTCAGAGGTTGTCGGCGCCGGGCGTCGGCGCACACAGGGCCCAGTCGGCCATGGCGACGTCGGTGTCCTGGCCGTTCGACTTGCGGCACATCGCGCTGGTGAAGGGGGTCAGGTCGCCCACGGAGGTGGCAGTGCCTTCGACCAGATCCTCCGGCGCCGCGAACCCGGGGAGATCGATGTTCAGCATCGAGCCCTCGTAGGACAGCGCGTCGATCAGCGTGTGCGTCGCGTTGTTGATCAGCGCGATGCCATCGGGCGGGCCGTTCTGGATCTCGTCCGTCGTCCAACCCGGGTTGAGCATCAACGCCCCGGCCCCGGCCGTGATGTTCGGACCAGCGATCACGAGGTACTTCCCAGCACCGAGCGAGGCGCCGGCGTCGGCGAGGTTGATGGTGGCGTAGACCGTCCCGTTGCTACCGTTGACCAGCAGCACCTGGAGGTTCGCGAGCTGGATCGATGCGGCGGAAGGGTTGTAGATCTCGATGAACTCCGCACCGTCGGGGTTGACCGCCTGGTCGTAGTCGACCTCGTTGATCACGAGGTGGTTTGCACCGGTCGACAGCGTGATCGTCGCCTCGCTCGTCGTCGCAGCGAACGCCGCGCGGACCTTGACGGTGTCACCCGAGACGTGCACGAAGTTGAACGTCGCCGTGCGCTTGTCGGCCGCGACGGAGACCGTGGCCGGCACCGTGCCCCCACCCTGGGTGATCGTGATACCGACCAGGTCGGTGTTGCCGAGCGCCGGGATGTTCAGCGTCACCGTCATCGCCACGGTGCCACCCTGCGCGACGGCCGCAGCGAGCGGCGCGATCGTCACCGTGGTCGGCTGCTCGACCGCGGTCAGCACGCGAACATCGGCGGTCATGTTCTGGACGCCGATCGTCGCCATGATCGTAGCGGCGGTCGCATTCGCGGCAACAGCCGTCACCGGCACCACGAGCGTCGTCGCGCCCTGGGGCACTGTCACCTGCGCCGGCACCGAGGCGACGCCGGTTGCCATCGAGACGAGCGTGACCTGCGTGCCGCCTGCGGGCGCCGGACCGGTCAGCTCGATCGTCAGCACATCGGGAATCGTCGCGCCCGGCGCGGTACCCACGCGCTTGAACGTCAGCGCCGGACCGAACGCCTTGAGGCCCGCGGCGCCCGGCGGGAGGTCCGCCTGGCTGCGCGGCTCGAGCTTCGAGGCCGAGTTGCGGAGGTTCAGGATGCCCGTCACCGATGCGAACGCCTGACCGGCGACCGGCAGCGGCGTCGTTGTGAACAGGAAGTCGTCGGCGATCAACTCGTTCGGTGACGTGCCCAGCGTGTACTCGCCGAACGCCGTGTTGGTCGCGGAGACGGTCGCGCCGGGCAGCGAGATCAGGACGCTCTCGAGCTTGGCCGCGCGCGTGCCGCCAGTGCGAACCTCGGCGTACGTCGCGGACACGGGTGTTGGTCCGGGAACCGGCGCAGCCGCCGACACCAGCATGTTGGTGATGTTCGCGAGCTGGAGCTGACCATTGAAGTCCTTGACCCCGCCGTCGATCGCGACCCGCTTACCGACCGCGACCGAGTCGAGCGTCGCACCGGCACCGGAGAACACGAACAGACCGGAGAAGTCGGTGCTGACGAAGCCAGCGTCGCCGGTCACGATCTGGACGAAGAAGCCGTTCGAGCCCTTGCCGGTGACCAGCGCGTTGTCGATGTGCACGAGCGTGCCGTCCGGCGTGGTGCCGTTCTTGATCGAGTAGACCGAGACCGGGCAGCCCGTGGCGCCGGGGTTCGAATCCTCGGGGCAGACGTCGCAGCCATCGCCCTTGCCGTCGCTGTCGCCGTCAACCTGATCCGCGTTGGCGGCATCGGGGCAGTTGTCGGTCGCGTTCGGGACGCCGTCGAGGTCGCGATCGTTCGGGTCGACCGTGTTCGCGCAGGTGTTGGTGTTGGCATCGAGCGGGCACGCGTCGCACGCATCGCCCACGCCGTCGGCGTCGGCATCGGGCTGCACGCCGCCGTCCATCGGACGCACCGGGTTGAACACGCTGACGCAGTCGTCGACGGCATCGGCGATGCCGTCACCGTCGGTGTCGGTCGCGCTGATGTCGCCGGTGAACACCGTCGAGCCCGCCACGGCCTGCGGGCGCGTCGGCTTGCAGGTCGGCTCGTCCGGCGGATCCTCGCAGGTGAACGCGCGATACGCGGCGGCCGGAGCGGAGTTGGGAACATCGACCTTCGCCGCGGCTTCGAGCTGAGTGAACGTCATCCCGACCTCGCCCATCAGGCAGAGCTTCTTCGCCGAGCCACAGACGTCGACCGCGTCGCAGGTGGCGGCGTCGGCCGCGAGGCCACCAACAACGACGTCATCGCCGTACAGCACCTTGCCACCGCGCATCACCATCACGACGTCCTTGTTGTCGGCGCCGACGACGGCACCGTAGGACTTGCCGTGCGCGGCGAAGATTGAGATGTCGGCGACCTTGCCGACGGCCAGCGTGCCGATCTTGTCCTCGCTCGCGGTCACCGCGGCGGCGGCCGAGGTCACCATCCGCCAGAGCTGCTCGTCGGTGAAGAACTTGCCGTAGTAGGTGTCGTTGAGCGACGCGGCGCACCTCAGCTCGCGCAGCATGTTCATCGAGCCGCTCGGCATCCAGTCGGTGCCGAGCGCGATCTCGACGCCGAGCCGAGATGCCGTGGTGACGCGTGCGGTGTCGCCATAGAGCGAGACGTTCGAGCGCGGCGACCAGATCAGCGCGGTGCCCTTCTCGGACATCTGCGCGTAGTTCTGCGCGTCGAGCGCGATGCCGTGGATGATCGCCGTCTTGCCGAGCAGCAGGTCGCTCGACACGCCCGGCGCCGCGGCGTCGTACGTGGTCGACGACTGGCAGAGGAACTCGTTGTGAGCCGTGCCGTTGATGCCTTCCGAGATGTGCGGCTCGTAGGCATCGGTATTGATCACCGCCGACGAAGCCGGCGTGGTCGGATTCCCACCGTAGTTGCAGTCGCTGTCACGGCGGACGCCGGAGCTGAAGTCGTCGAGGGGGAACGTGTCGAACTCGACGGGCGGCTGCGAGAGGCCTTGCTGCAGGGCGCCTGCCTTGTCGAGGTTGCGGAGCAGACCAGTCGCCGCGCCTTCACCCACGATCGACGTCGCGCCGCCCATGATGAAGCGAAGCTCGCCCCACATGATGTGACTCGCGCCAGCGGTGCCCGACTTGCGGATCCGCGGACGACCGGTGTCGCCCTCGCGCCACTGCTGGCGATCCTCGTACCGGACCGCGGTGTCGTTATTGTAGATGGGCTTGGACCCGTACGGGTACGAGTTCGCGAACTGCGTGTGGTCGTGCGAGTTGATGAGGCCCGGCGAGATCGCGCCGTCGGGGCAGCTCACCACCGTCTCGCCACCGGTCGCGCAGTCGCAACCGACGCAGGTGATCTGCTCACCTTCGATCAACACCTGGCCGCCTCGATAGACGGTGCTCGGCGTGAGCACGACACCCTTGAGGAGGCGCTTCTCGTTACCTGCGGTCACCGAGCAGGTGCCTGCGGGCACCGCCGGGAGCTCTTCGCAGAGCACTTCGACGACGGGAGGACCATCTGGTGGTCCCGCATCAGGAGTCAGCGGGTTGTCATCGTCACCACCGCAACCAACACCGAGGATCAGGGCGAGCACGATCAGAGGGCGCATGAGGGCGCGGAAACTACCACGCACGTTTGACACGCAAGCGCGAAACCTCCGGCCCGGACTGACGCCCGATTGCGCTGTGTCACGCCGCTGCATCGCGACCGTGACCGGAGCGTGCGGCGAACGCTGCTACGTAAGCCGGCCCACGCCGTCTACGTTCGACATGCGTGAGCGACGGGATCGTCAGGGTGTGTCGCTGATTGGCCGTGGCCATCAGCGGCCCTGTGATCCACTGGGCGTAGGCCTCGCCGTCGAGATGCGCTGCACTCCATCGCCGAGGGATCATGGCCATGGCAACCGTCACGGCCAATCTGGGTTGCGAATCCAGACACCGTCGACGTGCCCGGGCACGGCCGTGCACGGGCCGACCGGCCCCGACCTCTCCCCCTACCCTAGTCGAGCGGGTGCTCGAGGCTATCGGCGACGAAGCCCATGACCTCTTCGAGCATCTGGCCGAAATCCTCGTAGAACTGCTGGTCGACGGAGTTGTCCTTGGCGTCGAACATCACGACCGGATATTCGCCGGCGGCGTTCTCGCGCGAGACGTCGAGGCAGAACCACTCCTGGGACTGCGCGCCGAGGCCGACCACGACGAGGTTCTCTGCGAGCTTGCGCTCGACGCGCGCGGTCAGTGTTCGTTGCACGACATCGGAGGCCGCTTCCTCCATCACGCCCATGAAGTCATGAACGATGCCGAGGTGCGGTGGGATCGCGAGGCCGCCGAAGGTGCGAAGGAACGTGCGATACGATGGAGGGAACGTCACGTTGAGCGCTTCCTCGGCGGCGGTGATCTGAGCCTCGGAGACGGGCCCGCCGATCTGGATCGGGTTTTCGTTTTCTTTCAAACGACGGCGCACACGCTCCACGAGCTCGATGGTGTCTGAGTTCATGGTGTCTTCATCGATTATGCACGAGTCGATCGTGAACCGAAGATCGCGAACCCGTTGATCGCGTGATCATCTCGGGAGGTATTTTCCGCGTTGACATCCAGCGAGAAAACTCTGGCTTCAGCCGGGACGCGGAAGCGCGGCGGGAAACGTCAACGCGTCCTGCGATGCGAGCTCCATATCGGTATCGGTGATCTGCATCGCCGACTGCATCACGCCGATGAACGGGATCACGCGCCAGCTCGACACCGTCGCGGGAGTCTCGGCGACCAGCGTGTAGACGCACATCCAGTAACGATCGACCGGATCGTTGAGCCCGCGCGCGACGTGTTGGAGCTCGCTGAACACCTGCGCGTCGGGTGCGCGGGGACGACGGAACGCGCGATACAGCTCGGCGTCGAGCTCGTCCCTGGTGAGCGCGAGATCCGGGATCGCTGCGAAGAAGTCGCGGGTCTTGAACCGCTGCTCGTCGTTCGCGAGGCCACGGGCGAGCGCGCGCAATGCGAATACCTCGCACGCCGGCCCGATCAGACCGCGGATGCGCAGGTAGCGATCGTCGAGGAAGTCAGCGACCAAGCCGGCCTTCGCGGCGTCGAGCATGCGCCCCGACTCGGCGGGTGAGATCCGCAGCGCGATCCGCAGCGCCTCGAGAAACGCGCGCTCGTGGGCGTCGAGGTGTTGATCGGCGGCGGCGACCTCGGCGGCCAGCGCGTATGCGGTCAGCCGATGGATGCGTGCCGGCAGGCCCTTCGCGATCGCGGGAGTGCGGCCCATCGCACCGCCGGCGAACTTGATCGCGTCGTTCGACAGCTCGACGAGCGTGCGTGCGGCGTTCTGCCCGAGCCCCTGAAACAGCGGGTGCTGCGCGATCTCATGTTCGACCACACCGGCCTCACGCTCGTCGACCACGCCGTCGGCGTTCATCGCCCCGATCATCGCCTCGACCAGAAACCGCCGCGGATCGTTGGGGCGTAGACCGCCTCCCAGCAGATCCTTGACGGTGCGCTCGGCCATTGCGGTGACTCTAATGGAACGCGGCGTCGAGCGCGATCACCGCCGTGAGCGATCCGGCCGCCACCAGCGCAGCGGTGACGAGAACCCGGCGCGTGATCGCGGCACCGGGGGCCACGCGGGCACGCCATGCACCGAGTGCGATCGCCACAGCGACCAGCACGGCCAGCACCGGCATGAAGGGGGGCTGACGATGACGCTCGGCGAGCCGGCGCGCCTCGGTCGCGCGCACGGTCTGATCGATCGTGGTGCCACGCCGCTTCATCTCGCGTTGCCACGCGATCAGCTCGCGCTCCGCGAGGCGATCACCCTCGCGCTTCATGATCGTACCGTAGCGCGAGTCACCGCGAACGCGCACCTCGACCACTGCGGGTGCCGCGAGCACCACGGCGGAGACTGCCATTGCGATCGCGACGCCGATGCGGTGTCTTCCAGGCAGCACCGCGGTGAACGCACCGAGCACCAGGCGGGCGCAGCCGAACGCGACCACGCAGGTGACGAGCCCCGCCGCGATCGCGACCGGATAGCGGGCATCGCCGAACGCGCGATGGCTGGGCAGGCCATCTCCATAGCCGTGCCAGGTGCCGGTCGCGAAGTACCACCACGCGTGGGCGACCAGCGCGGCGCCGATGCCGCGGATGATCCGGATCCCGAGCCGAGTCTGCTTCGCCTTGGTGGCCAGGCGGTCGCTCCGCGCGAGGCCGAACCACAGGGCGCCGCCGAGCACGAGCTCGACGATCAAGCCGCCCATCGAGGCCGCGAGCATGCCGGCCGCGGTCGGCTCGTCGAGCGAGTAGCCGATCCAGCCGCCGGCGAACCAGAACAGCCGAAGATCGGTGATCTCGCCACCCTGGACGATCGCGAACCCGCCGTGGCCGCCCAGCTCGTGGACGATCAGGCCGAGCCGACTGGCCGCCAGCCCCGCACAGACCAGCAGGCAGGTGAGGCGCAGGACGTTCCCCAAGGGCGCAGAACGCACGCCTCCGAGGATAGCCTCGTGAGGAACATGGGCACCCCGGACTGGCCCGCGTTATCATTTATCCCGATGGTCCGGTCGCTGGTCACGCTTGCCCTCGTCCTCGGGACGGTCGGCACGGCCGCGGCCGCGAAGAAGAAGGTCCAGATCGTCACCAAGCCGGTGGGCGCGTCGGTCTACGTCGGCTCGCTCGAGGCGGGCGAGAAGTGCAAGACCCCGTGCGTGGTCGACGTCGACACCGGCGATCAGGTGATCATCGATCTCGCCGGCTACCGCCCGAAGAGCGAGCAGATCGTGTTCGGCCGTCGCGAGCGCGCCCCGTTCAAGCGCAGCTACAACCTGGTGGCCAGCGTCGGCACGCTCAAGATCGAGGGGCCCGCGGGCGCCGACGTGTTCGTCGACGGCAAGGACAGCGGCAAGATCCCGTACGAGTCCGACGTCACCTCCGGCACGCACAGCGTGATGGTCAGGCTCGACGGCAAGGAGCTCTACGTCAACGCCGTCGAGGTGACCGAGGACGAGGAGCTCACGATCACCGTCGAGAAGAAGGCGGTCGCGGCCAACAAGCCCGACGATCCCGACGAGGCTCCCAAGGACCCCGACGAGGTCCGGCCCGAGATTCGCAAGCCCGGCAAGCCCGCCGCGCCGCGCGACAGCAGCCTGTTCGCGCTGTCCGCCGCGATCTCCGTGGGCTTCCGCAGCTTCGAGTACCAGAACGTCGACCCGCAGACGCCGCGCACCGACCTCGGCCCCGAGTCCGAGGGTGGCCAGCTGCTCGCCGGGCTCCAGCTCGAGCTCTGGCCGGGCACGCTCGCGGGCGTCAAGGCCCTGCGCGGTCTCGCGCTCGTCGGTCGGTTCCAGTACGGCCTCAACTCGCAGACCGTGATCTCGGACGCCAACAACTCCGCACTCGGTGCGAAGACGTTCTGGACCAGCCTCGAGGTCTCGGTGCGCCAGCAGTTCATCTTCGTGAACAAGATCGTCGCCGAGATCGGCGTTGGCTACACCGGCGACCAGCACCAGTTCGAGGGCCTCGAGACCGACATCGCGAAGGTGCCCGACGCGTACTACCAGTCGGTGAAGATCGGCGGCCGTCTCGCGGTCCTGGTCGGCAACCTCGAGCCGTACCTCGGGATCGAGAACCGGATCGTGATGTCGGCCGGCCCGCTCGCGAAGCGCTTCGAGACCACCGGTGGCGCCGACATCAGCGGCTTCCGTGGTGCGCTCGGTGTCGGCATGAAGCTCGGGAAGCTGGTCGGTCGCTTCGAGGGCTCGCTGACGCGCTACAGCTGGACGATCGTCGACAACGGGATGACGGACACCGATGGCGCGACGGACAGCATCAAGCAGGTGTCGATCACCTTCGGCTACGCGTACTGATCACCATACCGAGCAGACATTCGCCGGCTTCATCGGCGTTCCCGCCGCGCACTTGAACGCGCTCGCGAACTCCGGGAGATTCCGCAGCGCACCATAGACCCGGAACTTCGGCGGGCTGTGCGGGTCCACCGTCAGCCGGCGCTGCACCTCTGCGGGCCGATCCTTGCTGCACCACGCCTGCCCGACCGCCAGGAAGAACTGCTGATCCTCGTCGAAGCCGTCGGCGACGAACACCTTCGCGGCGTCCCTGCGCAGCGAGCGATACGCCTTGAACGCCATCTTGACGCCGCCGAGATCCGCGATGTTCTCGCCGAGCGTCAGCTTGCCCTGGACAAACTGTTTCGGCAGTGCCTCGAACGACGAGTACTGATCCACGACGCACGTGCTGCGCGTCTTGAACGCCTTCTCGTCGTCGGCCTTCCACCAGTTCTTGAGATTGCCATCGGCGTCGAACAGCGCGCCCTGATCGTCGAAGCCGTGCGTCAGCTCGTGCCCGATCACCATGCCGATGCCTCCGAGGTTCGCGGCGATCGAGCGAGCGGGGCCGAAGACCGGTGGCTGCAGGATGCCGGCGGGGAGCGTGGTGGTGTTCGCCGTCGGCTCGTAGGAGGCGTTGACGGTGAACGTCTGCATCTGCCACTCGGCGCGGTCGACGGGCTTCCCGGCCCTGGTCAGCTCGTGCCTGGTCTCGAAGGTCGCGCCGCGCGCCAGGTTGCCGGCGAAGTCGTCGCGCTGGACCGCGAAGTCGTAGGTCCGGAACTTGTCGGGGTAGCCGATCATGCGCGCGATCTTCGCGAGCTTGCCGGCGGCGATCTTGCGGGTGTCCTCGCTCATCCACGCGAGGTGATCGATCTCCTCGCCCATCACCTTCATCAGCGCGTCGATGTACGTGCTCGCGGTCTGCTTGCTGGTCGGCGGGAAGTACTTCGCGACGTATTGCTGACCGAGCAGCTCGCCGAGCGCGCCGGTGGTCGCATCGATGCAGCGCTTGCTGCGTTCGCGTTGCTTCTCGACGCCGGTGAGGGCGCGCTGGAGCTCGAACTCCTCGTCATCGAACGGCTTCGGCAGGCTGAACGCCGAGCGGATCAACAGGTGGTACGTGAAGTAGCTCGACCACTGTGGCCACGTGAACTGGGACTTCAGCTTGTCGAACGCGGCGAAGAACTTCAGGGTGCCGATGACGAGCTTCTTGCTCGGCTGCGCCCCCAGGCCGCTCCAGTAGCGCTTCCACTCGATCGACTTCACCTGCTTGCCGAGCGCCGTCGCGTCGGTCGGGTTGTAGCCGGCCTGCACGTCACGCTGCTCGACGGCGGTCTTGGTGAGGCCCGCGATCGCGGTCTCGATCGCGATCACGTCGGTGGCGCCGGTGTCGGCTGCGGGACCTTGCTTGCCGCCGAGAGCGAGCAGGCGCGAGACGTGCGTCTTGTACGCGTCGAGCTTCGGCGCGAGCTCGGCCTTCACGTAGTAGTCGCGATCGGGGAGCCCGAGTCCCGCGGGATCGAGGTACGTGACGTTGATCGTCGAGTCCTTGAGGTCGGCCATCACGGTGACGTTCCAC
>Ga0105049_10002629_pt1 | contig 21287 bp, 18 predicted proteins | sample MAT06_FD_78087 | JGI IMG/M metagenome (GOLD analysis project Ga0105049, IMG submission 78087) | Freshwater microbial communities from Lake Fryxell liftoff mats and glacier meltwater in Antarctica - MAT-06 | ecosystem: Environmental > Aquatic > Freshwater > Ice > Liftoff microbial mat | place...
AAACTGGACGAAAAGAAGTCTGCATTGTTTTGTGCGTGGGTAGAGGTTGCTTTTTGTGTCGCAACTCATTGCTGCCAAAGCCTTCCGCTCAAAACGATGCTTTTTAATTTCGGAGTTCGGGTTCAATAACTAATAATGACCTGACCGGAGAATCCGGAGACGCGGACGGACGCGGTTTTACCCTCGATTTCCGTTGGGCCCCGGAGTTCGCGCAATCCAATTTCGATCCAGGGCGGAACTGTACCGCTGGCGATGGCCGCCTCCCCTTGGGGGCTGAAACCGAGAACCGTGTTGGAAAAATTAACCACCTGGCCATTGACTGTTTGGGAGAAGCTGAAGCTGGCCTGATCAAGGGGAACCGTTCCATTCGAGGCCGCCCACTTCGTCAGGGCAGGAAGAATCTTTACCCTCTTGATGTGAACGGGACGGGAAATCATGTGGAGATTGCTGCCGGCCGTACTTTTGGTTCCATCCTTCGAGGACATCAAAACAGCCAGCAGCTCCGGCTCTCCATTGACAATCTGTTCCTTTAATCCTAGCCAAGTCCATGTGCTGATGGCCATGGCCTCTCCCCTCCCGAGTTCCACCATGCCGCTCACGTCGGAGATGGCCCGTTTCATCCCTTGCCCGCGCGCGACCTCCAACAACGCCGGGGCGGAAATTCCGATCACAATCGCCAGAATCGCAACGACGACCATTAATTCGATCAGGGAAAAACTACGGCTCGACGGTGCTCGCGAGGACGCTTCAAAATGATTTTGGTTTTTTCCACGGTCAGCCATGAGCATCATTTTATCAGTCAGGGACGAGGCAACGGACGCTTGTAAATGTCTTTCTTCCAGGCGTTCAATTCCGCAGCAAAGCGAGACGGAATCGAAAGCGAAGCAGACGGGCTATTGGAAAACTCGTAAATTCGCCCCGTTTGCCCGTCATCGAACCACACCGGCAATTGAGTCGTGATATCCAGAAATGCGGTGAAGCCCGGCGAGTTACCGGCTTGTTTTTTCAGGTGACTCTGTAGATGAGCCGGGGATTCGTTGAAATCGGGATCCGCCATGTTGCTCAACTCCCTCGGGGTGAGTTTGCGCTCGGCTGAATCCACCCTGAATTCGAAGACCTTGCGTCCGTTCAAGTCCTTGATTCCCACAAAATTTTGCGGGCTCACCCATTCGAGTTCCTCGAAATCGCTCCGGCGGTAGTCGGAGTAATTGTCAGAATAACTTGAGGACGGCAGAATCGAACGCGCGATCATTTTTGAATGCGTGGTCTCGTAAACCTGCAAGCCATCCGCGATCCATTTTTCCGTTGTTGGGCCATCACTTTCCCGGAAGATCTCGCGATAGGTCGCTCCACTTTTCGAGACGGTGAGCGATTTAAGTGAATCGAATTTTTTGACAGCGGTGTTTTCTGCCGACCCGGAATCTGCTCCGATAACGCCTTTCAGCGCCTTGTCGCGATCCGACCGAAACGTTATTGTCCATTCCGCGATGGAAGGGGCTCTTTTCAGGATCGGTTCGGACGGCCTCTGATCCGGCGGCGACTGCGCGTGCAGAAAGGAGGAAGCGGCAAAGACCGCCAAGGTCCACGGCAAAACAGACACCTTATTCACGGACCTCCTCCTCTCGTTGGGAGATCACCTCTCCGGTAAACCGGTCCATGGCCACATGGACCCAAAGGCGTTTCTCTCCCCGCACGACAAAATCCGCGCCACCGCTGGCGGGATTGAGGAATTGGCCGTCCTGCACGATGAGGTCAACCAGAAACGTCCAGGCCCGGGTGGTGCCCGCGTCGGTCAATGCCCCGAGGGCATTCTGGCGGCGAAAGGGAATCGCCCGGTCCACGCCCGACAAAACACTGTCCAATTCACTGGAAAATCCACTGTAGTTGGTGCCTGAGATAAATTTCCCCACCAACTCCGCTCGATTGCGCAGCGGACCCTTGCTCGCGTCGGTGTTGGAGGTCCAGTCCACCAAGGCTTGGGCCAGCGAGGTGGCTTGGGTGGAACTTAAAGCGCTTCCGGATTGCATTTCCACTCCGCGGAACAACGCCGCGATCACTTCCAGACGCCGGGTGTTCAGGTTCACCCGTCCCGCCACCACCGAATCGCCCGTCGGATTTTGGGATTCATAGATGCAAAACATGTCGAGTAGAGCCGCATCCCCGCTCTGCGGAGTGAAGAAATCGAGCTGCTTCCATGGCTGATCGCGCAGCACGTTGCTGAGTTCCGCTACGGAACGAAAGGGGCGATTGAGCAACACGGGTCGGCTGGCAGAGTTTCCTGTCGCCATCGGAAGCCCATTCAATCCAGAAGAAAACCCGCCCGCTGCCCTCCTCAGCACTCCATCGGGATCTTCGTAGTAGACCAGACCCGTCCCTGAATTCTCGGAAATCAGGCCCCAATAACGCTCTGCGGCCCCAGGGAAGGTGAAATTATAAATTGACCCGTCAGCAGGCCATCCTCGCTGGGCAAAGGCCCCTGCATCCGTTCCCGGGCGAAGACTCTGTCCTTGCTGAAAGCCCGCTGCCGTGGGAACGGCCAGAGGGGCGCGGGCACCATACCGGTCGACCCGCGGATCAGCCCGCAGATAATATTGCATGAATCGCGGGTTCACTGCGGCGGCGCCGGAATTGAGGCGATCCAACCGATAGGGATAGGTATTAACAAATTTTTCATAGCGGTCATACGTGATCCAGTCTCCCGAGGCCGTTTGATATTGCAGTTCGAAGTCGATGCCATTGGTGTCGACCCGGCCCTCCTGAAGCCAAGTGGCGTTGCCGGTTGTCGCTCCCGTCTGCCATGGCCCGCTCCACGACCATCCGGCTCTAAAACCAATCGCGCTGGTGCCAGTGTTGTCCTGCTCCCCGGCAAGGGTGGTTTCCGAAAACTCGGCTCCAGAGGTGAAAGCCTTTGCGTTGCTGTCAGGTGGAAAGTTTGGTGCGCGGAGTGTGAACGGCTCACGGAAGGCCGTGGATGCGTTCGCCGAAAACGTCATGTAATCCTGGGTCGGCGCAAAGGCGATGGGTTGGCTAATATCCCGTGGATCACCGGTTTTTTGCGGCCAGTTGGAATAATATTGCGTCGCGCTTGCCTGCCACCAAGCCCGTCTTGCTTTTGGCTGGACATCGAGACCGCTACTCGCCGTGATGCGAAAATTCGTCGGGCGGTTCGTCGCGGAAAACGTTGTCGGAACCGCGTGAGGGTTCCAAAGGCTTGGCTGGATCAATACGGAATTACGATACAACGAACCTGTCGCCGTCGCGGGATACGCTGGCGGCGTAAGGACCGCGGCCACCGGGTCGAGCACAGTCAGACGGTAAGGGGCGACTCTCATACCGTAGATATACGGTAAATCCTCTACCCCAAACGCCTGATAGCTTCCAAAATTGATCCGCGTCGGATAACTGTCACCGTCGTATTGATCGATGATGGCTGCCGCGATGCGCATGATGTGGTAGTTGATCGAGGCATCGCGACTTCCCACCGCCCGCGGTGATCCGAGCGGCTCGCCATCGTCAAACTGCCCCCCGAGCGATCCCGTGGCGAGGCCCGCTTTCAGCAACTCAATCATGTTGGGTTCCCGACCTGTAATCTCATTAAGCCGCTTGACCGAGTCGCCATCCACATAGGTCCATGCCTGCGTGCCAACATCCCAAGTCATCCCGAAGTATTCAGAAACCTTTGCGGGCTCGGCAGGCACAGGAAAAACATACTTCAAACGATCCAAGGGAAACCGCCTTTTGATCACCGGATCTCCACCCGCATCGAGCACGGCAAGCAACGGCGGATTAATCTGGCTGGCCACGGGCTGGGTTTCGTCACCAAACGCATCATTTCCACCGCCGCCAGCTGCGCGCTCGACCCGCGGCCGGTTGGGATCCGGGCGAAATGACGGTTGATTCCGGTCGGCGGAAAAGGTTGTCAAATAAGGCAGCGCCGCCTTTTGGCTGCCTGCGGTGCCAAATTCATGATCAAAATAGTTGAGCAAATCCTGTCGGCTGAAGAACCGGTTGTCAGTTGCAATTCCATCGGTGTAGGACTCTAGGAAGCCCCCCGGCTCCCCCCAATTTCCCGGAGCGGCGCCAGGAACCGAAGTGGCGCTCAACCCTGCGATCATCGCGGGATAATCGGTCGCGCTCTCCTTATTCCGCCAATCGATGATTGCCTTGACCGAGGCATCCGCACTCAGACCAGGAATGGCCCGCAGATCGGCCAGAGCCATGGATCCGCGCGCCACCGCAGCGCCAGCTGCCTTCGAGTCGCCTGGATCAAAACCCGCCACGTTGACATCGAGCAGCCCGTCGACCTGGTAAATGTTGTATGCGAAACGGCCTAGAACATAATTGGCGTTGGTCAGGGTTTTATCGTTTACGTTGCCGACCGACCCGCTATCCTCAACCGCCCCGGCGCGCGCGATCAATATCCAGTCGGGAGCCTGCGCAGCGGTGAAATTGCCCGCCCCGGTGGCATCGCCCAGGAGCTGCGGTTTGCTCCAGCGTTCGGCGCTGATGATGCGCTGATTCCGCGAGGGCACCGAAGTGCTGGTGCCCGAAGCCCGTGCTTTTCCCACGCCCGAAAACGTTGCGGGATTATCGCCGGGGAAAAATGCCGTTCCGCTGACGCTTTGCTTGACCAGATTATCAAACTTGGGATCGGCCAGCATGCCGGGCACCTTCAACACTCGACCCGGCACCATCGCCCACGGCTGGCTGACTTGCATCACGTCCCCGGGCGCAGAACTGTTGGCCGCTCCAGCCCGCATTTCCTCCCCGATATCGTCAATGATTGACGTCACTGCCACTTGACTCAGCATTTGCGTTTGCAGGATCGCCGAACTCGACTCGCTTTGCTTGAGGGCTCGCTGGCTGTTGGAAAGAAACACGACCAGCACGACCGCGAGGATGACAATGAATGCCAGAACGATGAGCAAAGCACTGCCCCTCCGAGACCCACTCGGAATTGTCCCGCCCGCGCCGCTTCCAGAAACCCTCCTCGCGAGGTTTCTTTCAACTCTCTTGTAAGGCACCTTTAAAAACATTTTGTATACATTAGCATGAGTTGGCCGGAACGTCGACTCATGCTTCGCCTCCAATGCACGATCCCAAAACGCGGATTCATTTCAAGAGAAAATATCTTTCGTGAAACTGCACGCCCTGTTGAACAGGTCGGGGGAGGTCAGAAAAGTCCACTGCCTGCCACAGGGCAAGCGGAGATTGGCCGTTTGTCGCATCGACGAGGCGATTGGTGATCTCGTCCCTTTGGGCAGGCGTGAGCTTTTGGAGACTATCTTCGTCCAAGGTCGCCACGGTGCAGACAATCGAGGCTAGGTTTCGATGGAAAGCACGCACCTCTGCCTCCGTGGCGCCCGGCGCGGGAGGCGCCGCCACGGTGTCCCCGTTGCGATTGACGAAGGCCAGCTCGAAACGAATGATTCCCGGCGCGACCGGCTGGGCGCCGGTGCTGCTTGCCAATTCGATCGTGGTGGTGTCGCTACTCCATAGAAATGGCTCGGTATACCTCAGCACGCTCTGAATCGTTATGCCGCGGGATTGATCTTCATAAGGACCTACCGCGTAGCCGATCTTGGCCATTCGTCCGGCAGGATCGCCGGTTTTTGCCTCGGCCAGCAACACCAACACATCGTTTTTAGATGCTGTGCCGCCCGGCAGAACGGCATTTTTACGAAAGTCCATCCGCACCCCTCCCGATGTCACGGCGGAATTCACGTCGAAGGTCATTCGGTCAAACATCGTTCGGGAAAATTTGCCAAGATCGCTCCGGTTTTTCGAATTCGTGGTCAGATCCGTGAAATTGGAAAACGCCGATAACAGGAGTGTCACCAAAATCATCAGCACGGCAAAACCTACGAGCAGTTCAATGATTGTAAACGCCGCAGACAGCCTGCGCGACACGGTAGGGAGGCGGCTCTTCCGAGCACCAATTCTCAACCAGGCGGCGCGGTCGACGATCATCGGCGATTGGGAGAAGCCTAGGGCTGCCGTCCCTGGACAATCCCCTCAGCCACGAGGCTTTGCGGTGTCACCGCACTCGGCAGCGCCCGCGCGATAAACACATGCATTCGTGGAGATCCATCGCTCGCCGTCGTGCTCGAAACTCGATACCGAACCGAAAATTCGGCGTCGGCCTGCTGCTCCGTGCGCTCGAAAGCGTTGTCCACAAAAACAACACCTTCCTCGCCCACTCCGGTCGGAATCGCATATCTCGTCGTGGTGTTCGTGTTCGCGGGCGCACTCCGGAAATCGGATTCCACCGTGGCCAAAACCTGCATCGCGGACATCTTGTCGAACGATTTGCGCTCCTGCATCAAACCCACTGGCAAAACTCCCAGCATCGCAACCAGGCAGAACGACACCAATCCCATGGCCATTGTCACTTCAACAAGTGAAAAAGCCTCAGCCGCGCTCGTCTGAGTTAAGCCGGGCGGTAACTGGTGCTTACCAGGGATCTTTGCGTTTGTATACATTGGTATCTAAGCCGCAGGGCGGTCTTTTTTCAGTTAAACGAGCAGCATCTGTGCCAAGACTCAGAAACGTGGGGATTGGAGGGTAAAAACACTGTATACACCGGACGAGGTTTGTCAATGCCGATCTTTTCCGTGTAAACTCTTCTCCAGCAATTTGGCCAAGAGCTCTGCGATCGCCTCAGCCCAGATTGCGTAGCCATCAGCGTTCGGATGGAGCAAATCCGGCATGATGGTCCTAGGCAAAGTTCCATCGGCCTCCAAAAATGTCGGCCCGATGTCGAGAAAGAAAACGCACAAAACAGAAGGCTGAAAATGTTGGAAAACCTGGCCACTCAGCGGGAGAGGTCGAGTTGCAGGCTGGTCTCTGTCCAAACCAGCTTGGGCTTGAGACTTTTATCGAATCCCGAGAAAATCGGATCCAGATTGGATTTGCTCATCTCCGTCGCCCCCTTGCCTTCAGCAAACGTGATTAAGGTAATTGGTTTCGAAAACATCGACGGCTTGAGAGCTTTTCCATCGATGGTGAGGCGCGCCCCGGGCTGGGTGAATTCCAGCGCGCTCTCTGTTTCGGCGGACGTGAGATCCACCGACGAAAAGGTCTCATCGGGCCCCATGACGAACACGATTTCGCCGTTTCCGCTGACCACCCACGCCTCGTTTCGGCCGGAGATCTGGGCTTTCGAGCCGATGGTGAGCACGCCCCCATGTCCGCCGCCGACCTTGCCTCCGCGCCCCACCCGCACATTGCCGCTGAAAGTGCCGCCAGTGATCTCCGCCACCGAGTTCATCAATTGCGAGGATTTGCCCGCATGCCCAACTCCAAAATAATTCGACGCGACCGTCACCGAACCGCCCGTCTGTTTATAAGTGGCCGTGGTGGAACCCCCAACTTCGAGTCGGGCACCCACATTGAAAGGTCCGGCATCAACGCCCGTCCCCACCGTGACCGTCCCTCCGCTGACCGTAAAACTCCCCGTTGAATTGTCGGCGTATGCCACCACCACGCCGTTGGCCAAGAGAAGGACCCCGTCGCTGATTGTGAGAGACCCGGTGGAGCTTGAGCCGAAACCTATCTGCATCCCGGCTCCCGACGCGGTGCCAACTCCCCTCAGGGTGCCACCGGTAATATTAATGGCCCCGGTGGAACCATCGGAATGACCAACGAGAATTGCCCCCGCCGCATTCCCATTCACCGTAAGGATCCCGTTATTAATAGCCAGCGTTCCAATGCCGGACGCAAGATCGCCAAAGTTGTCACCCACAAACAACCGGCTGAGATTCGGCGACGCACCGCGTGAGAAACTCACCGTGAACCCGCCCCCGATGTGCACGATATCCGTTTGAGCGGGTGAACCTTCCGGCGACCAGACGATCTCGTCCCACTCTCCGCTCTCTTTCGCCGTGATATCCGCCGCACTGCCTGTGTTGGCAAGAGTTACCGCCAACGCGGCAACCACGAGGTTTCTCATGAGAAAATTCCTACGAGGAAAGTACGTTTCTGCGGCGGCGCGACGCTGCCAATCCGACCGCGGCCGCCCCGATGAAAATCAAGGCGACTGAGGACGGCTCGGGCACAACGTTCAATACCAAGGCAGTATTGGTCCAAGTCAGAGTAGGGGTGGCAAATTGCGAATCGAATCCGATGAAATTGAACGCCACGTTGGACTGGCTCGCCAAGCTCGGTGCTTTGCCGCTGGCATAGGTAATCAGACTGATCGGGCCGTAGTTTGGCGAGAAAGCCAGGCTTGTTCCGTTGATGGTAATGTCCGCGCCAGTCTGGGTAATATCGAAGGCGGTTGAGCCAGTTGCAGCCGTGAGGTTGACGGCGCTGAAAGTGGCGTTTGCGCCAAGCGTAAAAATGATTTCGCCCGAGCCACTCAATTCCCAAGCCTGCTCGCGCCCCGAAACGTTCGCAGCGGATCCAATCGTCAGAGTACCAGTGCCTCCGCCGGAGGTCACATTCGACTGGCGACCGACCCGGACATTGCCAGTGAAGTTGCCGCCGGTGATCGAGGCAGTCGAATTCATTATGTGGGCGTTATTCCCAGCGTAGCCGATGCCAAAGTAGGACAAGGTGCTGTCCGTTCCATTGTTGATCAATACCGTCCCAGCGGTCTGGCTGTAAGACGCCGTGGTGCTCCCAACCGCACGGTTTCCGATATTTATCGAGGGCGAGGGATTGAACCCGCTGATTCCCAAGGTCACCGTCCCACCCGAGACGTTAAAGCTCCCTGTCGATCCGTTGCCAACTCCGACCACTAAAGCGTTGTCGATTGTGAGGTTCCCTGACGTCACATTCACCGTGCCGGTCGAATTCGCACCGAAGCCCACCTGCAGACCCGGGCCGGAAGTATTTCCATTCCCAATCAAAGATCCTCCGTTTATATTCAGCACTCCGACAGAATTGGTGGAATTACCGACACGGATGGCCGACGCGTTGTTCGAATTGAGGCTGATCGTTCCTCCTGTGATGTTCAATGTTCCATTGGCTGAAAGCGAGTTAAACGGGTCTCCCACATAGAGCAAACTGAGATTCGGTGTCGATCCGGTCGTGTAGCTGACTTGGAACCCCCCGCCGATGGCGACTTGTGCTGTAGCTATCGGCGGACCCGCAGGGGTCCAGATCGCGCCGGTGTTCCAGTTGCCGCTCTGGTTAGCGCCGATGTTTTGAGCGTTCGCAATTCCCGCCAAACTGATCACGAGAGTGGAGATGATGATGGCCGCGGCAAAACTGCTTGGCGACCAATGAGCAGACTGATTCGGATTGGAGGTTTTCATTTTGTATACATTTGTCGACTCGGGAGTCAATTGTCAAGATCTTATTGGATTGTTTATGTGATTACGGGAAAGCCCGCCCCTCTGATTGTCGACAAAACCCTCCCAGGAGAGACCTTTGCCGAGTTCAGATGCACAAAATTAGCATAATTCATGCCAAACTCCGTAACCCTTCAGAGAATTCCAATTGGGCTCGGCGATAGACACTTGCATCGACCGATGATGCATGAGTATACAACGACTATATTCGGGGAAACACGATCCGTCCCATTCCGTTTCTTGCATCGACCGATGATGCATGAGTATACAACGACCGTGGAACCGTGCAAAATCTCCCGCCGGGAGGCACGTTCTATTGGCACCCCCGGTTTGGCGCCGACAATCGCCTTCGCCTCATGTCATCGGGCGACTTGGAGGGACACCGACGGGCTGCCAGGCATCTTCAGGGCCCGGCAACAACGCTCAGGCTACGACCAGACGCTGGCCTACTACGACGAGGCCGGGAAGTCGCCCGGGAAAGTCGACAAGGTCATCGAAGAACTCGGAGCCGGGGATTGCCCGAGCTGGTTTTCCTTCCCAGGCGGGCACACTTACCCACCCGTCGCGCGCCGACTTAGCTTTGCCTGGTTCGATCGTTGGCTCGGACACGAACCTGCCTTTCCGATCCCGGGCACGACCTGAACGCCCGATTCAAAGAACCCAACTGCTCGTGAAAGTCCACCTCACCGTCTTCCTGCTTGCCGCCACGCTCGCCAGCTCGATCCCCGTCGCCCAGGCGGACGCGCCACCCCCGCCCAATCCCGCCGACGATGCGGGAGCGATTTGGCCGACGCGGCGCGAGCAACTCCGGCTCGAATGGCTGAAGCTGCTCGGCCCGTTCCCGCTAGCAAACCACCATTGGATCTGAAAATCCTCAGCACCGAGAACCTGCCGGCCGCCTCGACCGATCTGAATTACCCCGTGCAAAACGGAGAAACTATCCGGTCCTAAGTGAAATTCCGCTCTGAATCGGATGTGGGCGGAGGCTCGCAATCCGACATCTGGATCTACGGCTGGCTCCTTGTTCCGCGCAGCGTCCTTGAGGCTAAAGAAAAGTGCGGCACCGTGGCACCGGCGATCATTTGCCTGCACAGCACGACCTACGGGGCAGGAAAAAGCAGCCCGGCCGGGTCGCTCGGCCGATTCGCCTCCGATCCCAACCTCGGCTTCGTCGGTCGACCCGACCTCGTTGGCAAGGATCCGCGCTACAACAACGACCTGCCCGATCCGATGGCGGACGATGCGTGGTCGGTGATCGGCAAAAACATCTGGGACGTCATGCGCTCCGTGGACTATCTCCAGACGCTTCCCAACGTGAATCCCCGGCAGATCGGGTGCACCGGCTGGTCTCACGGCGGGCACACCACACTTTTCGCAGCGGCTTTCGACGAACGCATTGCCGCAGCCGTGCCGAACGGCGGCGTGATCGATTGGCGACGTCCCACCTATCCGCCGGGCTACGGGGGAAAAGCAAAACCGAGCGTATGGTCCCGCGCTCCCGGCACGTGGGAACCGTGGACTGTCGACGGCGAGGAACGCCCCTCGAGAGGTGCTGCCGCCTTGCGCCGCTGGGGATTCGTTCAAAATAGCGGGCCCGTGATCTCCATTCCAAAATTCGAAAAATACGTCCGGCCCGAGAACAGGCACCTCCAGCTTCCGGTCGAGTTTGACAGTTTGATGATGATGGTCGCGCCCCGGCCCCTCTTGATGATCTCAAGCGAAATCGAGTTCCGACAGCACACCCTCCTGCCCAAATGCATGGAGACGATGGATGTGTATGCGAAATGGACCGACGTCAAAGATTCCGGACTACCCAGCCCCCTCCAAGCCCGAAAACAACGGGCCGGATATCAAGAGACGGTTGACTATTACACGAGAAACAACGGCCACGAACCTAAGGGAATCGACAGCTATCTCGGCAGCCTGAACGCGGGCGACTGCTTCAGGTGGTTTTCGTTCCTCGGGGGGCACAGCTATCCGCTCGCAGCCCAAATGCTGAACGCCGGATGGTTTGGCCGCTGGCTGGGAGTGTATCCCGCCGCCGCGGTGCCTGAGCTCCCCGGCATCCGCGCCGCCGATGCTCTCACTATCGGCCCCCTTTGGAGGGGATCCCCCCCGTAAACCTCTCCTGCCACGGACGGGGGTGAGAGCCCAGAATGAGTTGTATCAACAAAACGAAACCGCACCGCCCGGCAAACAACTTGACGTGCATTCGGAAACGAGGTGTATACAAAAAGACATCACTTCAAATTTCATTTCTTCGAACATGCCAAACAACCAGCCCGGTCTCACCCTCTTCACGCCGCTGCCAGATCCGGTTGGTTTTGCGGGCAACTTCGCGGCGAACCTCGGAGGACAACTTGTTACCGGAGGCGGATCGCAGTTCCCCGACAAGCCTCTCTGGCTGGACGGGATAAAAGTTTACAGCGACCGCATTTTCGCCTTGGCCGAGCCCAGTGGGGACTGGTCGGAGTTGACAACCCGCCTTCCCATTCCGATGGCGCATTTCGCCTTTGCGGCATCGAAAGACGTGGTCTATCTCGCAGGCGGTATGGCCGCAGGCGGATTATTGGCGGCTGTTTTTGAGCTGCGTCCGGCGGACGACACGCTGTCGATCAAGAGGCTCCCCGATTTGCCCGAACGGCTGGCTTACGGCGCAGCCGGGATCGCCGACGGCCGCCTCTTTATCGCGGGCGGACAGCACGACGCATCAGTGAAGGTCGCCACGAGGGAGTGTTGGTCGTTGAATATCAGCAATTCTGCCGCCGAAACCACTTGGCGGCGCGAGCCCGACCTGCCCGGCACCGGGACTTTTGTCGCTGCCATGGCTTCGGATGATCAAAACCTTTTCCTCATCGGAGGAGTTGGATTCGACTCGACGGGCAAGGGTGTGCAGTCGGACAAGGTGTTCCAACTCCAGCCCGGCGCAAAAAATTGGGAGCCGCTGGCCAATTTGCCGGAACCCCGGGTGGGTGCGGTGACACCCTGCCCGATCTTGGACGGAAATCGTATCTTCGTAATGGGCGGTTACGCCACGGCCTTCGCCGGAGAACGTCGCGACCATCCGGGCTTCTCCGCTCAGACTTTTGTCTGCGAGATCGGCACAGGGACTTGGAGTGAGGGGCCGCTCCTGCCGCACGAGAAGCCCGAAAATAAAGACGCCACTTCGGATCGCGGCCCGGCTCCGATGGTCGCGGCACCCGGTGTGGTCTGGCGTGATCATTTTCTTGCCGTGGGCGGCGAAGTCCGCGCTTCCGTTCGCACCTGCGCGGTGGTGGGATATCCCTTGAAATCGCTTTAGTTTGCACCCTGTGGGGCCGGATCAATTCCCAATTACCATTCCATGAAAATCACCGACGTCCGCACCGTTTTGCTCACTGGCCCATCGACCAACGATCCCTACATCCTGGAGTTTCGCAAACGGCGCAGCGCCGCCTTCATTGAAATCGAGTCCTCGGACGGAGTGATCGGTGTCGGGGAAACCTATGCGGGATATTTTTGCCCCGAGGCAGTTCCGGCCATCGTCGAGTTTTTCAAGCCCGTTCTGGTCGGACAGACCGTCGACGATATTCCTGAGCTCTGGCAACGAATGTATCATTGCGGGAATTTCTGGTGCCGGGTTGGTCTGGGCACGATTGTGGTCAACGGTATCGAGGCTGCGATGTGGGATCTAAAAGGTAAGATCGCGAATCAGCCAGTGCACGCCCTGCTGGGCGGGGCAAAGTTCGACCGCCTGGCATGCTACGCCACCGGTGGTCCAAGCAACTATCCCAAGGAAAAGCTGGCAAAGAAGATGGACTACTACCTTTCGCTCGGATTCCGGGGACTCAAGGTGGGCGCGGGCAGCCGTTCGACGGAAGGTCGGTTCGTCGGTCGCACGCCGGAGGAGGCAGCGGAGTTCGAAGCCAACAAGTTCGCTTTCATGCGCCAGCATGTCGGGCCAGAGGTGCGCCTGATGATGGATGCGCACATGGGCAACAATCACACGTTCACGTGGAATGTCGAAATCGCCATCGCGGTCGCAAAAGCGCTGGAACCGTATGATTTGTTCTTTCTGGAGGAGCCACTTCACTATACCGACCCGTGGGGTTACGCCGAGCTCTGCCGCGCAACAACCACCCCGATCGCCGGTGGCGAATGTCTCACTGCCGCTTATGAATGGAAGGTCTTTGCCGACCACGACTCATTCGACATCGGGCAGCCGGACGCATCGTTCACCGGCGGGCTGCTGGAATTTCTAAAAGTCTCGCAAATGATGGCGGATCGGGGCCGCAAAGTCGCCACCCACGCGTGGGGCGCGGGAGCCTCGCTCATGCAAAACGTCCACGTCGGATTTGCCACGCCTAACATGTGCATTCTCGAAATCCCTCCCGCGTATGCCGGCCTTCACTCCGACCTGATCGACGGCGGCTTGGTAATCAAGGACGGTTACGTGCTGCCACCGGAACGCCCCGGCCTCGGCATCACCCTCACCGACGAGATCAAACAGCGGTATCCATTTGTTCCCGGGAGCGGGGAATTCAACAGCGTGCCCGGCAAGGTCCTGACTCAGTGAGGAACTGATATCTCCTGTGCCATGAAGATCCTCATTGACGTTCCCGTCCATCCCGAAACGCTGGCCTTACTACAGCGCACAAATTGCCACGAGTTCGACTGCATCATCCCTCCCGGTGGCGCCGCTCGCGAGATCGATCCAGCCCGTCTCGCCGACGCCGAGGTTCTCCTCTGCAGCGCGCCTCCAACCAATTTTGCCGCCATGACTTCGGTCAAATGGGTCCAGGTCGCCTCTGTGGGATATGCCCAGCTATTTGGCCACGACCTCCCGGCTCGCGGAATTCGGGCCACGAACGCGCTCGGTTGCTTTGACGTGCCCATCGCAGAGTGGAACATCGCGATGATGGTGAATCTCGCGCGGGACATGCGCCAGATGATCCGGAATCAGGATTCGGCTGTCTGGGATCGAGCCGCAACTTTCCAGCGTGAAATCCGCGGTCTCACGGTCGGTCTCTGGGGCTACGGCGGCATCGGAAGGGAAACGGCACGGCTGGCCCAGGCCATGGGTCTGCGCGTTCACGTACAAACCCGCAACGGCGTGGGCCCGCGGCTGGATATCTACAGTGTGCCTGGGACGGGCGATCCAGACGGCATCCTGCCGGACCGAGTCTTCCGTTCGGGTGAGGAACTCGATTTTCTCGGTGGCCTCGACTTTCTCGTCCTTGCCCTGCCGCTCACCAAAGCGACTGAGGGTATTATCGGGGAACGCGAATTGCAGGAATTACCGAAGAGCGCGTTTGTCTTGAATCCTTCGCGAGGACCGATCATTCAGGAGAGGCCGCTGCTTCGAGCCCTGCGCGAGGGCTGGATCGCCGGAGCCGCGCTCGACACGCACTACCACTACCCGATGCCTCCGGAGCACCCTCTCTGGAGCCTTCCAAACGTCATCTTCACACCTCACATTTCCGGATCCAGCCTGAGCCCCAAATCCGGCGAACGCTTGTGGGAAATCTTCTCGATCAACCTTAACCGGCTAGAACGCGGCGAACCGCTCATCAACGAGCTGACTCCGGCGCAACTCGCCGGCAATTAGAACTCAGACGCAGGTTCATCGCAATTGCCGCTGAGGCATCCCGATAAGTGTAGTTGTATACAAAAAACTTGACGATACGAACTTTCTCCCGTTTCTTGCGGAGATGAGGAAAGCTAGCAAACAGGATCGCCGCTTTTTAATGCTGGTGTTGGGAACAGCCCTACTCGGAGTGGGCATCTCAATAAGCTCGGCGCACGCGGCAGATGCCAAGGCCGATCAGCTCTTCGATGAAACCAAGGTCACGACGCTCTTCGCGTTCGATCAGGTGGCGATTCCCTTCACTGAGAACCTAAAAATCGAGATGCGCCAGCCGGAAAAGCTGGCGGCCAATCCGGTCGTCCAGCGCGGTCCTAAGGGATCACCGGATTCCTGGGCGGTGCAGTTTTACGGCTCGGTGATCAAAGTGGATGACGAGTATAGAATGTGGTATGCGGCCGCTGGCGACGACCGGTTCAAAGGCAATGATGGCAAAGGGAAATATCCTTGGTCCGTTGCCTACGCCGTGAGCAAAGACGGCGTCAATTGGACCAAGCCGAATCTGGGACTCGTCGAATACAACGGCAACCCCGACAACAACCTTGTGAACTTCGGAGACGACCGGTTTGGAATCCTCAACGTTAAAGTGCTTCATGAACCCGAAGCCGCCCCTGACCAACAGTATAAAATGTCGGGCCATATCTACTACAGCAAGGGCGACAAGGGACGACAGAACGGCACATTAGGACTCTTTTTCAGCTCCGACGGCCTCAACTGGAAGTCGGCAACGGACGCGACCCCTGTGAACTTCCTCCTTACAGATGAAGATCTCGTGCTTCCGCGGACCCACCACGAACCCTGCGGTGGCCTGTATAAGTGGAATGGCCTCTATTACACTTCCGGCCAGAACGCAGTCGTTGCCGCCCGTCCCTACCACGGACGAGTGGTGCGAAGTTTTGTTTCGGGCGATTTTGTGGATTGGCAACCCGCCAGTGCGGTCGGATTCGTTCGCCCCCAGCAACACACGCTTCTCGGACCCGGAAAAAGTCGTGACGGCGAGCAAACGCACGAGGGCGTCAGCGTCTGGAACCGCGGGAACGTCCTCCTCGGCGTGGGTGGGATCTGGCACGGCGCAACCGACTGGTCCGGCGTCACGATCGATCTGAGCTTTGTGATGAGCAACGACGGCGTCACCTTCCGCGAACCGGCCCACGAATGGGTCTTCATCAAGCGGGGCGAGGACGGCGAATGGGATCAGGGCGGCTTGTTACAGGGGCAAGGGTTCGAAAATGTCGGCGATCAGACTTACGTCTACTACGGTGCTTGGGATCCCCGCGGATGGAAAGACTCCCCACCCCGCGGCGGCGTTGGCATCGTGACCGTTCCGCGCGACCGCTTTGGCGCTTACGTCGTTGACGAGTCCGCGTTCGGAGACGGTGAATACCAAGTCCCGTTCCCCGACGCATCATTCCTCACGGCAGCGATTCCGCTCAAGGGGAAGAGCGCCCAAACGTTCTACATGAATGTCGACGGGCTGAGCGCCGAGGCGGCGCTCAAGGTGGAACTACTCGGCCCCGATTTGAAAGCCATTCCCGGCTTTTCGGGTGACGCAGCTGCCTTGGTTCGCGAGAACGGCTTCCAGACTCCAGTGAGTTGGAACGGCGTCACAAAAGTTCCCGCGCTGCCGGAGCACATCCACATCCGCGTCACCTACCAAGGCAAGAGGCAAGCTGATATCCGCTTCAGTGCCCTCTACGTGAGGAACGCGACGGCCGGGTAGTCCCAGCCAGCCCTGCGTCGTCCCCACCTTATGACGGGAAAACCGAAATGGGAAATCCCGTCGGGGCTGAGAGGAGAGGGAGTAATAACAACGCTACAAAAAAACTGGACGGTATCGGATTACAGTAACGGTTGAGCCGAGTGGCGTCGCTGCAAAAGACGAGTAAGCATGAGGCTGCGCCGGTTAATCTTTTATTCAACTCTCATAGAACGACCCGACAGCTAAGAGTCCATTTATTTCCAAGAGTTGGGATTAGAGAATATTTGACGGACACCCTAGGGACGATCGAGTGTTTTGGCACAAATGTCTGCAGCTCAGCGTAGGTCACTCTCCTTCGAGTTCGACCGCCGCCCGTTTCAGGCGCGTGTCAAACCAACTCACTATGCATGAGACAGCAATATTCACAGCCACGGAGGCGAATCCTATCCACTGAAAACTCAAGCCCTGCCGACCAGTAAGGAGATCCCAGTAGCCAACGGTGACCGCCGTTGCAATCCCACAAATGGCCCCCATGATGGCTCCCGGCCCCGTCGCGTAGGGCACGAACAACGCGAGGAAAATCAGCACAAATAGTGGCCCGACGAAGAGATTGACGGTTTTGTTTGTAACCTCAAAAAAGTTTCCCGGCACGTAGCCCATCAGACTGCTCCCCGCGACCACGATAATCCCGATTACCAGCGCTAATATTTGTGTAAACCGCAGGTGGGAAGCCTCCGTCCAGGGTTTTTTTCGAAAGCGGTCGATGATGTCTGTCTGGATCACCGCCGTCATCGAGTTCAGCCCGGAGTCCATGCTCGACATCGCCGCTGCGAAGATTGCCGCCACAAGCAATCCCGAGGCACCGGTAGGGAGGAATTGCGAAATGAAAATCGGGAAGACGCGATCCGCATCCCGTCCGAGATCCAATCCTTCCGGCAGCAATTCCGGGAACCTCTTAAAATAACCCAGAAGCGCAAACCCGAGAAGCCCCAGCGCGCTGATCACCACCGCCGACGCGATCGACTTGACTAAAAACGAGCGCCTTGCAGCCGCTGCGTCCTTTGTCGACATAAAGCGTTGAACCATCGTCTGGTCACCACCGGCACCACAGACCACAGCTAACATGGACGAGATAATCGCGCCGAATAACGTCACCCGCACCTCGGGATTTAGGCTGAAAAATGGCTGGTCATCCCAAGTCGGCTCCCACTTCGTCGGCACCCACTCAAATCCGCCGGTCTGCACCGTGATGATCCCAATCGTGAGCAGCAGCCCGCCGAAGAGCAGTGCAAACTGTAGAAGATCGGTGACGACCACCGCCCGCATTCCACCCATCGACGTGTAAATAATCGAAACCACTCCACAGACTGCCGCAATCAGCGGCACCTGTCCCTCATCCACGCCCAAAATTGTTACCAAAGCCATAGAAGTGAGATAGATCAGCAACATCATCCAGACCAGCCGCAGCGTGAGAAACATCCCCACCCCCAGCAGCCGCACTCCGAGCCCTAGCTTTGCCTCGAGGAGTTCGTAAGCACTCGTGACCCGATGCTGCATCAAAGCCGGAAGCAGCCAATAACCCACAATAAGAAAACTGAACGGAATTCCGAGCAGTCCAGCGAGGATGCCTGGCCCGTTTTTGATCATTTCACCGGGGGTTGCAAGGTAGCTGATCGTGCTCAGAAGCGTCACGAACATCGACACGCCGATCAGGAACGGCGACATCGCTCCACCCCCGGTAAAATACTCGTCCGTCGAGCTCTGCTTCCGTGAGTAATAGTAACCAATGCCCAAAACCAACAGCCCGTAAACGGCGATGATCGCCCAATCGATTAAATGTAAACCTGGATCATGCATTCGATGAAAGAATTTCATTTTGTATACACGTGAACATCGGAATGCAAGAATCCTGACAACGATATCGAGTTTTTTCCGCTCTCTTTCAGTTACACCATCGAATCGCACCGATCCCTATACTGTCCGGGAGTGATTTTGTAGCGCTCAAGGAAAGCCCGGTGAAAGGCGGCCACGTCGCCATACCCCGCTTGCATAGCGATCTCCTTGATCGGCTTTCTGGTTTCCGCCAGCAGCCGCGCGGACTCCGCCATTCGGCGTTGTTTAAGAAACTCTCCAATCGTGCGCCCGGTGACTGATCGAAACCGGTGTCTGAGAAAACTCACCGACCATCCTGAAAATTCCGAAATTTCTTTCAGCGTTGGAAGCGGAAGAGCGTGATTTTCGATTCTGTCGATGAGCCGCTGGACGATTCTTTCCGCCGCGCTGGTTCCTTTTTCTACCGGCCCGGCGCGTTTGAACTCCTCGAGTAAGATCGCCAAAAGGAGCCAATCTGGATTATCTAAAATCGTCGCGTCCGGCTGATTTTGCAGGCGGGACAACCTGGCCATGAGCGTGCGCGGCCATTCCCATTGCCCGACCCCCGGCCATCGCACGGGCTTCAAAGGGAAAGAAAACCCCATTTTGGAAGTCTGCTTTCGAACGGAAAAATGCTGGACCCAGATGGTTATTCCCCCGCTGCCAGCAATGCCGCGAAACAGATGATCCGGCGGGATGAGACATGCGTCCCCGGCCTTGCAAGATATCGTCGAGCCGTCAATCGTCAGGTCGAAAACGCCTTCCAGCACGATGATTAGATCGTAATGGGGCCAGCAAGCCGGGCCAACCTGTCCCCCTTGAGAATATGAACCCACTCCATGCAAAAGCAATTTTAGCACGTTCCCAGTATTAGAATCGCACAGGAGATTTCAAGCAATATGGCAGCAACGTCATAGTTGCCAGGTTTTCTCAAGGTGGACGGGAAAAACCGCAGAATCGCCAACAAATCGACAAAACTATCAAGGGAATCGATTTTCAATGCTATCGAAAAAGCGCCAGATTGTGAACATGAATGAAACACCTGTTGAGAATTTGCAAAGTCAGAATCGCGACCTACTTTCTCCGCGCCATCGCGGGGATTTTCTTCGGGCCGTCGCCGATTTCGAAACAGAATTATTTCGCGTGGAAGCCGGATTTCTTCCCGGCCTCAAACGTTGGAACCTGAAGCGTGAACTGGGAGAATTGATTTTCCGCGATGCGCGAAAAGTTCAGGAACTTCGAATCCGATGCCGCGAATTGGATGGCAGCGCGAGCGCCATTCATCGAGCAGATGCGGTCCGCGGATATGATTTGATTCAAAAGCTATGCCATGCTCCCGACGCCGAGAACGCGTTTTTCGCTCTCTTTTCGATCATCAAACCGGCCCTGCGCGATATTGTCCAAGTATCGGTTCGTGAGGATCTCAGGGTTTTTGACGCGCCGAGTGTTCCGATCCTCGAGGATAATATTCTCGAACTCAACAAACAGATCACATGGGCGGCGAAGCAGCCTGAATCACAAAGCGGGGATTCGAGCCCGTGGCTGAAGGAAATCGAAACTCTATCATCGCAACTAGCCGACGCACTTTCCTCCAAGCGAGATCGCGCGCTCCCGCCCAATCCCGAAGCGCGAAAAATCGGCTCTCTTCCATTGCTTTGTTCTTCCATTCCCGAAGGTATCACCGAGTGCCACTCAGGCACACCGGGATCCAAGGAGGGCGAATACCCGGAACGCGCGCTTTACCACGCGCATAATTTCCTGATGGAGATTCAAGCGGCGGAATCCTGTGCCAGCTTGCTTTTCGAGGCGCCGGACATGCCTTGGGAATTCTATTTCGACCTCTCCCGTCACATGTGGGATGAGATGAGGCACTGCGAATTCGGAGAGCTTAAGCTGAGTGCGCTGGGAAAAGATTTTCGGGAGATGGGCATTTCGAACACGGCCTACGTCATGCGCCAGACAATCGACCCATTGGACAGGTATGCGGCACTGACTACCCAGGAAGCTGACGCTTTTCCCGGCAAACACGCCGGCTTGAAAGACGCGATCAAACATGCGGACGAACTTTCGGCCAGAGCGTGGAGCTACGATATCGCCGATGAAACCCAGCACGTGCGCTATGGCCACAAATGGATTCCCGTGATGATTGAGCAGACCAATGACCCGCGCAGCTTTGAGCAAGTCAAACAAGACGCAGAAAACTGGAGGCGCAACGTCCTCGCCGCAGTCTATTCTCCGACAGCCCGCACCTTCGCCAAGGATCCCGCCCCGCTTGCCGGCTAACGATGCTTTGGGTAAGGAAGCGCGCTGGAAAGATCATGCCGCTCAGCGATCGATGACCAGATCAAATAGTCAACGATCATTTACTTTCCTGACGTGAGTGGCGGGCTCTGACATCATCTTCGTGGTCAAAAAGGTAAAATAACACGGCGGTTTCGGCGAAACCGCCCTACTACCATTGTTAAGGATGCCTCGCGGAGGCGTTTATCGAACAGACCGGTTTCAACGTAGAAATGGGGTGATTTTTCAACCTCGAAAGAAAAGGAAGATTTAGCGCAAAGTAAACAGAGAGCGCAGAGCTGCAACGGATGGGAAGCGACAGCTAGCCCAAGTTCCGCAGTTTGAGAAGACCGATATCGCAACCATGCGGGTTTGCGGGGTTTTTCAGTGGATTTTCGGCACTACATTTTCGACGATCTTGGAGTGGCGGGGGATCTGGAGGCCGAGGTGGGCGAGGAGTTGGGCGGTGTCTTTTTCGGGTTTGGCCACGACTCTGAGGCGCAGATCGATGCGTTGA
>Ga0105049_10002634_pt1 | contig 21265 bp, 20 predicted proteins | sample MAT06_FD_78087 | JGI IMG/M metagenome (GOLD analysis project Ga0105049, IMG submission 78087) | Freshwater microbial communities from Lake Fryxell liftoff mats and glacier meltwater in Antarctica - MAT-06 | ecosystem: Environmental > Aquatic > Freshwater > Ice > Liftoff microbial mat | place...
CCCACCGGCTTCGCGCTCTCCCTCAAACTCACCAACATCACCTACACCACCTTCACCCCAGGCGTCGGCGGCCTCACCGACATCCTCCTCGTCGCCACCCACGGCTTCCAGATCGCCGCGGGCACCTTCTTCGCCAACCACAACCTCACCGGCACCTGGTCCACTGCCACCGGCAACATCGCCCAGCTCAACACCACCGTGGACATCAATAGCGCCAACCCGAGCATGATCCAGCAGATCATCCTCATCAACACGGCCGCCACCACCTCATTCGTCTCCAGCAGCCCCGCGGTCGGCGGCGGCACCACGTCCCCCGTCATGACCATCCAGATGGCCCTCCGCCTCCGCATCGACGGGGTCGGCACCACCATCCTCCCCGGTTCGGCCGATGTCGACGTCACCCTCGTCCCCGCGCCCGCCGCCGCGGCCCTGCTGCCGCTGGTCGGGCTGCTCGCCGCCCGTCGCCGCCGCTGATCGGTCTGACTCACGACCTCACGCTCTACCACACAGCCCGGTCACACGCCCGGGCCGCGCCCGATTTGAAGCCACGCCCGGCTCTACACTCACTCCCATGAACTATTACGAAATGTGGTTCAACTTGAAAGACTCCCACCGCGATCTCGAGTTCTGCCGTCACGTCGACGCGTACCTCGGCCACCTCAAGTCGCACAATCTCATCGAGGGCTGGCGCCTGCGTCGCCGCAAGTTCGGCTTCGGGCCCGAATCACTCGGCGAGTTCAACATCACCGTGTGGGCGAAAGACCTCGCGCAACTCGACAGCGCCTTCAGCCACGTCGCCACCCGTGCGGGCGAAGTCGAACGACTCCACATCCCCGTCTATTCCATGGTCACCGATTTCAAATCCGGCCTCCTCCGCGACTTCCCCGACCCCCAGCGCGTCACTCCCCAATGACGCGGTCGAGCCTCCCCCCCGCTTCTGCCAGCGCTTTCTCCGCTCGCCGCCGATCGCACCGCCGTGCGTGCATCACCACGGCCGTCTTCACTGCGCCGTCGGCACGATCCAGCAAGACCAGCGCCGCCGCGCGCTCCAGGCCCGTGAGCGTGCTGATGATCCGCGCCGCCCGATCACGTAGCTTCGCGTTGCTGGCCCGCATGTCCACCATCAGGTTCTGGTACACCCGCCCCGACCGCACCATGAGCGTGGTCGTGATTGTGTTGAGCGCGAGCTTGGTGGCCGTCCCCGCCTTCATGCGCGTGGAGCCGGTGAGCACCTCGGGGCCGGTCTCCAGAACGATCAAGTGGTCCGCCGCCGCGGGCTTCGGCAATGGCGAGCACGAGAGCAACCCGGTCAGACACCCCGGCGCAATCCGCTTGGCCAGCGCGAGCCCGCCTTGGACATACGGCGTCGTCCCTCCCGCCGCGATCCCCAGCACGGTGTCGCGGGCGTTGAGTCCGATCTTCCGCAGCGCTGCCGCCGCGCCATTGGCGTCGTCTTCTTTGCCTTCGCTACTTTTGCGGAGTGACTTGTCGCCCCCGGCGATGAGGCCGATCACGCGGCCGGGTGGTGCCTGGAAGGTGGGCGGGATCTCGGACGCATCGAGGACGCCGAGCCGCCCGCTGGTGCCCGCGCCGAGGTAGATCAATCGTCCCGGCGCCCGTTCATCGGCGAATCGCTCCTCCACGGCTTCGATGAATCGTGCGAGGGCCGGGCCGGCGTCGCGGAGCGCGGCCGCCACTCCCGCGTCTTCGCGGTTGATCGCTTGCACGCACGCGGCCACGCTGAGCCGGTGAAGGTCCATGGTCCGGGGGTTACGCTGCTCGGTGAGCACACCGGCCCGATCGGGCAGACTGCTTGCGGGGGCGGCACGTTGCTTGAGGGTCTTCGCGGCCTTGGCCATGGGCTGAGCCTAGGAACCGCCCGGGCGTTGGTGCCGCGGAAGCCACCGGGGTTTTCAGGCCAGCTCGGGAGGCTGATCCGCGGAAAAGCCTGGGCGAGAATGACCCTAGACTGCGGCATGGACGGAACGCATCGCGTGCTGGTGTCTCGGGACCGCATCGCGGCCCGTGTGGCGGAGATGGCTCGGCAGATCACCGCCGACCTCGAACGCGGGTGGTCGGGGTCGCCGGCGGATCATCGGGTGGAGCTGGTCCCCGTGCTGACGGGGGCCATGGTGTTCGTGGCGGATCTGATCCGCGCGATGCCTGTCAAAATGAGCATCCGGCCCATCAGTGTCAGCAGCTATCCCGGGGCCTCGCTGAGCACGCAGGGGGTCACCATTCGTGGCGAGTTGCCGACGGACCTGCGCGGGCGGCATGTGTTGTTGGTTGACGACATCCTGGACTCGGGGCGGACACTGGGGCTTTTGCGGCGTGTGTTTTCGGCTCAGGAGCCGGCGAGCCTGCGCGTGGCCGTGCTGCTGCGGAAGCGGAAGCACGGCGGGCGCGACGAGGAGGTCGTGGCCGAGTATGCTGGGTTCGATATCGAAGACGAGTTCGTCGTGGGCTATGGGTTAGACTACGACGGGCTCTATCGCAACCTCCCGGACATCGGGGTGTTAGAGCTCAACAGGTCGGCGGAGTAGCGCGGGAATGGTTGAAACGGGTGTCCAGCCAGCGGCGGGCGGGGTCGGGGGTGCGGTCGGCACGCGCGGCGGCGCTCGTGATGGCGGCGCGACGCTGGCGGGGCTCTCGACGTTGCAGCGGATCTCCACGGCCGGGCTCATCCCCGAGGGCGAGGCGGTGATCCTGGCGATCAAGCCGAGCCGGTGGTTCTTGCTGCTTTCACGCGGAGGGCTGTGGGTCGGCTGGCTGATCGCGCTCTTGGCGGCGTGGTGGCTGGGGCCATTGCTGGACACGGCCACGGGCGCGCGCGGCGTCATTCCGCTGGTGCTCGCGGCAGGCGTGGCCATCATGCTGCTGGCGGCGCTCGACTGGCAGACGCGGCTCTACCTGCTCACCGATCGACGGATCGTCCGCATCGCGGGGATCCTGCGGCAGACCGTGCGCGAGATCCCGCTGCGGAATATCCAGAGCGTCACGCTCACCAAGAGCCTGCGCGAGCGGCTCACGGGCGTCGGCAGCCTGGGCGTCAGCAGTGCCGGGAGCGACGGCTACGAGGTCGCGTGGTGGATGATCGGCAAGCCGGAGGAGACGTTGCGGCGCGTCCGCGAGACCATCGACCGTTACGGGCCGCCCGGCGGGCCGGGCGGCGCGGGTGGGGTGGGCGGCGTGGGCAACATGGACGGAGGCGGGCGGTGAGCGGCCCGCGCATACCGATGCCGGTGATCGGCATCGTCGGGGGGATCGGGGCCGGAAAGAGCGAGGTCGGGCGAATCTTGCAGCGACTCGGCTGCGTAGTCTCGGATTCTGACGTGGGCGCGAGGGCGGCGCTCGAGGAGGATGAGGTCCGTCGAACACTGATCGGCTGGTGGGGCCCGGGCGTGTATGACGCGGCGGGGCGGGCCGACCGCGCGGCGATCGGCCGGATTGTCTTCGCGGATGCGTCGCAGCGGACGCGGCTAGAAGGCGTGATCCATCCGCGGCTCAAGGTCGGGCGGGAGGCGATGAAGGCGGCGGCAGAAGCGGGCGGGGCGCGTGCGTTCATCATCGACGCGCCGCTGCTGTTTGAGGCGGGGCTGGAGGCCGAGTGCGACGCGGTGATCTTTGTGGATTCGCCGGCGGAGCAACGATTGGCCCGGGTGGGGGCGACGCGCGGGTGGGACGAGGCGGAGTGGCGACGCCGCGAGTCGGCCCAGTTGACGCTTGAGGAAAAGCGTCGCCGAAGCGGCTATGCTGTGGCCAACTCGACCGATCGAACCGATCTTGAGCGGCAGGTTCGAACGGTCTTGGAGGCGATCATCGATCGCCGTTCCCAAGATTCAAACTGATTGTTGGGCCGCCCGTCCCTTTATACATGTTGAGATTGCCCGGCCTGAGGCCGAGCGCCTGTCCGAAGGATTGGACGTGTACACGTAGATCGTTATTGACGTTGGCACCTCGCCGCCACTGTGCAGCGGCGGGGGCGCGTGCTGAATGGATGGCCGGTGGAGCCGGCATCACACAAGCAGCGGATCGGATCGCGGATTGCGCCTAGGAGCTTGATGGTGAACGGGAAGTCAAACGGCGGCGGATCGTCCCCCTCGAACTCTGGCCCAGCCTCGGGCGGCGATGGCGGCGGCCAGGGCCCCTCGATGTCTGCACCCAGTCAGCCTCGCCCCCCCAACCCCATGCCGGGCCCCGGCTCTAACGGCGGTGGCGGACCCGCTGGCGGACCTGGCAACGGACCGGGCGGCGGACCCCCCAACCCGCCCGGCTTCGGCGGCTTCGGCCTGGGCCGTCGCAAGAAGAAGAAAAAGCGCGGTGGCGGCGGCGGTGGTGGAGGCGGCTTCGGCGGCGGGCCACAAGGCTATTACGGCGGCGGCGGCGGCGGTGGTAGTGGCGGCGGCGGGAGTAGCGGCGGCGGTGGTGCCCCGGTCATGAACGACGTTCGCGGCACCCCCGGTGCCGACGGCCTGCCCTCCGACGAGGAACTCGAAAGAGAAGCAGCCGAGCTTGAAGCGATCGTCGCCAAGGCCGACAAGGATGCCGTCAAGGAAGCCCTGACGATCTCGCAGTTGCAGAAGATGGACATCGACCTGATCCACAAGGTCGCCAAGAAGGAAGGTCTGGAGAACTACAACCAGACGCCCAAGCAGGACTTGATCTTCAAGATCCTCAAAGCCCGCGCCGCCAAGCAAGGCCTGATGTTCGGCGACGGCACGTTGGAGGTCATGCAGGACGGCTTCGGGTTCCTGCGCTCGCCGGAGCAGAGCTTCTTGGCCGGGCCGGATGACATCTATATCTCGCCCACGCAGATCCGCCGGTACGGGCTCAAGAAGGGCATGACGGTCCGCGGGTTCATCCGCCCACCCAAGGAGAGCGAGCGTTACTTCGCGCTCTTGCGGGTGGATCAGGTGAACAGCCGCTCGCCGAGCAAGGTGGCGGAACGTCGCAACTTCGAGGATCTGACGCCGCTGCACCCGGAGGAGCGGTTCATCCTGGAGACCGAGCAATCCGAGATCGAGTGCCGGATCATCGACCTGGTGGCCCCGATCGGCAAGGGGCAGCGTGCGTTGATCGTGGCCCCGCCGCGCACGGGCAAGACGGTCCTCTTGCAGAAGATGACCAAGGCGATCACCAAGAACTACCCGGGCGTGCAGATCATCGTGCTGCTGGTCGACGAGCGGCCCGAGGAAGTGACCGACTTCCGCCGCAACTGCACGGGCAAGAACGTGGAAGTGGTGGCGAGCACATTCGACGAGCAATCGCACCGGCACGTGCAGGTGGCCGAGATGGTCATCGAGAAGGCCAAGCGGATGGTGGAGTTCGGGGATGACGTGGTGATCCTGCTCGACTCGATCACGCGACTGGCCCGAGCGTACAACAACGAGATGCCGCACTCGGGCAAGATCATGTCGGGCGGTATCGATGCCGGGGCGTTGCAGCGGCCTAAAAAGTTCTTCGGAGCGGCCCGATCCATCGAGAACGGCGGGTCGCTGACGATCATCGGTACGGCCCTGGTCGATACCGGCTCCAAGATGGACGAGGTCATCTTCGAGGAGTTCAAGGGCACCGGCAACAGCGAGCTGCACCTCGACCGCAAGCTCATGGAGAAGCGGATCTACCCGTGCATCGACATCCCCGCGTCGGGCACGCGCCGCGAGGAGCTGCTGCTCGACAAGAAGGAGCTCGAGCTCGTCTATCGCCTCCGCAAGGTGCTCAGCGACATGAACGTCGTCGAGGCCATGGAGCTGGTCCGAGCGCGGCTGTCCAAATACAAGACCAACGCCGAGTTCCTCATGTCGATGGCGCTGAGCTGATCGAACCTTGGTACGCTGCTGGCGTGCTGGGTAACGGGGAAACGACCGATGAGCAGGGTGGTCAAGCTCAAGCTGGTGGTGCGTGTGGTCCTGGCCTCGGGCTGGGCCGCGCTACTCTCCTTGGGCGGCCTGTGGGCCGTCACCACGGGCTCGGGGCGGTTCCCCGGCTGGCCCCTGGCCTGGGAAGTCGGCGGCGTCACGGCCATCGCCATGGGGCAGTTTGTCTTCTGCGCCCTGGTCGCCGACCGGATCTGCCCGCATGCTGACTGGCGCTTGTCAGGTACGTTGCTGGCCGTTACCGGATTGGCTTATGTGGGCGGACTGGTCACCCTTGCGAGCATGCTGATTGGAGCGATCGTTTGATCCACGCCAAAGGCCGAGTGTTGGTTCCGGGCGGGCTGGTGCTGGCGGCGGCGCTCGGCACGTTTAATCTTGCTTGGGGCCAACCAGCCGGGCCCGGGCCGGGCGGAGCACGGGCTACGCCTACGGCTTCGACGACCACCCCTGCAACCCCCCCGGGGATCGCGGCACCCACCGAGCCGGCCGCGCTCGTCAGCGGGCCTCAGGTCAAACAGATTGCGGCCCGATCGCTGGCTCGCGTGGCGCTCGTCGATCTGCGGCTGTCGCAGTCCCCGGGCACGGACGAGTTTCAGTGTGCGGCCGCGCTGCTCGAACAGGCCCACCAACTCGCTCCGGAAGACCTCGACATACTGCGCTTGTTGATCGAAGCCGCCGAGCAGTCGGGCGACAGCGAGATGGTCGAGCGGCACAACCGTGCGCTCGTCCGCCTCGACCCCGCCGACACGGTGGCGCAGCTGCGGTTGGTGGCGGGCCGGATCGCGCAGTTGCAGGACGTTCCGTCCCGGCTAACGGCCTACGACCGGTTTTTGGGCCGCGAAGGCGAGCGGCTTGACCCCAGCGTCCGAAGCCGATTGGCGCTCGACGCGGCGCTCCTTCGGCGCGAGACCGGCGCGGCCGATGCGTTCGTCGCCGGGCTGCGGCAGGCCCTCGCCCTCGACTCTACCAACGCCGAGGCCGCCTTACTGCTTTTGGCCTTCGTCAGTGCGGGTGAACACACGCTCCAAGCCCGTTTGGAAGCCCGGCTTTTGGTGCTGATGGCCGACCCGCTGGATCCGCAGTCCCACTTGGAGGTGGCCCGCGAGGCGGCCGCCGCCGGCGCGGCCGCGCAGGCGTTGCGGTTCTTCAGGAACTTCGAGGCCCTGACCGTGGCCGCTGGCGCCAGCATCCCGTCTTCCATCGCGGCGGAGATCATCACGGCCCGCTGGATTACGGAAGGGCCGACCAAAGTCGCGACAGAACTGGGCGACGGCGTAGCGCGGGCCCGGCGACAGATGGAAGCAGCGGCGACACGCGCCAAGGAATCACCCGACAAGACCGCCAAGATCCCCGACCCGATGGATGCTCGGCTCAATGCCGAGGCCGAACGCCTTTGGGTGGTCGCGGCGTCTCTGGCGGACAATCAGGATCTGCTCGACCGAGCCGTGGCCGACGCGAACTTGAGCCTGACGCGCTTCGAGGCCGACGCCTCCAACCCTACGTTGGGTTTGCCCGGCACGACCGACCTGGAGGTGGACCGGGCCGTCATGGAGCGTCGGGCCGACGCCGCGTGGGTTCTGCTGCTGGCCGGAGCCAACGTTGACGGGGCGGAGGCGCGGCTCAATCAGATCGAGGAGTCAGCGGAGGCGTTGCCCGCGGGCCTGGCCCGGCTGCGCGGCTGGGTCAAGATCCGCCGGGGCGACCTCGAAGGTGGCCGAGCCCTGCTCGAACCCGCCGCCGACACCGACGCGCTCTCCGAGCTGGGGTTGGTGCTGGCGAGCGAAATCGCCGGGAACAAAGCGGAAGCAGCCCGACGCTACGCCAAGCTCTCGGAGGAACTGGCGGGCTCCATGGCCGGGGCGTGGGCGTGGTCCAAGGCCGGGGCTTTGGGCGACCCCCAGGTTCCGCCAGGCTCCAAACGGACTGCCGCGGCGATGCTCGATGGCGTCCCGAAGTTCATCGACGAGATGCTCCGCGACCCGCGCCGCTTCCTGCAGATGGAAGCCACCGCGACTGCACAGAACTTTCGCCCGCTCGACAAAGTCGGCGTCAAGCTCACGCTCCGCAACGTGGCCCCGATCCCGCTGCCCTTGGGGAGCGAGCGGGCCATCAACTCGCGGCTGCTGCTCTCGCCCTCGATCGAAGTCGGGGCCAATGCCATCCGCGTCCCCGCGTCCGAGGTCGTCAACCTCGAACGACGGCTCCGCCTCAAGCCCGGCGAAGAACTCACCGCCGTGCTCTGGCCCGAGGCCGGCTACGGCGGCTGGGCCACCGAGTTGCTCGCCGGCGAGCTGGTCCGCGTCCGCTGGCGGATCCTTCAGGGATTCCGCATCACCGATCAGGGGGTGACGGAAGCTGGGCCGCTGTCGCTCTCGGGCGGCACGGAGATGATCGTCAAGCCACCGCTGGCACGCTCGACGCTCCCCTTGTCGGCCTTGTTCGCCGCGCTGGCCGCACCGTCGGTCGCGGAGATCCCCGAACTCGTCGGCGTCGTGCGGTGGCGCTTATCGCGTGATAGCCGCGGCCTGGAGCCGCTCACACCCGGCGACCGCGACGGCCTTGTCTCCAGTCTGGTCGCGCTTTTCAACCGGCTCGACGACACCGGCAAGGTCATGGTCCTGGCGATGATGCCGCCCTCTGCGTTCATTAAATCGCTCAAGCCGCTCGACGAAGCCGCCGTGGCCGCGCTCGGAGATTCCGTCCCGCTGATCACGAGCTACCTCGTCACCCGCGTCGCCGAGCCCAGCGACACCATCCTCGACGCGTTCGCCTCGTCGCCGTCCGCCACGGTGAAGCAAGTGAGCGCGGCCATGAAGAAACGCCTCACCGTCAACCCGCGGACCTATTCCCGCATGGCCTCAACCGGCACCTCAGGGGCCACCGCCCCGCCCGAAGCCAATACCCTGCCGCCCACCACCGGCACCTCCACGCCAGCGCCGACCACCCCGCGCGCGCCGGCCATCCCGCTCGCCCCGCCCCGACCCGGCGGGGGACGCTGATGCCCGCGCCGATCGACCTTGGATCGGCAACCGACGCATCGGCTCCGGCCGAGGCCCTGTCGGCGTCGAGTCGGCGTTGGGCGCTGCTGTTCTACATCATCGGCGTCGCCCTCCTGGCCGCCGCCGCATGGGCCGTGCTCGGGCAGCAAGCCCTCATTACCGAGACGTGGCACTCCGCCCGCGCCGCCCCCTGGTGGCTTGTCTCCGCCATCATCACGCTCCCGATACTCAGCTGGCTCTGCACCAACGGCACCTACTTCACGCTCACGCGGCACTACGGCCAAGTTGGCTGGTGGGAAATGGCCGGGCTCATCGCGGCGGCCTGGCTGCTCAACTACCTACCACTCCGACCGGGGATGTTTGGGCGCGTGGCGTATCACAAGGCCGTCAACAAGATCGCAGTTCGAGACTCCGCTCGCGTCATCGCGATGGCCGTCGCGTGTACGGCCATGGGCGCGGCCATCATGGTCGGAGCCGCGCTCGCCGTTCGGTCCGTGGCCGCGGAGGACCACCGCGCTTTGATGATGGCGCTGGTCCAATCAGGCGTCTGGCTTTTGCTCGCGGCCGCCGCGGCGGCCGTCCGCGCTCTCGCCCCGGCCGGGCTCGCCTGGCGCGTGCTGGCCGCGCTGGCGTGGCGCTTTGCCGACATGCTGATCTGGGCGCTCCGCTACTGGGCCGCCTTCGCGCTCCTGGGCAAGCCGATCGACTTCGCCACCGCCGCGGGGCTGGCCGCCGTGGCCCAGGTTGGCATGCTCGCGCCGATCCAGTTCGGCGTTCGCGAGTGGCTCATCGGGCTCTGGACACCCGTGATGGTGGTCGGGCTGACGGCGGATCTGGTGAACCGCGCCATCGAGGTACTCATCGCCGTGCCGCTGGGTCTGGCATCCTCCTTCTGGCTTTATCGCCGACGGACTGCGGCGGCAGCGCTTTCACGCGCCCCAGGGTCATCCACGGGCCGCTGAATGCCGAAATCAGAGTGGCGGTTATCCGGCCTCGGGACCTCCCGAATGTCGAACCGTCCGGATCGGCCCGCTGATCTCTTGATAGAGAGTCCTGGGCAAGGTCAACAAGATCGAGCAAGACCACAGCCGCTTCCGCCAGACCGTCAAAGGACGCATCCGCAAGGATCTACGCAAGTTCATCGCCCGCGGCGAGATGATCGGCAAAGAGGGCAAACGCTTCGTCGCCATCCCTGTTCACGACATCGACATTCCCACCTTCCGCTTCGGCGATACTCCGGCGGCGTGGGCCTGGGCGAAGGCCAGGAGGGCGCGCCAGTCGGCGGCCAAGGCCAGGGCGGCGAAGAGCCCGGTCGCCACATTCTCGAGGTTCAAGTTGGGCTTGACGAACTGGCCGACATCCTCGCCGACGAGCTCTACTCCCGCGCATCGAGCCCCGCGGGCAGCGCCACATCACCACGATCAAAGACAAATACTCGCGGGTGCGGCCCGTCGGGCCCGCGGCGGTGCGACACTTCAAACGCACGCACCGCAAGGCTCTCAAGCGTCAGCTGGCGCTTGGGAGCTATGACCCCGCCAACCCCATCATCATCCCCGTCAAGGAAGACCTGCGCTTCCGCTCGTGGAACGAGGTGCGCAAGCCGCGGTCGAACGCCGCGATCATTTACATAGTGTGGACGACTCAGGCTCGATGGGCGAGGAGAAGAAGGAACTCGTCCGCTTGCAGGCTTTCTGGATCGACACCTGGCTGCGGCGTAACTACGAGGGCATCGAGAGCCGTTATATCGTGCACGACGTCGTCGCCAACGAGGTCGACCGCGCCACGTTCTTCTCCGGCCGCGAAGACGGCGGAACGCGCATCTCCTCGGCGCTTCAAGCCGCCAAAGACCTCATCCTGGCCCACTACGACCACCATGACTGGAACAACTACCTCTTTCACTTCTCCGACGGCGACAACTCCTCCGACAGCGACAACCGCCTGACCGTGCAGCTATAGGAAAAGCATTTGCTCCCCGCCATCAATCTCTTCGGCTATGTTCAGGTGAAGTCCGCGTACGGGAGCGGTCACTTCTACACCGTGCTCCGCGAATCGTTCCCCGACCAGAGCGGCACGCATGTCGACGCTGCGGGTAGCAAGGTGATCGCCAGCCGTGTGAACGAACGCGATGACATGTACGACAGTTTGCGTCTGCTCTTCAAGGCCGGGCGGTGAACCCCGCTGCTACAAACGCCGCTTGGCCCGCAACACGCGTGGCAAGCCTTCGAGATCATTGAGGATCGTCGCGTCGGTGAGCCGCGGGTGGTTGAGCGCGTAACCCAGCACCACGTCCGCGGTTGACGCGGCGATCTCCACCAGCATCATGCCGCCCGGCTTGAGCAGCGCCGGCCCCTCGGCGATGATCGGCTTCACCAGCGTCACACCCTCGGGCCCGCCGCGCAGCGCCATGGCGGGCTCGAAGTTCCTGACGTTCGGCTCCACCGCGTCCCACTCGTGATCGGGGATGTACGGCGGATTGGCGACCAGGTAATCCAGCCCCTCCACCGCCGCGCCGGGCACGCGCTCGGCCAGCGGTTCGAGCAGATTGCCCTCGATCAGTTCCAGCCGCTCTTCAACTTTGTGCCGCCGCGCGTTGACCAGCGCCGCGGCCAGCGCATCGGGTGAACGGTCGGTCGCGATCACCTTGGCCTTGGGCAGGTTGGCAAGAATCGCGATCGCGATGCAGCCCGAGCCCGTGCACACATCCGCGATCGTCAACTCGCTCATGCTGCGACGCTCACGCCGGGGCACCGGGGCCGCTTCAGGATCCACCGCCACCGGCTCGCCCGCCGCGCGCCGCACCGATTGGAGCACCTCTTCCACGATCAATTCCGTGCACGGCCTGGGAATCAGCACCCGCCCATCCACTGACATCGGCAAGCCGAAGAACCACGCCTCGCCCGTGAGATACTGGATCGGCTCGTGCTTGAGCGCCCGCCCGACCAACCCGCGCAGCGTCTCCAGTTCGAACGTGGCCGCCTCGCGGTCCGTGTCCATGTAGAGCTTGAGCCGCTCCACTTGTAGCACATGCGCCAGCAAGATCTCCGCGCACAGCCGCGGCGAGTCGAGCTCCCGCTTGGTAAAAGCCTCGCTCATCCACGCGAGCAGGCGGCGTGTTGTCCATGGTTCGGGCGGGGTCGTCACGAGGCCAGTGTACGGGCATGGCCCCGCGCGGATCAGGCGGCGGACAAAGCCCTCCCTCACAGTCGGGCTGCTTGTCGAACAGGGCCCGATGTCGCGGCAAGGACCGTTGCCCGCATCTACTCGTCGAACCAAGTGGCCGCGACGCTGGAATCGACCTTGAGTGGGACGCTGAGTTGCATGGCCGCCTCCATGCGTTCCACCACCAACGCCCGTGTGGCCTCGGCATGCTCCATCGGCACCTCGAAGACCAGTTCGTCGTGGATTTGAAGGAGCATCCGTGCGCCCGGGGCCGGGGAAAGCCCTCGCTGACGGTCGGGCTGGTTGTTGCCAGCCTGGGCCCTCGTGCTGTGTGAGAGTCGCGCGTGCAGATCGATCATCGCGAGCTTGATGAGGTCCGCCGCCGAGCCCTGCACCACCGAGTTGATGGCGATCCGCTCCGCGAACGCCCGGCGGCTGGGGTTGGTGCTCTCGATGTCGGGGATGGGCCTGCGCCGTTTGAGCATGGTCTCGACATAGCCAAACCGCTTGGCCTGCGCGACGCACTCGTGCAGGAAGGTCGTGATCCCGGAGAAACGCCGCTTGTACGCGTCGATGATCTGTGCAGCCTCGTCGTTGGAGCAGCCCAGCCGCCGGGCGAGACCGAACGGCGTAACGCCGTACACGATGCCGAAGTTCACCATCTTGGCCCCGGCCCGCTGCTCGCGCGTCACCCGGTCCAGCGGCACCTTGTTGATCTGCGCCGCAACCGCGGTGTGGATGTCCTGATCCTGCATGAACGCCTCGATCAGCGCCGGGTCACCCGACATGTGCGCCAGAATGCGCAACTCGATCTGCGAATAGTCCGCGCTCACCAGTACGCAACCGGGCTCGGCGACAAACGCCCGGCGGATCTCGCGCCCAATCTCCGTGCGAATCGGGATGTTCTGGAGATTCGGATCGCTCGATGACAGGCGCCCCGTAGCCGCCACCGTCTGATTGAAACTGGCGTGGATCCGCCCCGTCTCCGGGTTGATCGCTTCCTTCAACGCCACGAGGTACGTGGACACCAGCTTCGAAAGCTGCCGGAACTCGACGATCAAACTCGGGATCGGCGTGGTGATCGAGGCGTCGCCCGCCAGCGTCTCGAGCACTTCGATATCCGTCGAGTGGCCCGTGGCCGTCTTTTTGAGGGGCTTGATCCCCAAACCCGGCGGCTCGGCATCGGGTCTATTAAACAGTGCCGCGGCGAGTTGTTTGGGCGAGTCGGGATTGAACACCCGCCCGAGTGACTCCTTGGCCGCGGCGTCGATCGCTGCCCGCAGCGTATCGATCCGCGTCGCCAACCGTGCGCGCTGCCGCTCCAGCTCAACCGAGTCGACGCGGATGCCGTTCCACTCCAGCTCGGCCAGCACCGCCACCAGCGGCATCTCAACATCGCCGAACAGCCCATCGAGCCCCATGGCCCGCAGTTGCGGGGCCATGGTTTCGTACAGCCGCAGCGTGACATCCGCGTCTTCCGCCGCGTACTCCGTCGCCAGATCCAGCGGCACCGTGTCAAAGGTCCGCTGCGACGGGCCTGTCCCGATCAGCTCCTTGATCGAGATATTGGTGTGCCCGAGGAGCGCGAGCGCCAGCGCATCCAGCCCGTGCGACGATCGCGATGCATCAATCAGATACGACGCCACCATAGAATCGAATACTAGAAAATCGGCTCCTCGCTCCGCTGCGGGCCAACCGACCTCCACGCCGTGCGCCCGCAACACCAGCACATCGAACTTGAGATTGTGCCCGCACTTCGCTCGCGAGGCTTCCGCCAGGATCGGCCCCAGCGCCGCCAGCACCGTCGCCTCGTCGAGATGCTCCCCCGGCGTCGGCGACCGCACCGGGACATACCACCCCGTCCCCACCTTTGTCGAGAACGACAGCCCGCACAGCTTGCACTCCCGCGGCGACAGCCCCGTCGTTTCCGTGTCCAACGCGACCATGGCTGCCGCTCTCAACTCTTTGCACAGTTCATCGAGCTCCGCCTTCGTCTTCACGCAGCGATACACACCGCGCGTGGCCGCCCCGGCCGCGAACGTTGATGCCGCCGCGCTCACCGCCAGCGCTCCCGCTTGGACCGCCGCGTGGCTATCGAACAGCCCGCCCTGCCCTGGCTCCGGTTCCACCTTGCGTCCCGCACGACGCGTCGACGTCGCGGACGTCGCACCGATCGGAACCGCCGCGACAACCGTCCCCCCCACTCGCTCGCTCGGCTGGCCCATCAACTGCGCTAACTCGTCCTGGTAGCGATTGAACCCCAGTTCCTTCAGGATCGGCATCAGCGCCGCCAACTGCAACTGTCGCGTCTCGGCGGCCTCCAGCACCATCTCCACCGGCGCGTCGTGCCGCAGCGCCACCAGCTTCCTGCTCAGCGCCAGCGTCGCGTGGGCGGCGCGGATCGCCTCGCCGCGTTTACCCTTGATCTCGTCGCCGTGCGCCAGCACTTCGTCGAGCGTACCGAACTTGGCGATGAGTTCCGCCGCCGTTTTCGGGCCCACTCCGGCGACACCGGGCACGTTGTCCACGTTGTCGCCCATGAGCGCCAGCATGTCGGCGACCTGCCCGGGCCGCAGCCCGGTCTCGGCGTGCAGCGTCGCTGCCGAGATCACCGCGTCGGTGTGGATGTCGTACATCTCCACCGGCGCCGTCTCGTCCTCCACCAGCAACTGCTTGAGGTCCTTGTCCTTGCTCACGATGCGGATCGCCAGCCCCGGCTCGCTCTGTCGCAGCCGCGTGACCAGCGTCGCGATGGCGTCGTCGGCCTCGAAGCCTTCCGCCCCCACGATCGGCACGCCGATCGCCCGTAGCAACGCCAGGCACCGCTCCACTTGTGGAAAGAGATCCTCCGGCGGCGGCTCGCGGTTGGCTTTGTACTCGGGATAGATCTCGCTGCGGAACGTTTCGCGATCGCCCGAGATGTCGATCGTCACCGCCAGGTGAGTTGCCGGGCGGCCTGTCGCGCTCGCTGCACCTTCACCTCGCAGTAGCTTGAGCATCATGCCCACGAAGCCGAACGTCATATTCGTCGGCTCCTTGGTCACCGGCGAGGTCATCGGCGAGCGGATCGCGTGATAGGCCCGGAAAAACTGGGCATAGCCGTCGATCAGATAGAGCGTGGGCATAGGGATCGGTCCAGGTCGGCTGCGGGCCGCGGCTCAACACGCCGCGGCCCCGACGCCATGAAGATAACGCGCCCGGCCCGATCACGCCGGCACCTGGCCCGCCTCAACTACGCGGCGCCCGGATCCATGGCTTCGCCAGCCCCACCGCGCTCAGCAGAAAGAACCCCGCGACCAAGAGCAATCCCACCGACTTCAGCTGCGCCCCGGCCGCGATCGCCCGCGTGCTCTCAAGCATGGCCACCGTCCCCGCGATAACGCAGAACGAAAACGCGAGGATCCGTCGGGTTCGATTGGACATGGCGTGCGACCGCAACTCAGTACCAGTGAACGCGGCGCAACATCGCGAACCGCTCCGCAACGATCCCAGCTCCCAACGCCCCCGTCAAGTGCCAGCCTGCTGGTGCAGCTCCGCCAGCCGCACCAGATAGGCCGGCCCGGGCACCAGCTTCCTTCGTCCCATGACGGTCCGGGCGATCTCCACGAACTTGTCGTGCCGAAAGCTCTTGGTGCCGGCGTCGGTACACCACGAGAACGGCGGCACCGTGCCGGTCGCCGCGGCGCTGGTCGCGATCATCGCTCCGGTGTGCAGCACCGTGCCGGTCATGATGCGTGTGCAGATCGCTGTCTTGACGTGGTCGCCGATGATCGCGCCCATGAACTGGTGCCCGGTCCGCTCCAGCGGCGCGTCCGGAGCCGCCCGCATCGTCACCTCGGCGTAGGTATTGAGCAGGTTGCTGTTGGTCGTGCCCGCGCCCAGATTGGCCCACTCACCCACCCAAGAATCGCCAACGTGGCCGTCGTGCGCCTTGTTGGCGAAGCCCTGGAAGATCGTCCCCCCCACTTCGCCCGCGACCTTGCACCACGGGCCGATCGACGTGTTTCCCTTGATGATCGCGCGATCAAGCACGGTCGAGTGCGGGCCCACGTACGCCGGGCCGATCACCGTGCAGCCGGCCCGCAGCGTCGCGTGCTCGGCGATCACGATCGGGCCCGCCTCGCGGTCGAGCACCACGCCGGGATAGATCTTGGCCTTGGGATGGATCGTCAACGGGTAGCGGCCGAAGCTGAAGGCCATGTCGGTAGGGAAGACGTTCTGCGCGTTGTTGTGCAGGATCGCCAGATCGAGTTCCAGGCACGCGTCGCGCACCCCGCGGAAGTGCCACGGCCGCGCGATCAGCGTCCCCGTCGGTAAGGTCAGCCGCGGCTTGAAGACGCTCGCGTCGGTCCAGCGCCCGCCACGCGTCATCGCCGCGATTAGGTGGCCCGTGCCCTCTTCAACGATAGATTGGCCCGGCTCCAGCGTCAGAAAGTCATCATCGGGGAGCACACACCGGCCGTTGATGCACAACACCGGCTCGTCCGCTGGCAGCGCCGCGTTGATCGGCAGGTCCGGGAACTGCTCACGGGCCAGCGCCTCATGCCCCGGCTGCACGTGCACCGACTTGAGCTCCAGATCAAAGACCCCCAGTAGCCGATCGATCATGTTGATCGCACCGGTTTTAATGGCCCAAACCGGGCGCAGGTCGCTGAGCGGGGCCAGCCGGCCCAGGCCGTCGTCAAAGATGAGGGTCGCGATCATGGCCCAGTGTATCGGCCACTCGGGCTAGCGCGCGTAGCGGCGGCTTGAAGTGTCCGCCAAGCCGAGCACACCGCTCAGCGCCCGGAGAACATAGAACAGGACAAAGGCCACCGCCGAGCTATACGCCGCCCACCCCAGCCGAGACAACAGCTCGCGCGTCGGCGACCACAGCATGGCGCTGTCGAACTGCGCCCGCAGCGTGATCAGGGCCACGGCGATCAGCGCCGCCAGGGCTCCACCGGCCAGCGTGAGCGCCACCAGCGAGAGCGGGTTGCGACGGATCATCAGCCCCCGCAGCGTCAGCGTGACATACGCCGCCGCCAGGAATCCGATTGCGTTAGGCCCGATCAGCGTCACCGTGATCGGGTCGGCCGCCGCGCGTGGGAACTTGGTCAGCAGATCGACCGCCATCCCCGTCAGTAACCCCATCCACAAGGCCTGCGGCGCCTGCGCCGACATCGCGACGAACACCACCAGCGGCAAGACCAAACTCGGAGCCACGCCTGTGTCGCCCAGCCCGAGCGCCGGCCTGAGCGCCAGCTCCAGCCCGATCAACACGTATGCCAGAATGCCCGCAGCGAGAGGATTCATGGTGCGCCTCCCGCTCCGCCGGGCCGGGCGGATGAGTCTGGCGAGCCGTTGAACCGCACGATGACCTCGCCCAGCGCGCGCAGGTCGTACACCGGCTTCACCGTCACCATGGGCCGCTGGTTCGTCGCCATGTCGACTCTTTCAACTCGGCCCACTACCAGCAGCCGCGCCGCCGGGGGCCACTGGCTTCCCACCAATCGAACGATCTGCCCGGGCTTGATCTCTGGCGCGACCATCCCGGGCCGCACCGGCTGGTATTCGACGGGGCCGGCGAGCCGACCCTCGGTCGTCGGCGTCAGCGAGCAGCGCACAGCGCTCGCCAGCCCTTCGCCCGCGCTACCGCCCTCATCGATCATAATGGCGGCGTCCTGCACGCCCGACGCGCGGTCGACGATCGGCAACACGTAGCTGATCAGGTTGTCGGTCGAAACCACGCGACCGATCAAGTGGACATCCTCGAACACGGCCACCGCGTCGGTCGTCACGCCCTGGGCCGCCCCGGCGCGGATCTTGAGCAGCGTGCCGCTCGGGTCGGGCTGGAGATTGATGACGGAGGCGACAAACTGCCGGATGTCGAGCGCCGGGTTGAGGTCGATCCCACGTTGCATGCCGACGATCCGCTCGCGCAGGCGTCGGTTCTCGTCCTCGGCCTGCAAGCGCAGAAGCCGCGTGCGCTCCAGCTCCGCCGTGATTTCCCGGAGCCGTGGATCGGTCTCGTCGTCGAGCCGCGCCGGGCCGCGAAGCGAACGGACCGCCGTGCTGACCGGGCCTTCGATCGGGGCGAGGAGTGTCTGGGCTACGCCGCCAAACCAACCGATGAAGCCGATCCACCGCGCCGGGAGCAGTGAAAGCAACACCAAGCCGAGCACCATCACGGGCATCGAGGCGTTAGGCCGGCGCGAGCTGGAGAGCGATCGAGCCATCAGGTCAGCGCTCCGACCGAGCCCGCCCCGCAAGTACGCCTCACGGGTTCGATCGGCTCCATGCTCACGTCGTTAAACCCCCGGGACCGCGGACGGCTACATGTCCATGTCGTTTTCGAGCGTCCGCTTGACGAGCTCGATGTTGTCGAGGAAGATCGAAGTCCCGCGGGCCACGCATGTCAGCGGGTCGTCGGCGATCCGCACAGACAAGCCCGTGGCGTTCTGGAAGACCGTCGCGATGCCGCGGAGCAACGACCCGCCGCCCGCCAACGTGATCCCGTTCTCAACCAGATCGGCCGCGAGTTCAGGCTCGGCCCGCTCCAGCGTCCGCGTCACGGCGTCCACGATCGCCCCCACCGGCTCCTGCAACGCCTCGCGGATCTCCTCGCTGGTCACCACCGTCTTGCGGGGCAAGCCGCTGATCATGTCGCGCCCGCGCACTTCCAGCGAACGCTCTTCGCCCGCCGGGGCCGCCGACCCGATGTCGATCTTGATCCGCTCGGCGGTCTGCTCGCCGATCATCAGGTTGTAGGTCTTCTTCATGTGCCCGATGATGGCTTCGTCGAAGTCGTCACCCGCGACCCGCAGCGACTCGCAGACCGCGATGTCACCCAGCGACAGAATGGCGACGTCGCTCGTGCCGCCGCCGATGTCCACAATCATCGACGCCTGCGGCTCCGTCCACGGCAGCCCCGCGCCGATCGCCGCCGCCAGCGGCTGCTCGCACAGATACGTCCGCCGCGCACCCGCCCGCTCCGCCGAGTCGATCACCGCTCGCTTCTCCACCGCCGTAATCCCCGACGGGACCGAGATCACCACCCGCGGCCCCACAAACCGGCGCTGCCCCGTGGCCTTGCGGATGAAGTAGCTCAGCATCGCCTCGGTGATCTCGAAATCACTGACGACACCTTCTTTGAGCGGGCGGATCGCCGAGATCGTCCCCGGGGTTTTCCCCAGCATGTCCTTGGCCACCCAACCGACCGCCTCACCGGTAGGCGTCATGATGACTTGATTGGTGCCCTTGCGCACAGCCACTACGGAAGGCTCATTGAGCACAATCCCTTGTCCGCGGATGGCTACCAGGGTGTTGCAGGTGCCCAGGTCGATACCCATGTCGACACTGAACATGCCTAACAACCGGTCGAAGAGCATGGCACTGAGGTCTCCGGCACGCTGTGGTGGGGGGGCAGCGGGTGAGGGGGGGTGAGGGGGGATCTGGCCCACGGTCCACAATCCCTCGGGGGCGCACCGGCCCCGAGGACTATCTGGTGGATGATAGGTTATCGGATTCTTTCCTGCCCGGCCACCAAACTATCCCCAAAGGGTGCCCGGACGAAAAACGCCGCAGAGACCCCTGTTGGGCATCCGCGGCGTTTGGGTGGGGCTAAGAAAAATCCCTAGGTCAGTTGATCCCGGCCGCGGCGTTCACGGACGCCGAGGCCTTGGGCTCCTGGACCCTTCCGGCGGGTAGGGGGGCGAGGGGGCGAATCTCGATGACCTCGCTCTTGGTTGACTTGGCGTCGGGCTTGCGCATCGCGGCTTCCTTCAGGGCAGCATGGGCGGCCTTGGCGTCGAGGTCGAGCTTGGCTCGCGACTCGTAGTTGGTCCGCTGCTCGGCCCCGGCCAGACCGGCCAGTTCGGCTTCCTGCTTGCCGCGGATGTCGGCGATCTTGGACTGGAGATGGTCCAGACTGGCCGCCTTGTAGCGCGACTGCTCGTCGATGGCCTCCTGACGACGCTGGAGAACCTCGATCATGCGATCGTTGCGGGCGATTGAATCGACCTGGCGGTCGAGCTGCCAGAGCTGGACCTGGAACTGCGAACGCTCATTCTCAAGTTTGGTGAGGAGCCCGGCCAGCCGGCTTTCCTGGTTGGTGAGATAGCCCAGGTCGCGCTGGATGTCGCCTAGACGCTGGGTGTAGGCGGTGCGGGTGTTGTTGACCTCGGCCGTTCGGGCGTAGGCCTGTTCCACGCTGAGCCGCTGGTCCTCGAACACGATTTCAATCCGGCGTGGGGCTGGGGCTTCATCGCTGAATGACGCGGGGATGATCGTGGCGCGGGCATCCTCGGCCTGCGACACGAGCTGCTGGAGCGTGCCGAGGTCGGACGCCGCCAGATCGATGACCCTTTGGGTCACGTTGCCCTCGCGTTGGAGCTGGGCGAGCTGGGTGCGGAGCTCGCCGAGGTCGGAGCGGACCTGGGCGATCCGCTTGGGATATTGGGATTCGAGATCGCGGAGCTGGATGCGGAGCGCGACGGGGTCGGTCACCAGCTGGTCGATCTGGCTGGTGACACTGCCCTTGGCCTGGGAAAAGAGGGCCATCACCGGCTGATGCCCGACCAGGAGGGCCAAGCCGCCAGCGCCCAGCACGCTGATCACGCCAACACGGAACACGGTGCGGGTCATCGAAAACATCTGATCGACTCCTCTAGATTCCCGGCCTCATCCCGCAGACTCAGCGGGAAGGAACCCCGCGGCGTCAGCGGCGGGCGGGGTGTGGGGGACGGGGGGTGCGTGGAGACTCTTTCGGAAGTCGCCACGATCTTTTTCATGACGCGCGGAATTCTCGCATCGGGCCCGAAACGGAGCGATAATCATGCTGGTCCCAAAGCCGATCGGGTACAAATGCCCGTTTGACCCTGCCCAACCCTCCCCCGCGTCGCTCGGATCGGGGCCCCGGAGCCGCGAATAGATGCTCAACAAGCTCACCACCAGCTTTGTGTCTCGGCTACGTGCCCAGGACCAGACGGCATGGTTCGAACTCTGGGAGACGTTTGGCCCGGTCTTGCGGATTCAGCTTCAAAAGTGGGGTAAAGGACGGATCGGGCCGCAGACCGTCCAAGACCTTTCGCAGGAAACGCTGGCCGCCCTTTCCGACTGCATCGACCGCTATGACCCGCGGAAGGGGGCCCGCTTCTCGACCTGGCTGCTGGCAATCGCCAAGCATGTTTTGGGCGACGAGATGGACCGCCGCCACGCCCAGAAACGCGGCGGGAACAAGCGGCCGGCGGA
>Ga0105049_10002635_pt1 | contig 21260 bp, 18 predicted proteins | sample MAT06_FD_78087 | JGI IMG/M metagenome (GOLD analysis project Ga0105049, IMG submission 78087) | Freshwater microbial communities from Lake Fryxell liftoff mats and glacier meltwater in Antarctica - MAT-06 | ecosystem: Environmental > Aquatic > Freshwater > Ice > Liftoff microbial mat | place...
AGCAAAAATTTTTCAGTTTTCCGGCAGCAACTTACTATGTAAACAAAGATGAGTTTGATTTTGCCATGGAAAAAGGTAAGCCATCTTTTTCTCCCGATGAGTTTAGTATTTTAGGTGACGCTGATAAAGTTATTTTCACAAAAGGTAACGGCATTATTGATGACTACATTAAGTATGAAGTTACAGGCGGTCACAGCCCGTTTCACCAGGTATTTACCATAGAAGAAGATGGCGAGCATTTATTTTTTGGCGCCGACGTTGCTCCACAACTAAGCCAGATGAAAAGCCGCTTTATAGCTAAGTATGATTTTGATGGAAAATTATGTATGGAACTACGACAGCAATGGTGGCAGCAGGCACAAGAAGAACACTGGACTTTTTTATTCTATCATGATATTGCCACACCTGTATTTGTAGCCTGATAAGATGTAACAAAATGCCCATCATAACGACGGGCTGTATTTTTTAAAAGAATAAACCTTGGTATGATACAGAATATTTTTTTAAGCTATTGTTGGTTTGTTATCCAGTTCTTCACCTAACCTTCTAAACCCACAAAACCTTCTAAACCCACATGAGAGAATGACTAAAATACCACTTAATCACTAAACTGTTATTAGTTCTGTTTGCCTCTTCTTAATAAAGGCCTGTCCATCTGCCGGGGCTTTTGTTGGTTTCGCATTGCTTTTATCAACAGTTGTCTGAACCTGGTTTCGGCTCCAAACATTCGGTTTACCCGCTGGTCTCCCAATACTTTTGAAAACTGATCTTTATAATGCTTGCGCAGATTCAACACTTTTTCATCCCTGTCCAGTACATTGTCGTTACCTTTTTCAAAAGTCGCATTTAATTCCCTGGAATACTGGTTGTACACCGGCCAAAATTTTTGTGCTTCGTCAGGCGTAAGCTCCAATTCTTTGCTGATAAATGCAACTTTCAACGCTTCAATATTTTGTTGCTTTTTTTCCGGCAACTGGTTTGCATCTTCCTGCGCTATTGCTGTTTGTAAGCAAAAGAAAACAGAAAATATAAGTAGTAATTTTTTCATGGTTGTACTTTTAAATTAGTTATTCAATTGTCCGGCCTCTACATCAGTTATAAAATTATCCAGTGTTTTATCATTTAAAAGATATTCTTCCTGAGAAGGCACAATGTTTTCATTAATCGATGAACTAAGTAAATTTACATCTGCCTCAGTACCTGTTTTTTGCAGGTAGTTTATAATATCTTCTTGCGATAAACTATTCAATGTTTCATTAAATTTAGTTTCGTTCATAGCTTTCCCTTTTTCTATACTGCTATCAAGGGCTGCAAATTCATTGGTGTTAATATTTGCAGGTTTATTGTAATAGTTAAATGCTATCATACTGATGGCCCCAATAAATAGTGCCGCAACAGCGTACTTAATGAATGATAAACGTCCCGCCATAGTAACTACTTTACCTGGCCTTTTACCTGCTATTTTTTTAAGAACAGTTGCTGATAAATTATTAAAATAACCTGCCGGAATTTCTCCTAAATTTTCTTTGTTGCAGGAAGACAGCAAAGGAGCAATATGCTGCAGTTCAGCTGCATTGTTTTCTATACTATTGATTTTTGACAGTAAATCGGTACCGAGTGAATCAAAATAATTAACCGGTATTTCAAATACATTTTTCTTAGATAAATCATTCAGCAAAACTGAAAATCCATCACCTGTTTCATTAATTGTATCCGGCTGCTGCGTTTTTATTTTCTTAATAATATTTTTTGCCAAATTATCAAAATAGCCATTAGGGACTGATAAAGACAAATTACCCTCTGTTGAATCATTTATGTTGCCCGTATTTTTGATTGTATCAATCACCGCAACTGAAATCTGGTTAAAATAGCCAGCGGGTGTTGTAAATACATTGATGTGCTTTATACCTGCAAGCAGCGGGCTAAGGGCTTTTAATTCATCTTGTATATTATCATTCATTTCCATTACACTTATTCAGACGCTTTTTAGGGCCGCTGGTTTAATTATTCAATATATAATTTTCAATTTTTTTAACTGCGTGATGGTAGCTTGCCTTTAATGCGCCTTCGCTGGTTTCAAGCACAATGCTCATTTCCTGGTAAGGCATTTCATCGTAATAGCGCAGGTTAAATACCACCCGTTGCTTTTCCGGCAATTCCTGCATGGCCAATTGTAATTTCCATTCTGCCTTTTGGCCATCAAAATTTTTATCTGCTTTTAATTTGTTACTCAACCCGTTTTCTACATCGCTTAGGGATACAGTAGTTCTTCTTTTTTGTTGCTCCAAAAAAGTAAGACTTTCGTTGGTTGCAATCCGGTACATCCAGGTATAAAGCTGACTGTCCTCCCGAAAATTGTCCAATGCATTCCAAACCTTTATAAACATGTTCTGCAATACATCATCTGCATCTTCATGCACTACCACCATCCGGCGAATATGCCAATACAACTTTTCCTGGTATTTTTTGATGATACCGGTAAAGCCCTTTTCTTTTGTTGCAGGCTCTTTAAATTGTTGCAGCAATTCCTTGTCGTCTAAATGTTGTACTTGCATAACGTATTGGATGAGATAGGGTAAAATTTAAAAAACCAATACTAGGATTGGTTTTTTTTCGAAAAGTTTAATCAGCCGTTATTTTTCTATACCGTTCTAATATGCTAGCCGTTTTTTCTTGCCATCACCTTTTCTGCAGCTATCACAATATTTGGTGTATCTAAACCATACTTGGTAAGCAATTCTGTAGGTTTACCACTTTCGCCAAAAGTATCATTGGTGCCAATATATTCAATTGGTATGGGAAGATGTTTAGCTGCCACCTGTGCAATGCTATCACCTAATCCTCCTATGATATTGTGCTCTTCGCAGGTAACTGCACATTTAGTTTTGGCGATAGATGCTAGTATAGCCTCTGTATCCAATGGCTTAATGGTATGGATATTTATTACTTCAACGCTAAATCCTTTTTCTTCCAGAATTCTGCCAGCTTCTACGGCCTTCCACACCAAATGACCACAGGCAAAGATGCTAACATCCTTACCATCAGAAAGTTTTTGGGCTTTACCAATTACAAAGTCGGCTTCGTTTGTAAAAATGGGCCATACCGGGCGACCAAAGCGCAGGTAAACCGGTCCTTCGTATGCTGCAATGGCAATGGTGGCTGCTTTTGTTTGATTGTAGTCACAGGGTACAATTACCGTCATACCCGGCAGCATTTTCATCAGGCCTATATCTTCTAATATCTGGTGGGTAGCGCCATCTTCGCCAAGGGTAAGTCCGGCATGACTGGCACATATTTTTACATTTTTATTGCTATAAGCAACCGATTGACGTATTTGATCATACACACGACCGGTAGAAAAATTGGCAAACGTGGTGGTATAAGGAATTTTTCCGCCAATGGTAAGGCCTGCAGCAATGCCAATCATGTTGGCTTCTGCAATACCACATTGTATAAATCGCTCGGGAAATTCTTTTACAAAACCATTTAATTTAAGGGAACCCAATAAATCGGCAGTAAGTGCCACTATATTTTCGTTGGTTCTTGCTGCTTCTAAAATGCCGTCTCCAAAGCCGCTGCGGGTATCTTTATTGCCCGTTACTTGTATTGCTTTTAACATGTTAATTTATTTCTTTTAAACTTTATAATAAATATTGTCACAAGATAAGGGATGCAGTAAAAACAACAGTTAATTTTTTACCCGTTAACCAGCTGTTCATTTTTAAGTTTTAGTTCCCATTGCCAGGCAGTGGCCATCATATCTTCGAGGTTATATTTTGGTACCCATCCCAGTTCAGTAGTAGCCTTGTTGTTATTGGCATATATCGCCACAACATCGCCGGCCCTACGTGGGCCAAGTGAATAATTCAATTTTACGCCACTTACTTTTTCAAAAGCAGCAATTACTTCCTTTACCGTGTATCCATCGCCGGTGCCAAGGTTAAAAATTTCTGTATTGCTTTTATTCTTTTTATCAATTAAATAATTTAAAGCCAATGTATGTGCATGGGCAATATCGCTTACATGGATATAATCACGAACACAACTTCCATCCCGGGTATCATAATCGTGGCCGTAAACCATCATAGTCGGTAATTTGCCAATGGCGGTTTGCGTAATAGCGGGTACTAAATTGGCAGGCCTTCCCAACGGAATTTCGCCCAGCATTATGGAGGGATGAGCACCAACCGGGTTAAAATACCGCAACAAAATCGCCTGTATGTTATTGCTTTTCACTGTATCTTTTACAATTACTTCGCCCATCTGTTTGGTAGCGCCATAGGGAGACTCAGCTGGCTTTTGCGGAGTTTCTTCTGTTACCGGTATACTATCAGGATTGCCATAAACAGTGCAGGAAGACGAGAATACAAAATGGGGCACATTAAATTCTTCGGCACATTTTAAAATATTAACCAAAGAGATAAGATTGTTTGCAAAATACAACAATGGTTTTTCCACCGATTCCCCTACTGCTTTGTAAGCCGCAAAATGAATGATACCAGCTATGCCTTCATTTTCAATAAATATATTTCGGGTACTCCCCAAATTGCACAGGTCAACCACATAATTAGGTATTTTTTTACCAGTTATTTTTTCTGCATTTATAAGGATATCGCTGTTACTTCTGGAGTTATCATCTACAGATATAACCTCAAATCCATTTTCCAATAAATCAACAATTGTATGAACACCTATATAGCCACATCCGCCTGTAACGAGTATTTTTTTCATGGTTTTATTAATTGATTTGTGTAAAAATAAATCTTTATGCGTATCAGGGTGCAATTAAAATCCGATAAAAAATCAGCTTGCACCTAACTGGATTTTTACAGCAATAATTGTTTTATTTGTTGTTGTACGATAGCACCCATGGTTTTGCAATGTGCAAAATGATGCACATGATGATACGTATTCAATTCCTTTCTTAAAATAACCACTTTATAGTTTTCAGATATTTCTTCCTGTAGCATGGTATTCATCAATAATTCTAGCCGATGTTGGTTGGCAACGTATAACGAAGCCAGTTTTTTTCGTTCATCCTGCCTTATTTTTTCGATCCTGCTCTTATCCAGCACTGCAACGGAAAGTTCTACAAACAAAAGATTTTCCTTGTAAAACTGCGGCAGGTACAGGTTGAGTTTACCCTCATAGCATTGCTGGTCAAAATCTATGGCTTTAATCCGAAAGGAGTTAGCAGTGGTTTCATTTTGCAGCACTACAAAGTTATAGCTACGCATATCGCCCAGCAGCCTTACAAAACATCTTTCGTTAAAACGAATAAATTCCTCCGCAATTAGTTGTTGTTCATTGTAAGATAATTGATTTACCGAAAGCAAAAACTCATCGCCGGGTACACCATCAATATGCGTTTCTACCAGGGTGTTTTGATGGTATAAAAAATTAGTTTGGTTAGGTGAGAGTAACTGCTCCAGTTCCAAACCATAAATCCTGCTGGCATCCGCAGCTTTTATGTAAAAATAATTACTGGAATTATCAGCATTGTTGATAAGGCTTATTCTAAAAGGCAGGCTGTTGGCAAATTCACAAAAGTCAATAGCAGTAATGCGGTAATTAGCAGTTGGCAGTTGATGCAACAGTTGATAGGTAGCTATTAATTTAGATGTTATTGCTGCCAGTATGGTTGGCTCGTACAACACATTTTCCCAATGGGTATGTTTACCATTTTTATCTTTAATTGCATTGGTATATTGGTAATGAAACAAATCGGAATAGGCGATGGGCAACTCAATATCCCTGTTAAATAATTGCAGGTAATGTTGTAATTGATGGCTAACCGGGTAAACTTCCTTTTGCATTAATGGCCTGTCGTTGTCTTTACTAAGGGCGGCATTAATGATGTGATGGAAGTGCATGATATAAGCGGAAAATAATAAAGAAAGTTACTTTTATGGGCTTGTTTTTTGCATTTTAATCTTAATTGGCGCTAACAAAAATTTCAATGAATAGCTGCTATGATGAATTCTGTAAAATAAGTAACAGAACTACAAACCCATTAAACATTTATCGGAACTGAATGCACGGCTGCAGCCATTTCTCTGATTAAGGATTCGTCTTTTTCAATGGCATTGCCAACTACAATTACGTCGGCACCTGCTTTGCAATTGAGATACGCTTTTTCGGGCTCAATAATACCGCCGCCAATAATTAATGGTACCTGTATAGCTTTCGAAACCTGTTCTATCATGCTTTCTGTGATAGGCCGCTTGGCGCCACTGCCTGCATCCATATATATTAATTGCATGCCCAACATTTCGCCGGCCATGGCAGTGCAAACAGCAATTTCATTTTTATCAGCCGGCAACGGACTGGCATTGGATATATAAGAAACCGTGGTAGGTGCTCCGCCGTCTACTACCATATAGCCGGTAGGCATTATCTCCAGACCGCTCTTTTTTACTGCCGGTGCAGATACTACGTGTTGCCCAATAAGCAGCTCTGGATTTCTGCCACTGATTAAAGACAGGTATAATAAAGCATCTGCATATTTACTTACCTGCGAGGGGCTTCCCGGAAAAAGTATAGTGGGGATGGAACAGGTTTTTTTAATGAGTTGAAGACATTCATCTAAATAATTAGAAATTACAAGACTGCCACCAACAAAAAAATAATCCACTTTAGCTGCTACGGCCAACTCAATCAACTGCCCCATATTACTATCGTTTACCTTGTCGGGGTCTATAAGTACGGCAAAAGATTTTTTACCGGATCGCTTGCGCTCTGTTATGGAATTGTAGATAGGTTTTAACATCAACTAATGGTTCGTTATTGGCAAAAATTGTATTTTTTTTCCTTTTATTAAAATAAAGATACCAAATGAATGTATTTGAAAATGTATGTTAGTCAATTAAAGGTAAATTTGATGATGGATATTTCAGCAGAACTGGTATTTAAAACAGCCCGAAGCGGAGGAAAAGGGGGGCAAAATGTGAACAAGGTGGAGACCATGGTGGAAGGTTATTGGGCTGTTGCAAAATCCGGGTTACTAAATGAGGATGAAAAAAACCTTGTTTATCTAAAATTAGCCAATAAAATTACCGGCGAGGGCATGTTGCTGGTAAAAAGCCAGACGGAACGAACCCAATTGGCCAATAAAGAGGAAGTGATAAAAAAAATGAATGCGTTGGTAACAAAGGCACTGCTTATTCCTAAAAAACGAAAACCTACCAAACCCGGTAAGGCAGCCAAACAAAAACGGATTGATACAAAAAAGAAAACGGGAGAAGTAAAACTGAACAGAAAAAAAGTAATTGTATAAAAATGAAGTACCTGTTGCCTATTGCTGTGCCCTTGCTTTTATTATTTAATCTACATGCTATTTGCCAAACAAAGGGAGGCCTTAAGGCACCTATTAAATTTGGAACTGCTACCATTATTTTTAACAATACGGTAAATCATCGGCCATTGGTACTAATTGATAGTACCTATGCCAATCCTTTTGGAGAGCAATACAGTTTATCCAAATTTAAATATTATATCTCCGGCATCAGGTTATTTAACGCTCAAAAAAAATGGGAGCTTAAACAAGGTTATTACCTGATTAATCAAAGTATCGACAGTTCTTTACAGTTAAATATTGCCTTACAGGAAAATAGCTATGATAGTATTGCTTTTTTGTTGGGGGTAGATAGTGCCCGTAATACAAACGGCGCACAAAGGGGTGCACTCGATCCCCTGAATGATATGTTCTGGACCTGGCAATCGGGCTACATCATGCAAAAGCTGGAAGGTACCTCACCGCATAGCAGCATTGTAAATAATAAAATAGAATATCATCTTGGTGGGTACAGCGGTGCAAACAGTGTTTTGCAACAAGTGGTACTGCCTTTTCCAGGTAACAACCTGCTGGCAATAAAAAGAGGTAGTAACAGCATCATCAATATTAATGCGGAAATCAATCATTTCTGGAGTGGGGTAGTAGCTGTAAAAATAAAGGATATGCCCGTTTGCAGTGCACCGGGTTTACTGGCTAAAAAAATGGCAGCTAATTTTAGCAAACTTTTTACTGTTTCATCAGTTGTTAATAATTAATAAAAATATCGTTACCTGGTTTGAAGATAAACATTACCATATTTCTTTTACTGATAATCACTTTTTTAAGTGCCTTTATCAATCGGCTCCAAAACTGGCAACCCCACTATTTAAAATTGGTAATTCCAAAAGGCTGGCCAAAGCCGGCCAAAGATATTTTTGCAACCAATCCTTTAACTGAGGAGGGCTTTCAATTGGGAAGAAAATTATTTTATGATGGAAAATTGAGCAGGGATGGCAGCATAGCCTGTGCCAGTTGTCACCAGCAGTTTGCAGCCTTTACCAGTTTTGACCATGATTTTAGCCATGGCTTCAACAATAGTTTTACCACCCGCAATGCTCCCGGTTTATTTAACCTTGCCTGGATGCCTGCCCTGCATTGGGATGGCGGCATCAATCACATTGAAGTGCAGCCCTTGGCGCCGCTAACTGCACCCAACGAAATGGCCGAAAGTTTAGAAAATGTACTTAAAAAAATTGCAGCAGATACTGCGTACAAAAGGCTTTTTAAAGCAGCTTTTGGTGATGCCGGCATCAATAGCCAGCGCATGTTAAAAGCCCTGGCACAATTTACTGGCAGTATTCAATCTTATAACACACGGTACGATAAAGTAAAGCGTGGCGAGGCCAGCTTTACCATTAGTGAACAATATGGCTACAATGTATTTAAAGCCAACTGCAACGCTTGCCATACAGAACCGCTGTTTACCGATAATTCATTTAGAAATAATGGACTTACCCTTCACCCAACATTAATGGATATGGGCAGAATGAAAGTAACAGGCAGGCCTGAAGATTCTTTAAAATTTAAAGTGCCCGGTCTGAGGAATGTAGCACTGACTGCACCTTATATGCATGATGGCCGATTGTACACATTATCCCAGGTGGTGGAGCATTACAGAAATAAAATCAATAACACTCAGCCAACCATTGATTCGCTTTTAAAAAATAAAATTACTATCAGCAACCAGGAAAGGGTAGACCTGATTTCTTTTTTATATACCCTTACAGATGAGGAAATGATGCATGATAAAAGATACAGTGCACCACAGGTAGATACAGGCATTTTATCTAAGCATTTGCATTAAAAATTAATAGTTAATCCTAAAAATTAATATTAGTTGAGGCTAGTTAAAATTACCCCCGGCAAATAGCTTCTTATTGTTTGCGTTTGTTTTTAAGCGTTTCAAAAATCAGCATTTGTTTTTCAACCTCTGCTTTTTGTGCCGCTTTCTTTTTTATATTTTCCTGAATATCAGATTCAATTCTTTCTTTCTTTTTTACAAGGTCTACACCATCGGCTGATAAATTGGCTAATTTTTTATCTTCTTTTTTTGTAATCTCATCTTGTGCTGATATTTGCATCTCAAGGTCGAATGCGGTCACGTTATTTTGTTGCTCATTTAAAAATTGTTTGGCATTACTGATCACTGAGTCGTTTTCAGCCCCGCTCAAAAATTTTTCGTACCCGTTTGATAGCAAAAAAGTGAGTATCGTATTATCCTTTTCCCTTCTGCTTTTGGGGTCGGCTTTAAAGTAAATGTCGTATATGCCGGGGCCCATTTTCGGTAATCTTACCTCTTTAAAAGTATAGTAACCCTTTGTCTCTTTTCCTTTGTATCCTAAACGCTCAAAATAATCAACAAATGATTTTACAACAGTTTTTTCGGGGAAGGGAATTTCTATTTCTATGGCAGGTTGCTTTATTTTTTGGTACTCAGCGGTTACAGAACGGGCTTGCGCAAATGATGCAACAGCAATAAAGATTAAAGCTGCTAATAGTAGTGATTTTCTCATTTTCATTAATTTTTATAAAGATACAATCCGTAAAAACACGATGCTTTAAATTTAAAAAAAATGAAGCCGTTTATTTTGTTTTATACAACTATTTTTGTTGCTCAACTTTTTTTCCATTGAGTAATATTAAAAATTTAGCAGGTCAAACGCTTTGGTATGGTGTAAGTTCAATAGCTGCAAGATTGATCAATTACCTGCTTACTCCTTATCTTACCTACACAGCATCTATCAAAACATCTGATTATGGTAAAATGGCGCTGGTTTATTCTGCTATCCCTTTGTTGAACGTGCTTTTTACTTATGGTTTTGAAACAGCCTATTTTCGTTTTGCTTCAAAAGAGGAGAACCAAAAAACCATCTACAACACGGCCGCTCTATCGCTGATTGCCACCACTTTTTTTTTCACGCTGGTACTTTGGCTCAATCAAACAGTTTTGGCAGGGTTGATTGGCTTAAAAGATTTTCCGCAACTGATACAACTGAGTATTGCCATTATAGCCATTGATACACTTACTAAAATTCCCTTTGCCAGGTTGCGGCAGGAAGGCAGACCCAGGAAATTTGCTTTTATCAATATTTTTGCAATTGTAGTAAATGTTTTTTTTACCTGGTTTTTTATTGGGTATTGCGCCGGCCATGCAGCCGCAAACGCTGATAGCTGGGTTACGTTGTTTTATAATCCCTTGCAAAATCCTATTTACTATGTGGTACTGGCCAACCTTATACAGGCTGTAATAACCTTGTTGCTTTTATCAAAAGAAATTGCACAAATTCGTTTTCAATTTAATACAAAACTTTGGCTACAGATGATGCTTTATGCCATGCCATTAATTATAGCCGGTATGGGAGGCATGATCAATGAAACCTTTGACAGACTTATGTTGCGTTGGTGGCTGCCGGGTACTGCCCTTCATAAAGATTCGGAAGTGGGTATTTATAATGCCTGTTACAAATTATCTATTTTAATTTCACTTTTTATACAGGCATTTCGCATGGGTGCAGAGCCATTTTTCTTTAAACAGGCAGAAGGTAAAAATCCACAACGCACCTACGCAAGGGTGATGAAGTTTTTTGTGATTGTTATTACGCTCATGTTTTTAGTGGTAAGTTTATACATGCCGGTGTGGAAAAATTTCATAGGGCCAAGGTATTGGCAGGGCCTTGCCGTAGTGCCCATTCTTTTATTGGCCAATATGTTTCTGGGTATTTATTACAACCTGAGTGTTTGGTATAAGCTGGGCAATAAAACCATTGCAGGCGCATGGATAACACTGATAGGTGCCGGCATTACCATTGCCATCAACTTTGCTTTTATTCCATCTTACAGTTATATCGCCTGTGCCTGGGCTACCTTTTTCTGCTATGGCAGTATGATGGTAATATCATTTATTTGGGGACAAAAGGAATACAGGATACCTTATGCCTGGAAAAAGTTACTGGCCTACATTGTTATTGTAGTGCTGTTGTTTTTTATTCACAAAGGCATTACTTATTTATGGAGTAACACAATTTTAAGCCTCACCGTTGCAACTATTTTAACGGGATCCTATTGTTGGTTTATTGGCTTAATAGAGAAAAAAGAATTACCTCAGTTGCCATTGGTGGGCAGGTATTTTAAAAAATAAGACTGTTTGAATATGTTGGCTATTTCTTATTTTGATGTGCTTTGAGAATATTACAAACCTATACGTAAAATGTCATTTGTTCCGTAGCAATCCTGATGCGTCATGCTAAGGATATTTCCCCTCATTTTTTTACATCAAATTAATTTTGAAAATCAATATAACTGTATTTACGCCAGTGTGTAACCTGTTTGTAGCTTCGCCATTACATCAATGCAAACCCTGCGCCAGCGGCGCAGCCTGTAAATTTGAGAAATGTAGAAAAACGCAAGGTTGCCCCGCTGGGGCCATGCGGTTTATGTTATAATTTTCTACAAACAGGTTACGCCGCCGGCTTAAAAATACCAATACTAAAAGCCCTTGAAACCTTTTCCACATATATTTTATAGCTATTTAATTAAAAAATTAGCCTTACGCATATGCCATAGCCATCTGCATGTCTACGGAACAAACCCAAATATGGTAATACGTTAAAATAAGAATTAGCCCGGATGATACTTTTTGATTGTAGTTTTTCAACCAAATGCAACTGATAATTCGCAGCCCTCTCCTTTTTTTGAAAGGATGGAAACAATTCCATTAAAAAGGGAAGCTCTTGTTTTTATATTTATCAAACCTACACCACCTGATACTTTATCTGTATCAAAGCCTACGCCGTTATCTTTTATTGACAGTAACAATTTACCCCCTGTCTGTGTAAGTTTTAAAGCGATTTTACTTGCCTTTGCATGCTTTAAAATATTATTAAACTGTTCCTGTACAATGCGGTAAATAGCTAGCCGCATTTTATCAGACATTGTGGTTTCGTCTATTTCAGCAATGTCGGTTGAAATTTGAATATTGGTAGAGTTTTCAGTAATATCAACTACTTTTTCTATTGCAAGTTTAAGTTGAGCTTGTTCCATAGAAGGCGGTATCAGCGCATGGGAGAGTGCCCTTAATTCCTGTATGGCTGATGAAATTAGCAGGTCGGTTTCCTGGATATATTCTTCTGGCTCATTTGTATGCTTCTTAACCATACCCAGGTATAATTTTGAGCTTGCCAGTATCTGGCACACATTATCATGTAGCTCACATCCAATCTGGTCTCTTTCTTTTTCCTGTGCAGATATTACAGCATCTGTTATTTCTTTTTGATTTTTTATCCGTTCATCATCTAACTGCTGCTCCAGCAATATCTTTTCTGTAACATTACTGCCAATAGCTAAAATGGCAATTTTGCCATTAACTACAATACGGTGAGAGGTAATGTCCATGTAAATAAGCTCTCCGTTTTTTTTGCGATGCTCCCAAAGGGCAGATAAAATTTCTATTTCTTTTGAAAGCATCTTCTCAGCAATACGCTGAATTTTATCCAAATGTTTAATATCTCTTATATCCATTACGGTCATATGAGAAAACTCTTCTTTGTTATATCCATACAATTGCAGGCAGGTTTCATTGAGGTCAACGAATTTCAAATTTTCAGGATCCCAGATAAATATCGACTGTGGATTCATGTTAAAAAGGTATCTGTATTTTTCCTCGGATTCCTGTATTAAAACTGCTGTATTTTTTCTTTCTGTAATATCCCTGTAGTTAGCTACAATGCCATTAACAGCAGGCTCATTTAGCAGGTTTTGAAAAGTATTTTCTATCCACCTGTATTCGCCTGAAGGCAATTTTATTCTTAGTTCTAAAGATTTTACCTGCCCTGGATTGGAAGTAATTTCTAAAAAGCAATTTACTACAGCACCTAAATCTTCAGGATGTACAAGATCCGTAAAGGCATCCTCCAAATCCTCGTTAAGTGGCAAACCAAGAATTTTTTTTCCTCTCTGACTCATCTCCAACACCTTTCCATCGGTATCAACCAGTAAAAGCCCATCTGTACTGTTTTCTATTAATGCCCTGTAGCGTTTTTCGTTTTGCTCCAGTTGCTGCTGGTTCTTTTTGCGCTCTATACTGTAGCTGATACTTTTTAACAAAATAGCAGGGGTTACTTCATCTTTAATAAGATAGTCCTGCACACCAAGTTTAAGACTGTCAATACCAAACTGCTTATCGGTGAAACCGGTTAATACTATTACAGGCCGGCCTTGGGCAAGTGATATAATTTCAGTTATTGAATCCACCCCATTGCTATCGGGTAAGCTTAGGTCAAGCAAAATAATGTCGAAGTCATTTTTACCCATTGCGGTAAGGGCGGCCATCAACGTTTTTGCGTGTACCAATTTACTGTCGGGTAATACCATTTTCAGGTATTCACTTACCAATATAAAGTCGCCTATGTTGTCTTCAACCAAAAGCAATTTAAAATCTTTGGCTAATGTGGTCATACAAAAAGTTTTTTAAATTAGAACTTACTATTTTAAATAATAACCGTCAATTTTCCTTCGTCTAAACTAAACCTAACTTACTTCACTAAAATTCCCCTTAAGTTCAGGATGATGTTTCAATTCATTAATCATATCTAATGTAAGTGGCTTTTTTAAAAATGCAATTACATTTGGGTTATCATCTGCCCGTTGTTTTTCATCAGGATTTACGCTGGAAGATAATATGACTATTTTAATGCCAGGGAATTGATGTATAAATTTTTCTTCCATTTTTTCAAGAAACTCCCAACCTCCAATAATTGGCATATTAAGATCAAGAAAAATTACGGCGGGTATGTCATCCGGTGTGCCATCTATTGCAGTTAATTTTTGAAAGTAGTTGATGGCTTCATCCCCGTTCATAAACGGCAAACATTTTTTTGCAAATGCAGTACGGCTAAAAATCATTTGGTTTAGCATTTGAGTAACCCTGTCATCATCTATAGAAAAAATAAGGTTATGCATAAGCTGGCTGTTTTTTAAATTTTAATGTAAAGGTAGTTCCTACATTGATGGTACTGGTTACTTTTATAGAGCCACCAAGTGCATTCATTTGCGACTGCACCAGGTAAAGGCCTATTCCTTTGCTGTCGGCGTTGTTATGAAAGCGTTGGTGAAGCCCGAATATTCTTTCCTTAATAACAGTCATATCCATGCCTATCCCATTATCAGCAAAAATCAATTCTACTCCATCCTCTACTAAATAGCTTTGTATATTTACCTGCAACCTACGTTCCGGAGATGCATATTTGAGGGCATTGGAAAGCAAATTGGTAAAAATACTTTCTAAATATACTGCATCAAATTGTACGGTGGGTGCATTTACAAAATTGCTTGTTATTGTAGCGCAACTATGTACTATCAATGAATTTAGAGAGCGGGTTACTTTATCAGTGATATCACTAAACAATAATGCTGTTTGTTTTCTGTTGCCAGATTTTTTTATAAGAATGGCTTCCATCAAATCATTCAAGGTTTCGTTTAGCTGAAAAGTAGATTCTTTAAAAGCTTTCAGCAATAGCCTGGTATTGTCATCTGTTATTTTATCCCATTCAATCAGGTTAATAATAGATATTAAATTGGTTAGTGGAGCTCTAAGGTTGTGGCTTGTGATGTAAGTATATTGTTTTAGTTCTGCGTTGCTTTTGGTTAGTTCACTTATTAATTGTTTTTTTTCTTCTTCATTTTTTTTACGGCTGGTAATATCCCTAAAGTTGAGTACTACCGCATTTACCGCAGTATCGTGCAGTAAATTATGAAAATTAGTTTCCAGCCATATATATTCTCCTTGCGGGCTTAATACCCTGAAATCGGCATCAAGTACTTTGTTGGTTTCAATAACTACTGCCGAAAATAATTTGAATACTTTTCTTACATCTTCCGGGTGTAAAAATCCAGGGGTGCTTATGCCGATTACTTCAGTTGCAGGGTAACCCAGAATTTTGCTGGTAGTGTTGCTCATTTCAATAATGTAGCCGTCTTTGTTTAATAAGGCAAGCCCATCGGTGCTATTTTCTATCAGTGAGCGAAAGCGTTTTTCACTTTGCGTCATTTGCACCTGAATTCTTTCCCGCTCTATGCTGTAAAGTATACTTTTTTGAAGAATTGCACTACTGATATCATCTTTAACCAGGTAATCCTGTACACCTAGCTTAAGGCTGTTAATGCCGGTTTCTTTATCGGCAAATCCGGTTAGTACAATTACAGGAGGTACGCCGGGCAAAGCTTTTAGCTGGTTGATGGATTGCTCGCCCTTGCTATCTGGTAACGTAAGATCAAGTAAAATGATATCTATCGGCTGTTGCTTTAATACCGTTATTGCTGCTGCCAAATAGGAGCAGTGAATGATATTGGCAAGCGGAAACGCCTCTGAAAGGTAATCAGTAACCAAAATGAAGTCACCTTTATTGTCTTCTATTATTAATACCTGCAGTTTATTGGATGTGGGCATGTTATAAAATATAAGCGTACGTATTTTTTTATTTCATCAGCAGGCAAAAAAAGTATACGCTTAACACAGAAACTGTACACTACTTATTTGCCAATTTTCTATTTGAATAAATACTTGTTTGTTATTTAGGTCTTTATCTAAACTTCTAAACCATCTAAACACAAATGATTTAATTAATTTAAGAGGCCTTAATTACTAAACCATTATTATACAGGTTTGGGTATGGTAAAAAAGAAAGTTGATCCCTCCCCTGGTTTAGATTCCATTGTTATAGTGCCTCCATACCGCTCAACAATTTTTTTGCAAACTGCCAAACCAATACCTGTTCCGCTATATTCATCTTTATTATGAAGGCGTTGAAACATGATAAAGATTTTATCACTGAATTTTTCGTCAATACCAATTCCATTATCTTTAACAGCAATCAGCCAGTCGTTTGGCCTTTCTGTACCGGTAACATATATAATTGCCTTGTTGCCTGCCTGCTGATATTTAATGGCATTGCTTATCAGATTTTGTAATAATTGTTCCATTTCTAATTGTACCGCCATTACAACCGGCAAGCCATCCGTATAAATGGTGGCGCCATTAGTAAGTATTTCATATCGTAATATTATTTGTACTTCCTTCACTACGTTTTGCAAATTAACCTTCTGGGTTTGCTGGTGTTTACTTGCCAGCCGGGAGTACAGCAGTAAGTCATTTATCAACTGCTTCATTCTGTTAGATCCATCCACGGCATAGCGTATATAATCAGTTGCAGTTTCGTCCAGTACATCTTTGTACTTTTTTTGCAACAGATTCATAAAGCTGCTTACCATCCGCAACGGCTCCTGCAAATCGTGTGATGCTATAAAGGCAAACCGTTCCAGTTCTTTATTGGATATAGAAAGGTCATATGCTTGTTTTATCAGGGCCGCCTCTGCTTTTTTCCTTTGTGTAATATCTTTTGAGTTAACAATGATTGCTTTAATAGCGGGGTTTAATAACTGATTGTTTGCCTGCCCTTCCATCAAAACATATTCTCCAAACTTATTCATAACCCTATATTCAACTACATTTGAGTTGCCGGGAGTCAATAACATTTTTTCCATTTCAATAGCTAACATTGCTATATCATTGGGGTGCATAAATTCAAATAAATTTCTGCCAATGGTTTCTGTTTCATTGTACCCCAATACCTGTTTTACTGAGGCACTTTGGTAAACTATATTGCCATAATTATCAATAAGGGTGATAATATCAGAGATATTATGCACCATGCTTTTAAATTTTTCTTCACTTAGTTTCAAAGCCTTTTCTGCCAGTTTTTGTTCTGTAATATCCAGGTGTATACCAATGGTGCCAACCATTTTACCTTCATCATTGTAATGTGGGGCACCACTTATAAGCCACTCTTTTGTTTCGCCTTTTTTATTAATTAATATTCTTTCATATACCCCGGCAATGCCCCTTTCCCGTTCAGCATTTATTTCAATTAATTTAAAATTAGTTTCACTTTTTGCAAAGAGTGTTTTAGCAGATTTTCCAATTATTTCTTCCATACTGTAGCCGCTCATCTCACAAAAACTATTGTTGGCAACCTCAATTATTTCATTTGTATCTACTTCCAGCAGTCCAAGATTAATATTGGCAATAATATTCCGGTATTTTTCTTCGCTTAACCTCAATGCAATTTTTACATTTTTTTCTACGGTCATGTTCACTACAGTAGAAAGCATAAATGCCTTACCCTTGATAGTAATAATTGCTATGGATAAAAGCCCGTGAATTACCTGCCCACCTTTAGTTAGAAATTCGATTTCCTCATTTTCAACAAAACCCTTGTCAATAATTGATTTAAATACCCTGTCTCTATCGGCTATGTTTTTGTACAGGCAAGCGGAGGTTGTACCAATCAACTCTTCTTTTTTATACCCCAGGTGTTTATATAATATATCATTTGCATCCCTTATTATTCCATCGGAAAAAGACACGAGGGTAATACCGACAGGACTGTTTTTGAAGATGGCAGAAAATAGTTCTTCCGATTCCTTTAATGCCTGCTGGTTGTTGCTTCTTTCAATTTCTGTAGCAATCCTTTCTGAGTAAAACCGAAGGATGGTTTGCTTCACTTCCAGGTACTTTACAGGTGCTTTATACAGTAATACCAATATACCTATAGATGTACCCTTGCTGTTGATGAGTGGGATACCTATATAGCCTTCTATTTGCATTTGCTCCAGCAATACATCCAATGGAAAAAGCTCAGCAACATTTTCTACATAAGCACATCCTGCGTTTTCAAAAGTATTTTGACAAGGAGTGCCGGGAAGCGTATAAATAAAATTATCGGCGATACTTCCTTTAATAGCATGAGCAATTGTTTCTATTGTTCCCTCATCGCCGTTTTTATGCAAACCAATAAATGCATGATCTGCATGCAACGAACTTGATAATTGTATAACGATGGTTTGTAAAAAATCATCTATACCTTTACTAATAACAGCTGTAGAAATTTGATTGAGTGCATTATCAAGCAGTTTTCTTTCTTTCCTTGTTTTAGCTTCTGCCAGTTCTCTTTTTACAACAGCACCCAGCCTGATCAGGTTGTTCTTCATCACGTAATCATCTACGCCTGCCTTCATCATTTTAATAGCCATCTCCTCGCCCACAGTTCCGGATACCAGTATAAATGGCAAGTCACTGTTGAAAGCCTTTACAATAGCAAGAGCAGCTTCTCCATCAAAGGCGGGTAAACTATAGTCGGATATTACCAGATCCCATTCTTGTAGCTGAAGAGCCGCTTGCATTTCGATAGCTGTTGTTACAATTAAATATTGCGCCGGCAGCCCGGAGTTTTCTATTTGTTGCTGTACAAGTGCTGCATCACCTTCATTATCTTCTATCAGTAATATCTGTAGTTGTGTACTCATTTATTATTAATTTACCAGGGGCGATTATTTTACGCTTAGCCTGTTAAAGTGTTGCCTGTTTAATGCTTGCTGCAAAGTGACTGAAATTTGCAGGCTTGGTGATACAATAATTTACATCCAGCTTTTCTCGGTTTTTTGTATGCCTTTTGCAGCAACCTTTTCTCCTTGCAGATTTTCAAATATTATTAAATAAAATGCTTCTTTTCCTGCAGTAAGAATTGGCTTTACAATTATTCTTACAAAATATAAATCGCTGTACAATTCAACCATTTGCACATTGCTTTTAACAACCTGTTGCATTGTTTTTGCCTTGGTAGTTACAGCTATTACTACAGCCTTTAATTCTTCATTTGTTACAGTCAATAAATGCTGGTTGGTTAAATCAGTCAGCCCTTTAATGAAGAGACTGGTATCTCCCTTAACTTCCTGTATTATAAAAGATGAATTTACAATGAGGTAAGTGTGCTGATAGCAATTAAAAATTGTTTCTTTTACCATTGAATCAACAGCAGCAATATTTTCATTGCAGTACAATGCACCGGGAAGAAAGCCCGGAATGGAGCTGGAAATTACTTCATTGGTTTTAAAACCAATGGTTGTTTTCTGCATTGTCTGTTTACTATCCGGCTCGTTTTGCAAGGCATATTTACCGGCCGGTTCCTTTTGCAATTGTACAGCATCCCAAATTGCATTTCCCATTTGAAATGGCGGTATAACTAAATCGGCACAGCCAGTATTAATAGCAGCAACTGGCATTGCATTGTACATGGCGGTTGGTGGTGCCTGTACTATTACATATCCACCTGCTTCTTTAATTTTTTTTATCCCCTTTGCACCATCAGATCCCATACCGGATAAAACAATTGCAATGCTTTTTTCACCGGCAGCATACGACAGTGATTCAAATAATTTATTAACCTGGTTGCTCTGTACATCTGCCGCTGTTATGTTAACACCAAGACGGGTTCCATTTATATCTAATTCATAACCATGCTCACTATAATATACAACCCCGGCTTGTATCTCTTCGCCCTGCTTAGCCAGCTTTAATACAATTGAATCACTGGAATTAATTGCTGCTGATAAGTATTTCTTGTTGCTGTTGTCAATTGGAAACCCAATTAAGATGGCAATATTTGTAAGTTGTTCCGGCAGATTAAGTAAAAACTCTTTTAACGTTTCTATGCCACCGGCAGATGCGCCTACGGCAATTAGCCTGATAGAATTTTGTACCGGTAAAACTTTCGTACTGGTTTTTAAAGCCTGCTGGTTGTTATATATTGATTCCATTTTTTGTTTGAATTATTGAGTTTTTTTCTTTGTCTTTTTTATGCGTTCACCTAATTATACCCAAGCACTAATACATATATTCCTTTTTAATTTTTACAAATGCTGATACTGCAAACAGGGATAGCATTTACCAGTTAACATTTCTACCTACTAACAAAAATCAACTTATTCTTTTCGGTAAACAATAGGAATAAGGATGCAATATGTGTAGTAATATTATTACGTGGCAATGCTTTGTAATTATACAATGCATTGTTTTAATACACCCGTTTATCAGCAAAGAAGTTGATTTTTGATTTTAGAGTAGCTGTATAAACTGTAAAAGAAAAATCTTAAAAAGGTATGTTGAATTTAAAAGCAGTACCCTTAGCCGGTTGCGCTTCCACCCATATTTCTCCACCATATTTCTCCACAATTTTTTTGCAAATAGAAAGCCCGATACCTGTGCCGCTATATTCCTGCTTTGTATGCAATCTGCTAAAAACTTCAAATATTTTTTCCTCAAATCCCTCAGCTATTCCGATACCATTGTCCGCTACAGTAAAAACCCACTCCCCATTTCCTTGTTTACACGATACGGATACTATGGGTAAGTTACCAGCCTCCTGGTATTTTAATGCATTGCCAATAAGGTTTTGCATTAGCTGGTTTATAGAGACAATGCCCGCATTAATTACCGGTAAATTCTCTATGTGTATTGTTGCATTAGTTTCTTCAATTTTTGATTTTAATATCATTTTGATGTCTCCCATCACCTCGTTCATATCCACCGCCTCTAACTGTTGTGGGCCAGCGCCGGCACGGGAATATTGTAGCAGGTCGTGTATCAGTGTTTTCATCTTGTTGGCACCATCAATTGCAAAGTGGATGTACTGTTTTCCATTATCATCTAATTGTGGTTCATACTTTTTTTGCAACAACTGCATAAAACCATTAATCATCCGCAGTGGCTCCTGTAAATCGTGTGAGGCAACGTATGCAAAACGCTCCAACTCACTATTGGAGTTGGCAAGATCCGCTGCGTTTTTTTCCAGTGCTTTATTTAATTCTTTTAACCTTACTTCCGATTCTTTTCGGTTATTTACCGATCTAAAAAAGACAGACAGCCCATCTTCTGTCGGATAAAAACTTTCTTCAAACCAGGTACTGTTGATACCGTCGTAAAATTCAAAATGCACCGGCTCTTTTGTTTCCAGTGCTTTTTTTGCATTGGTATAAAAAGAACTATCTCTTAAAACAGGGAATTCCTGCCAGATATTTTTGCCAGCCAATGTACCAG
>Ga0105049_10002636_pt1 | contig 21259 bp, 11 predicted proteins | sample MAT06_FD_78087 | JGI IMG/M metagenome (GOLD analysis project Ga0105049, IMG submission 78087) | Freshwater microbial communities from Lake Fryxell liftoff mats and glacier meltwater in Antarctica - MAT-06 | ecosystem: Environmental > Aquatic > Freshwater > Ice > Liftoff microbial mat | place...
CGCAGGCGAAACGGCGCTGCCCGCAACGGCAGCCGCAGGCGAAATGGCGCTGCCCGCAACGGCAGCCGCAGGCGATACGGCGCTGCCCGCAACGGCAGCCGCAGGCGATATGGCGCCTGTTGGGCGGCTGTCGTCCTCCTGGATGATCGCCACCCGCGTGTAGGTCATCGCGGTCGTGTAGTAGTCGGGCTTCACCTTGCGCACGAACGCCTTGTGGTCGTCGTAGTCGAGCCGCTCCACCTGATAGTGCAGCGAGTCGACGTGGTAGATCGCGTGCTGGTGCAGCGTCGTGTGGGTGCTCCGGAAGTCGACCTCGGCCAGGAGCTTGTCCGTGTCGAGGTCGATGACGACGAAGTTCTGCTCCGGAACACCCCGCAGATTCACGTGATTTGCAGGGAAGCTGCGGTCACTCCAGTGCCAACGTTCGCCACCCTTGTGCAGCACCTGATGCTGTTCGAGGTAAGCCAGCACCTCGCTGGTCTCGCTGGATGTCAGCACCGAGAATGCCTCGTCCGTCTCGAACGGCACCTCGAACGCGGCACACTTCGCGTGGTCCACCAGCACGAACAGATTCTTCGGGTTGATGCGCGCGGTCTCGACGCTCGCCTCGACGAGCCGCTCGGGCCGGTGCGCGAAGTACTGGTCGAGCGCGCCCGAGCCCGCGACGAAGACCGACAAGGACCGCCCCGCGCGTCGGCCCGCGCGCCCGGCCTGTTGCCGAAAGCTCGCGATCGAGCCGGGGTAGCCTGCGATCACGCAAGCATCGAGGCTGCCGATGTCGACGCCCATCTCGAGCGCGTTGGTCGCGACCACCCCGCGCACGGTGCCGGCGCGCAGGCCACGTTCGATCTTGCGGCGATGCAGTGGCAGGTAGCCGCCGCGATAGCCCTGCACCTGGTCCGGGTCGAGGTGCTCCCGCACGAGCGCCTCGCGCAGGTACTTGAGGATCAGCTCCACATGCAGGCGGCTGCCTGCGAACACGATGGTCGACACCCCCGCGATAAGCAACGCCCTGGCCGCCGCGACCGTGCCGTGCACGACGCCTTGGCGAATCTGGAGTTGTCGATTCACGACCGGCGGGTTGTAGGCGACCAGGTGATGCTCGCCGGTCGGGCTGCCCGCCTCCGACACGAGCTCGAATGGCAACCCGACCAGGCGCTCTGCCAGGTCGACCGGGTTGGCGATCGTCGCCGAACAGGTGATGAACGTCGGGCTACTGCCGTGAAAGCGCGCGATGCGTCGCAGTCGCCCAACGAGGTGCGCGATGTTGCTGCCGAATACGCCGCGATAGCTGTGCAGCTCGTCGATGATGACCCACTTGAGATTCTCGAAGAGCTTCGTCCACTTCGTGTGCTGCGGCAGGATGGCCGCGTGCAGCATGTCGGGGTTGGTGATGACGATCTGCCCGTGGTCGCGCACCGCGCGTCGCGCATCCTCCGGCGTGTCGCCGTCGAACGTGTACGTCTTGATGTCGGCACCCGCGGCCTCGACGAGTTCGTGCAGCCCCGCGTACTGGTCTTGCGCCAGCGCCTTCGTTGGAAAGATGTAGAGCGCACGCGCATCCGGCTCACGCAGCGCCCGGTCCAGCACGGGCACGTTGAAGCACAACGTCTTGCCCGACGCGGTCGGCGTCGCGAGCACCACGTTGCGGCCTGCCCGCGCGTGCGCAATCGCCGCTTCCTGGTGCGTGTAGGGCCGCGCAATCCCGCGCGCCGCCAGGGCGCGCACGAGATCCGGATGCAGGTCCGCGGGGAACTCGCCAAAGCGGGCGCTGGTCGCCGGTCGCACGAAGTGGCCGGTGACGTCACCCGCGAGCAGTCGCCCCGCGGTCAGATCGCCAAGAACATCATCGAAGCTCGAACGCGCGAACAACATGCTCGCCGTTCTAGCGCTGAACACTCATTCCGGCAACGGCTGTTCAGTGCCGGTTCGGGCCTCTATTTGAAGACGCGTTCCTTACGCGCCTGGAAGATGAACGGCAGCAGCTCCTTCTTGAGCGAGAGCATGCGGCTGAACTTCGCCTCCTGGCGCACGTTCGAATACAGCGTCGTCGGCTTGCGGATCTCACCGTCGATGAGCTGGTCGGAGAAGTCATAGAACTTCGACTTCGGTTCGGCTGCCAACGCGGACGTCGCGCTACCGAGGGACACGGTGAGGAGCACCATCGTCACGAGCTTGTTCATCTTGCTGGTCCTTCGTCACGCAGTGGCGTTTCTGCCACCAGGGTCAGTGTCTATACCCGAAACGACCCGCGGGCCATTCCGCGGTCTGCAACGCGGCCATCACTTCGGCGCGTCACCCGGGGCAGGGGCGGGCGGCGTGCCATCGGGCGGGGTCGTGCCACCCGGCGGCGGCTCTTCCGGCGGCATCTCCTCGAGCGCCTTCAAGCCGCCCTTGGCGATGATGTCCTTCAAGACCGTGATGGTCTTCTGGTTCTTGTCCGCCTCGACCGCGTCGAGCTTCGCCTTCTTGCCATACAGCTCGTAGTACTCGACGGCCTTCTCGAGGTTCTGGAGCTTGTTCTGGTAGGTGTCGCCGATGCGCTTATAGAGGTCGGCGCGCTCGGGCTTGTCCTTGACGTACGCGTCGTAGCATCCGAGCGCCGCCGTGAACTGCTTGGGCTTGTCTTCGGCCGCGCCGCCCATCCCGAACATCGCGTCACAGCGGCCGATTCTGGCCTCCATGTTGTTCGGCTGGGTCTGCAGGATCTTCTCGTAGTGACCAAGCGCGCGCCCGTAGTCGAGGTGCTCGAGCAACATGGCGGCGATGTTCTGCCGCACTTCCATGTTCTCGGGGTCGGCCTCGAGCGCCTGGTTGAAATGCTCCATCGCGAGTGGTCGCTTGTCGAGCTTGATGTAGGTGTAGCCGATGTTGGTGTGCGCCTCGGTCGAGGTCGGGTCCTCGCGCAAGACCTTGTTCTCGAACACCCACAGCGCCAACAGCAGCTTGCCGCGCTTCAGGTTGATGAGGCCGCGCGTGTTCAGGCCGGTGACGTTGGTCGGCTCGACGTAGAGCACTTCCTTCACGTACTTCTCGGCGAGATCAACGTCTTCATGCATCAGGTGGTAGAGCGCCAACGAATTGTTCGTCGCGACGTTGGTCGAATCCTTCGAGCCGACCGTGTCGAGCAACCCCTTGGCCTTCGCCATCAGGCTCTCGGCCTCGGCCGTCTGCCCAAGGAAGCGCGCCGCGCGCGCCTTGCCGAGGTAGATTTTGGCGATGTAGGCGGTGGCCGACGGATCGCCCGGGTTCTTGTCGAGCGCCTTCTGATAGACGCTCAGCGCCTCGTCACCACGCCCCTGACGCTCGAGCGCCTGGCCCCAGTTGAAGTACGCTTCGAGGAAGTCGGGCGCCTTCTCGGAGGCCTCCTTGAACTTCTTCTCCGCCATCTTGAAGTCGGGTCGCTGCAGCGACACCGCGCGCACGCCGTCACGGAACGAGTCCTGGGCCCCGGGGTCGATGCCCTCGAGGTAGACCGGCGCCTTCACCTCGGTGATGTCCTTGCGGGTGAAGTCGTTGTCGTCGAAGCCGACCTGGCGGCCGTCGTTGTTGCCGTTGTCTGGACCGTCCGGATTGTTGGGATCGTTGCCCGCGACCTGGGCACCGCTCGAGCCACACGCCGAGAGCGCCAGCGCCGCCCCAAAGATGAACGATCGGTAGAGAGCCCGCATCACTTGTTCTCCTTCTTCGGCGCGCCCTCGGGCTCTTTCTTGTCGTCGACCTTGGGGTCACCCGTGGTCTCGTTCTTCAGGTAGTCGATGACGGTCGAGCCGCGGCCGACGATCTTGATGAAGCTCGTTGTGAGCACAGTGTCGCGGGTCTTGTCGGGCTGCACCGTGAACTCGGCGAGCGGGAACTCGTCCTTGTTCACCTTGGCGGCGTAGACCGCCGACAGACGCGACCACTTGTTGTAGACGCCGTCCTTGACGGCCTGTCGCAGCGCCGCCGTGAAGGCCGCGAGCGCTCGCTCCTGGATTGGCGCGTAGAGCTCTTCCAGGGTGAAGCGGTACTCGTCGACCTGCTCCTCGGAGAGGCCCGGCGGCGGAGGCGCGTTGGCCAGGCTCTCCGCGAACTCGTAGAGCACCTGCCCCAGGCGGAACGCCGCGGCGGCCGCCATGCCCTTGTCCTTGAAGTCGAGGACCTTGTCGAAGCCCTTCTCGGCCACGCGCAGCGCCTCGGCCTTGGCGACCAGGGTGCGCTTGAGGAGCGGGATGTCGAAGCCGCCCGACTTGCCGATCGCCTCGACCTTCAGCACGGCGTAGTCATCGTAGTTGTACTCGGCGCTCTCGAACGTCGACTGCGCGGCGAAGTACTTGGTCTCCGCCTTCGGCTCGGCACCACCCTTGGTGACACCCTTCATCATGCCGTCCCAGGTCTTCAATACCGCGCGGAAGAGGCCTTCGACCTTCTTCCGGTTCTTCACCTTGTCGGCCTTCTTGTAGGCGATGCCGGCGGCCGCGAGCATGCGCAGCTCGTACTCCTTGTCCTTTTTGCCGTAGGCGCGCGCGATCTTTTCGTAGTGCTTGCCGGCCTTCTCGAACGCCTCGGCGGTGTCCTTCAACTCGAGCGTCTGACCGGCCTCAAACGCGACCTGCGGCACGTCCTCGCGCCCCTTGTAGAGGGTCGTGTAGGTGTCGAAGACCCTGTAGGCCTCGTCGAACTGCTCGAGCGCGCGATAAAGCAGACCCGCGTCGCGATAGGCGTCGGCCGCGCGCTTGCCCGCCTCCGGGTTCTTCGCGAACATGTTCTTGAACTTCTGCATGGCGACGAACGCCTCGGCAGCCTTCAAGAACTCGGTCTGCGACTCGTACAGGATGCCGATGGCGGCCTGCGCCTGCACGGCGACCTCCATGTCGCCATAACGCTTGATCACGTCCTCGTAGGCGGCGACCGCTTCCGGGAAGCGCCTCGCGACCTCGTGGATGGCGCCGATGTTGAAGAGCGCCTTCGAGGCGATCTCCTTGTTCTTCCTACCGAACTCCTCGACGATCTCCTGCTGGACCTTGACGGCCTCGTCGTAGCGGCGCTGCAGCGTGAGGTCGCGGGCGTTCTCGGTCTTCGCGATGGCGATGATGAGCTCCCAGTCCTCCTTCTTGCGCGTCGTAAAGTTCTTCTTCTCGATGACGTCGCGCGCCCACTTCTCGATCTGCACCCAGTTCTTGAGGCGCTTGTAGGCATCGATGATGAGGTTCACCGCGTAGGACGCCATCTCGTCCTTCGGGAACAGGTCGAAGATCACCTGGAGGCGCGTGACGGCCTCCTTGAACTGGCCGTGGCGATAGAAGATTTCGGCCGCGACATACATCATGTTCGGGATCTTCTGGCCGCGGTTGGGGTACTTCTTCTTGAACTCCTCGTCCTTCATCGCCGCGCCGAGCACCTCGACGTAGCGGTCGGCCGCGCTGATCATGCGCTTTTCGAGCACGTCGAGCTCGCTGGTCTTGATCTCCTCGTCCTGCTTGTCCTTCAGGTTCGCGTCGAGCTCGACCTTGGTGATCGTGACGTTCTTGCCACCCTCGGCGCACTGGCGCTTGCCCGAGCGGCACAGCTCGCGCTCCATCGAGAACACTACGCCGAGCGCTGCGTCCTCGGTGAACTCACCCTTGAGGTCCTTGGTCAGCGTCTTCTCGTACTGCTCTGACGCCTCGAGGTATTTCGTCCGGTCGAACAGGATTTCCGCGTAGAAGAAGTTGAACTTGTAGGAGTCCGGGTGGTCCGGATAACGGTCGAGGAACTTGGCGTAGTACTTGGCCGCCGAGTCGTACTCCGAGGTGGCGTCCTTCTTCTTCTTCGCCTCCGACTCCTGCGCCTGCTTGTGGTAGGTGGTCGAAATCCAAGCGAGCGAGCCGGCGACGAGCTCGTCGGCCTTGGCCATCGCCTCGGTGTTGCCCTTGTTCTTGCCGACCCACGAGCCCTTGGGGTCGAAGAAGTCGGTGACCTCGTTGATCTCCCCCTCGGTGTCGCGCATGTCGGCGAGCTTGCGCCGCACTTCCATGACCGCGTCGTAGTACTCGGCCACCTTCGGGCTCGACTTGTCGTGGTCGATCAGGTGCTTGTAGAGTTCGATCGCCTCTTCGTCCTTGTCCTTGGCGACGAGCAGGGCGGCCATCTTGTCGAGCTTCTCGTAGGTCTCCTGGTCGCCGGTCTCCTTCAGGAAGTACTCGCGCGCGTCGCGCCAGCCGTTGTCGACCTCGGCATAGGCCTGGATGAGGTCGTTCAACGCCTGCTCGCGGAACTCGATGAGGCCGCCGCTCTCCTTGCCTTTGATCGCCTTGATGACGCTGTGGAAGGTCTCGATGGTCTTGTCGAACTCCGCGAGATTGAAGTAGACCCAGCCGAGCTTGTACAACGCGTAGTTGAACATCGCGTGGTTTTTGAACTTCGTGGTGATCGCCTCGTAGTTGGACTTCGCGTAGAAGAGCGAGTCCTTCTCGAAGTAGTACTCGGCCAGCGTCAGATGCGACTCGGGTACAAGCGGGCTCTTCGGGTACTTCGTGACGACGTCCTTTAGGAATCTCTCGCCGTCGAGTTGGAGCTGGCGGTCCTGCTTGTCCTTGCCTGACTCGATCGAGGCGCGCCCAAGGAAGTAGGTCACCTGGTCGAGCCGCTCGTAGTTTGGCTCCGCCAACAACACCTTGCGGTAGTAGTCGATGGCGACGCTCTGGTCTTCGACCGGCTCCTTTGGCTCCTCGGCGCAGCGCTTCTCTTCGAAGCACGAGAAGGCCGCGTCGTACTTCTCCCGTTCCATGAAGTACCGGAACTTGGCTTCCTGCCAGTGCGTCTCCGCCAGGCGGAAGAGCGCGTCGGCCTTGTTCGGATAGGTCGGGTCCGCGACGAGCGACAGGAGGCTCTCGATCTTTCGCTTGCGCGCCTCTGACTTCGTCTGCTCCGAGCGCCGCTTCTCGGGCGTCCAGAGCGAATTCTCGAGGTCGGTGATGCTGAAGCCCTTGCCCTGCAGCGGCTTGTTCTCGCCCGGCGGCGGGGCCGGGTCGGCGGCGAAGGCGGCCTTGGCGCTGAGCCCGCCCGCCATTCCGAGGGCCAGGCCGAGGGCCAGGCCGAGGCGAAGCGAGAGGCCTGCAAAACGCGAAGCGTGAGATACCATCAGGTCTTCTCCGAAGTCTGGCTCTCGAACGATCGAGACCCGCTCTCATGTCAACTGACGTCTGGCTTGTCACGCTCCGGGTCGTCGGCCAGGCCGGCGATGACCGCGGAGCGGTTCGAAATTACGACGGCTATTCAGCCACTTCGCGAACGCACTTGTCCTTGATCGTCGAGCGGTAGGCGCCGATCTCGTCGGCCCAATACTCGTTCTCGAACTTCCAGCGCCACGTGTCGGACCCGACGATGGAGCCGGAACCGCCCGACTCGACCTTCGTGTCCTCGGGCGGCTTGCCCTCGTCGATGGCGCGTTGGCGGCGGTCCTGCTCGTCGATGGCGATGTCCGCGAGGTCGACGCCGAGCTCGACGAACTTCGTCCGGAACTTCTGCAGCTCCTGCAGGCTCTCGCCGAGGATGAGGCGAATCGTGAGGCCTATCTCGCGCACCCGGTCGCGGCGCAGCTTGGCGAGGTTGTCGCGCAGCTCCACCCCGTAGTTGGCGAGCGAACCGCCTTCCTTATCGATGCGCACCTGCTCGGCTTCGATCTGCTTGACGGTGCGGTAGAGGTTGTAGAACTCCACGTTCGCCAGCACGGTCGGGACGAGCTTCTCGGGCAGCTTGAACTGGCCCGCCTGCTTGCCGTTCACCGCCGCGACGAGGGCCGAGTAGAAATCCTCCGGCTTCTGCGTGTTCGAGAGGAAGCTCTCGAGCGGGCTGATGAGCGGCATGACCTCTTCCTCGAAGCGCTTGAGGGCCAGCGCCGTGCGGTCGAAGTGGCACAGGTTGAGATAGGCCGTTGCTTCGAGGATCCACACTTCGGGGTAGAAGTAGTGGTTGAAGTACGGGGAGTCGAGCGTGTGGAAGGTGCCCAGCGCGCGCGCATAGTCGGCCTTCAGAAAGTACACCCACGAGCTCTCGTAAAACGAGGTCGCCTGCTTGTAAGAGCCCTGCGGGATCTTGCGATAGTAATAGATCGAAGCGTCGTAGTCGCCGATCTTGTAGGCGATTCGGGCGAGTGCCAGGAACGACAGGTCCTTGACTTCACCCGGTGACTCGTTCTCTTCGGTCGCGATGATCGCGCGCTGGAACGACTCGACGGCCGACTTGTAGAGCTCGTTCTGGACCTCGATGTAGCCCTTCAGATACTGGGCCTTGCCGTAGTCCTGCGCGCGCGGGTTGACCGCATCGAGGAACGATACGGCCTTGGTCCAGTCCTGGCCCTCGTGGAAGAACTCGCCGAGCACGTAGTTGAACTCGTCCTGGAACGACTGCGAGAAGCCGCCGACCTTGCCGGCGAAGTCGGCGAGACGCTCGAGCTGGGGCGGCGAGTAGTCGACCTTCTTCCTCAGCTCACGCAGCTGCGTGAATGCGGTCTGGAAAAACGGCTTGTCCGGTCCTTCGAGCACGAGGTCGACGAGCAGCGACGCGGCGCTCTGCAGGAGGCCGGCCTTCACGAGCGCGTTGGCGATGCCGAACTTGGCGAAGTACGCCTCCTCCGAATCCGGCGCGAAGTTGCCCTGCGCCACGAACGCCTGGAACGCCTGGATCGCCTCGACCCACTTGCCCTCGTCGCCGAGCCCGCGACCTTTCGCAAGGACGCCCTGGGCGAACGCTTTGCGCTGCGCTTCCTCGCCCTTTTTCTTCTCCTCGATGAGCTTTTGCGCCTCGAGCTTCAGGCGCTCTTCGCGGACGCGCTTCTGCTCTTCGGTCTCGACCGGCTCGACCGGGCCCTCGGGCTTTGGTCCAGGTCCAGTGCCGTACATCTTCGGCGTCTGGAGCATGTACTTGATGACCTTCTCGGGGACGTTCGCCTTCTTCAGCTCGAGGATCTCGGCCACCGACAGGTCGAAGACCGTCTTGTCCTTGTCGATCGCCTTGATGATTTCATCCTGGTCGATGCCGAGCTTGGCGAGCGTCATGATCTCTTCCTTGGAGATCGCAAAGGCCGTCGTCGCGAGGGTCGATGTGAGCAGGCTCGCGCCGACCGCGGCTGCCACCCATTTCCTGATTCCGAAGCGTTTCATGCCGACCTCCAGATCATTCGGGGGCGGCGGTCATGAACGACACGCCAAGGGTGAGCTCGGCCGGGTGCGACAGACCGCCACCGGTGCCGTTCTCCAGCTTCGCCGCAGCGTAGAAGAACTGGCGATAGTCGAAGCGCAGGGAGATCGTATCGTTCAGGAAGAAGCGCAGGCCGATGCCGACGTTGCCGGCGACGTTGAGCTTGCTCTCCTCCTGGTCGAGCTGGCGCACGGTCGTGCCGATGACACCGGCGCCGAACGCGAGGTGCGCGTCGAAGTGGCCGAGCGTGTCGGTGAAGATGCCGAGCTTGCCGTGGACCGGGCTCCACAAGAAGTTCACGCCCGCGAGCCACTGCAGCGACTGCGGCACGTCGACGATGAGCGACTCGTTGAAGTTCTTCTCGAGGAAGTCCTCGAGCTCACTCGCGATGCGTATGAGGTAGCTGCCCCAGACCTCGATGCCGAAGTCCTCCGCGAAGAAGTAGTCAACGCGGCCGCCGAGCGGGATGTAGTTGTAGAACTCGTCGTTTGGAATGACGCCCGTGTAGAGTTCGAACTCCCAACGCTGGTCTTTCCGATAGAGGCGCTTTTGCAGCGAGTCGACCTCGCGCATCTCGTTGCCCCAATACATCTTGAGGGCGTCGTCGAGCTTACGCGTGTCCTCGATCGGGTCCCCCTCGGCCGCGTGAGCGGCGGGCGCGCCACCAAGGCCTGCCACGGCCGTCGTGCCGAGTGCCACGGCGACGGCAACCGAGGCCGCGCCTTGACGGGCGCCGCCCTGGCGACGCTGTCCGCGGGGAAGGAAGATGCTGTTCATGGGCGTCCTTTGGCGAATGGCAAGAGAGTGCGGATGTGTCTAGGATCCGTAAGTCGAAGCGGGCCCGGCGCGCCGGAGAGCGCGGCGCGCGGGCCGGGGCGAGCTAGTTCGCGTTCGTGCAGGCGGGGCAGTTGCCGGCGGTCTGGCACTCACCGCCACAGCAGAAGCCGGCGCCGCCGCCGGTGGTTGCGGCGCATGCGGCCAGGTCGGGGAGCTGCACGGTCGCGCCACCGTTGGCGCAGACCATCGTCTCGGGCGAGCAGATGACGTCGCAGGCGCCCGGGCCGGTCGTAGCCCCGCAGTCGCCAAAGCCCCCGCACGGCTTGCGAATGGTTGGGCGCCGGTCCCAGTTTGCGGCGCTGGTGGCACCCTGGCCCTGGCCGTAGCCGAACGGAAAGGTCTTGTCGGCGTTGACGATGTTCGACGAGCCACGCAGCACGAGCGCGCCCTGGAGCCCGTAGAGCGAGCCCGGCGGCACACCGGCGCCGGCACCGGCATTGCTCTGGTAGGAGGGCACCGAGGCCGCGAGCTCCCAGTGACCCATCAGTGAGTAGCGCACATTCGCGACGGCCGTATCGAGCGCCTCCTGGAAGGCGGCGGTCTGGCTGCGCGAGAACGAGTTGGAGTTGAGGAACTGGTAGTGCCCGCCCGAGATGCACGACACCTCGACCTGGCGGGCATCGCGACCCGGGTAGCCGAGCGACTCGAACTGCACGAAGTGGATATGGATCTTCGGCGCGTTCGGGTCGTTGCCGTCGGTCTCGAGCTGGTCGACGAAGGTTGCGTAGTCAGCGGTCGAGCAGGGCGTCGAGCAGGTGAGGCGGTTCTCGCCAGCGCAGGTGTCCGGCCCGTCGGTCAGCACCACGATGTGGTTCGAGCGCTGGGTGTCGCGGACCGTGTTGCGAAGGTACTCGTAGGCTGTCTTGACCGCGCTCCACAAGTTCGAGCGACCGCCGGTCGTCGCCTGCAGACCGTCGATTCCGGCCGCCCAGATGTCTCGGTTGCGGGCGCCAAAGCAGGTGCCGAGGTCGTCCGGTACGCTGTTGATTGCGCCCGAGCAGGGGACCTGGAGCGTGATGCCTTCGCCGAACGCGAGCGCGCCGAAGCGGTCCTCGGTGTTGAGAATGCCGAGCAGGCGGCGGGCCGCGGCGAGGCGCAGGCCGGTGCGGTCGGAGGCGACCTCGCCGAAGTTCTGCGGCAGCGGGTTGGGGACGCGCTGCTCCTTAAAGGAGACGTCGCGCACGAGCCCACCGACCGAGCCGCTCTGGTCGACGAGCAGCATGACATTGTGGCCACGGCCGCGGGCCGGGGTGTTGGCAGCATACTTGATGGCGTCGAGCGTCGCCGCGGGCTGGGTGCCGTTGGCGCAGTCATTGCCGGCCGTGCTCGCCGGGTTGATGCAGTCGAACTGGAGTCCGAGGTTGCCGGTGCTCGACAGGTTGATGTCGTCGGGCAGGCCGCCGTCGACGACGCGGGTGTCGATGACGTCGTTGGGCCGAATCGAGACGTCCGAGTCACTCGGCGCGCCGGTCGAGCCGCTGCTGCGGCGCTGCGACGAGAGGTACGCGACGTTCGTGATGATGCCGTCGGCCGCGCCTTGACCGCAGACCCGGTCCCACGAGCCGTCGGTCTGCTTCTTCGCCGGATAGGCGCTAATGACCTGGACTTGCTGGAACTTCGGCGTCGAGATGTAGATGGTCGCCGTCGAGTCGCAGGCGGCGAGGCCGCACAGCCCGAGCGCGAGTGCTATGCGCGCGGGTGCCGCAAGGCGGCCGGAAGCGAGACTGCGATGGCCTTCGGAAGGATGGCGAAGCCTGGACTGAGGGCCCTCGGACGGATGGCGAAGCCTGGACTGAGGGCCTGATCGAAGGGCGGGGTACGTCGTCACTCGGCTTCTCCGGCTCTGTGCCTCGGTCTCAGGGACCTTTGAGGCGACGAAAGGCGCCCCATACAACGGACGTAGGGGTCGGTTGTCAAGGTGGTTCTGCCGCGAGGCAGCCCATGTCGGAACGGGTATCGAAAACGCCGCATCACGTGCGGTTCGTGCTTGCGAACGGCCATTTGTCGAGGTGGATCGCCGGTCTTGCCGGAAGGCATCCTGCTCATTGACTCGCGTGGAGCGCGCCAATAGATTGCGCCGACCTTCGCCCCGGGCGTTCGAGGAGTGTCATGAAAGCGACGTTGAGCATCGGCATTGGTTTGTTCGCGGCAGTTGCCGGCATCGTCGGATGCGGTGATGGCGGTGCGAAGCCTGGTCAGCTCGCGACGCTCGAGGCGTTCGACGATGGTCTCGCACTGCCGGCGGGCGGCGTCATCGGCGTCTCGGCAGGCTCACTGCAGGTCGGCCAGGAAGGTCTGGCCTCCGAGATCCGGTTCATCAACACCGCGACCGGCGTCAAGGACCTCGAGATAACAGCCATCGAAATCGTGTCCGAGCCGCCGGGCGTGTTCCGCCTGGCCGGCAATGCCGACGGTGGTACGCTGCCAGCGCTGCCGCTCGTCATCGCCCCGCAGGAGAGCCTGGACGGGCAGCGCAACGCCTACGTGTACCTGTTCTTTACGCGGCCCGAGTCGGGCCAGACGCCGCAGGCGACGATCCGCGTGAAGTCGAACAGCGTGTCGTCGGATGGGCAGCTGCAGCCGACGATCGAGTATCTGGTCCGCCTGCAGAATGCCGCGCCGACCATCCAGGTCACGCCGCGCGCGGTGAACTTCGGGACCGTGCAGCAGGGCAAGACCTCGCTCCAGTCGATCAACATCCTGAACCCCGGCGCCGATACGCTGGTCATCGACAGCTTCACGCTGAGCGGTCATCCGAACTTCGAGCTCATCATCGGCACGACTCAGTACAAGGTCACGGCCGAGTCGGCGTCGTCGGGCATCGTCCTCGAGACCCCGATTGAGGTCGAGCCGGGCATCACCGTGCCGGTGTCGGTGCGCTACTCGGCGACCGACGCGAGCGAAGCGCGGGGCCAGGTGGTCTTCTTCTCGAACGACCCGACCGCGGCGGCTGGAACGCCGGTGTCGCTGCAGGCCAACGTCGGCGGACCGTGCATCGCGGTGAACCCGCGTAAGGTCGCATTCGGCGGCAAGAAGATCGGCAACCTCGCGACCATCGATGTGGAAGTCACCTCGTGCGGGGACCAGGCGTTGGAGATTACCGAGATCGGCCTCACGCCTGCCAGCTCGAGCCTCTTCTCGCTCTCGCTCGAGGCGCTCCCGGGTGTCACGGGCGCGACGTCGGGCCTTGGACCTGCCGATGCGCCGGTCGTGCTGCAGCCTAACCAGAAGGCGACACTGACGGTGCAGTACTTCCCCGAAGTGGTGAGCCCGGTCGACGGCAATAACCAGCCCGTCTACGACATCGGCTCGCTGCGCATCCGCTCGAACTCGTTCCAGCCGGAGCTCCTGACCGAGCTCACCGGCTTTGGCGTCATCAAGGAGTGCCCGACGGCCGTCATCATCGTGCAGCAGGGCGAAGAGGTCATCCCGCAGACGAAGCTGAACCTCATCGGCTCGCAGAGCTCGTCGGCCACCGGTGAGATATCCGTCTACAAGTGGGAGGTCGACCAGCCCGACGGCTCGGGCTCGCAGTTCTTCCCGTCCAATGCCAGCGCGGACCCGACCTTCGAGGTGAACGTCGCGGGCACCTACGTGTTCCGGCTGACCGTGACCGACTCGTCAGGCGAGCCGTCGTGCGTGCCGGCCGAGACCTCGGTGTTCGTGAACCCGGACGAGGCGATCCACATCGAACTCTTGTGGCACACGCCCAACGATCCCGACGAGAACGACCAGGATGTCGGCGCCGACCTCGACATGCACTTCTTGCATCCTCTCGCCGTGGGTGGCTACGACGGCGATGGCGACGGGATCCCCGATGGCTGGTTCGACCTGCCGTTCGACTCCTTCTGGTCGAACGAGCAGCCGAACTGGGGCTCGCTCGACCCGACCGTCGACGACAACCCAGGCCTCGACCGCGACGATACCGATGGTGTCGGGCCCGAGAACCTGAACCTCAACATCCCCGAGGCCGGCTCGAGCTACCGCGTCGGCGTGCATTACTGGGACGACCACGATTTCGGCACCAGCTTCGCGACGGTGCGCGTGTTCATCTTCGCCAACCTCGTGTTCGAGGTGACCGACGTCGAGCTCTTCAACCACGACATGTGGACCGTCACGAACATCGCGTGGCCGCCGTCGGGTACGCCGCCACAGCTCGTCAAGGCGTGCGGCGGAACGACGACCCCCTGCCAGACCGACAGCGAGTGTGGTGCCGCCAAGTGCGGCATGCGCATCGCGCCGAACTACTGCCATCCGGATTTCTTCTGTCAGGACTGAGAGGGGTACGCACCTTGCCTTGTCCGTCCGACACACATCGCCCGAGGTCATGATGCTCCTGGAGAAGCCCTTCTCTCCCCTGTTTGTGTTGCTTGCGGTTGGCCTCGTGTCCCTTGGGGGATGCAGCGATGATGGGAAGGGCGGCTTTCAGAGGGGCGGTGATCTGCTGATCACCGTCAATCCAAATCCCGTGACGTTCGGCTCGGTTGCGACCGGTCAGCACCGGGAGCAACTGGTCACGATCGAGCATGCCGGCACGAGCGGCACGTTGGTCCTGAGCGACGTGCGCTTCGTCTCGCAGAGCACCGAGCTGCGCATCCAGGCGCCGGGCAAGACCTCGCTTGCGGCGGGTGAGATGACCACCATGCTGGTGCTCTACGACCCGGTCGATAGCGCGCAGGACAACGGCAAGATCTTCATCGAGACCAATGTGCCGAGCCAGGCGACGGGCACACTGACGGTCGAGGTGCCGGTCCAGACGGTTGCGCAGTCGGGCTACATCCGCGCCGTGCCGGACCCGGTGAGCTTTGGCGACATCGAGGTCGGCGAGACCAAGCCGCAGACGATTACGCTCCTGAACATCGGCTCGGACGAGGTCACGGTCACAAGCATCAAGGTCAAGAACGGCATCGACGGCGACAACTTCTGGACGAGCTTCGAGCCCACGTTGCCCGTGAGCTTCGGGCCCGACAAGTCGGTCACCTTCGAGGTCTCTTACTCGCCGCTCGCCCATGGCGGAGACCAGGGCAGCGTTGATATCGCGTTCTCGGTCCAGGGCGTAACGAGGGAGATGGCGCCGATTACCCTCACCGGCAATGGTGTCGGACCGCGTATCGAGGCGTTCCCGAACCCGGTCGACTTCGGCTGGCGCACGCTCGACAGCGACCATCGACTGCCGCTGACGATCGCCAATCAGGGTAGCCGTGACCTCGTCATCGCGAAGCTCGAGGCGGCCCCGGGCGGGAGCTCGACCGTCAGCTGGGAGAACTTCCCGTCGGGTGGCGCGACCGTCGCGGCGGGCCAGGTGTTGAGCCTCAATGTGGTGTTCCGCCCGACCGCGGACATGCCGCAAACGACCGGCCCCATCTCGACGCTGGTGTTCACGTCGAACGACCTCACGGACGAGGGGCACTTCGAGGTCAACGTCTTCGGTCGGGCCGAAGTGCCGGTGCTGCAGGTCAATCCCGAGCTGCTCGACTACGGCTACGTCGCCCAGAACCAGACGATTACGCGCAAGCTCGTGCTCTTCAACGCGGGCACGGCGCCGTTGCGGGTCGCGGGCATCACGCTCAGCGACAATACGACGGGCGAGTTCGCGATCCAACCGGACGGCTGGGGACCGACCGCCGCGGTTCCGACCGAGGCGCTGCTCGGGCCCTCGGAGTCGCGTGAGGTGCGTATCGACTTCACCAACAAGGGCGCCGCGACCGGCGTGCAGTGGGGCATGGTGCGGGTCTCGTCGAACGACGGCACCCGTCCTGAGTGGGACACCCAGCTCAAGGCGCAGCGCGCTGGCTCGCCGACCTGCGAGTTCGCGATGGTTCCGGCCCAGCTCGACTTCGGCACGGTGGCCCGCGGCGCGCGCAAGACGTTGACCGTGAACCTCATCAACACCGGCTCGGGCGCGTGCTCGTTCGACTCGTGGCTCGTCAACGACTGCGCCTCGTTCTTCGGCTTCTTCGAAGGTAGCTGCTCCGACCCGGCGACGACCGTGCAGACCAACGGTACCAGCAACTACTATCGTGCGACCTCGTACCCGCCGGCGATCCAGAATGGTCTTCGCCCGGGCGAATCGTATCCTATCGACATCACGTTCACGCCGCCCGAGACGGCGCCGATCATCGGCGACGAGATGACCGACTACGCGGCGCTCCTGGCTGTGCGCATCTATGACCCGTTCCAAGGGGCCGAGGTCGTGCATCCGCAAGCGACCGGGGCTGCTTATGCGCCGAACCTGCACGCCAAGTCGGGCATCGCGCAGCTCGCGGTGCTGCCGTCGGAGGTCGACTTCGGGCTCACGACGATCGGCTGCAACAGCCAGACGATCGAGGTCACGGCGTACAACGTCGGCAGCGCGCCGCTCGAGCTGTCCGACATCAAGCTGCAGGGCTGCTCGCCCGAGTTCCGCATCAAGTCGTCGCCCGGCCTGCCGTCGACGCTGGCGATGAACGGCAGCGAGAAGGTCTCGGTCGTTTACGTGCCGCAGGATCTCGGCGGCGACTCGTGCGGCCTCGCGTTCTACACCAACAGCGAGCTGACCCCGACCATCGTCGTGCCGCTCGACGGGACCGGCACCTACGAGACCGAGCACACCGACACGTTTACGCAGACGACCGGGCAGGACGTCGATGTGTTGTTCGTAATCGATAACTCCGGCTCGATGAGTGAGGAGCAATCCAACCTCGCCGCCAACTTCCAGAGCTTCATCGGCGGCGCCGCAACATGGCAAAACGACTACCATATCGGTGTCACGACGACCGACCTCGAACTCGAGAACGGGCGGCTTGTGTCCGCCAACGGCAATAAGCGCTTCGTGACGACCGCGAACCAGAGCCAGTTCGCCGCCAACGCCCAGGTCGGCACCAACGGCTCGGGTGACGAGAAGGGCCTCGCCTCTGCGCAGGCCGCGCTGTCGTTGCCGCATACGGCGGGCTCGGGCTTGAACCCGACGGCATGCACCGCCGACACCGATTGCACCGCGCCCGAGCGTTGCTGGGACAACTTCTGCGGCGGTCGCAACCGCGGCTTCCTGCGTGAGGACGCCGCGCTCGAGCTGGTGATCGTCTCCGACGAAGAGGACAGCTCGCCCGGCGACCTCAACTTCTACATCAATTTCTTCAAGAACATCAAAGGCTTCTACAACGAGAACCTGTTCCACATGCACGCGATCGTGGGCGATGTGCCCAATGGCTGCAGCTCGTCAGCCGGTGATGCGACACCTGGCCAGCGCTACGTCACGGTCGCCAACGCGACCGGCGGTGCGGTCGTCAGTGTGTGCGACACGAACTTCACGGCCGGCCTCTCGTCGATAGGCGACATCGCGTTCGGTCTGCGCACCCAGTTCTTCCTCGGGCGCCTGCCGGAGCCGTCGACGATCACGCTGGGCGTGGCCGGTACGAGCTGCTCCAGCAACTCGGGCGCCAACTGGGTCTACGACACCGACAGCAACTCGGTCGTCTTCGCGGAGACCGGCGGGTGCATGCCGGCGGCCGGCCAGCAGGTCGTCATCAAGTACAAGACGATCTGTTTTCTGCCGTAACGCGCGAGCGCCGCATCACCGGCGGTCGCGGCGTGTGGGGTTCGTAAGGCGGAAGCCGCTTGTCTCGAACGGGCGGAGTGGCTAAAGAGAGCGCCTGAAAGCCCGGAGGTCCGCCATGCGTTTCGCCCTGTCGCTCGTCGCCCTGTCGCTGTTGGCCGGTTGCGGCGATAGCTTCTCCGGAGGTGGCTTCCCGCAGATCATCGTCGAGGTCGAGAGCCAGTCGGTCTCCAACGATGGCATCGCGTCGTTCGGGCAGGCGATCCAGCAGGTGGTCGCCAAGAGCGTGACGGTCGCCAACGGCGGCACGCGGGCCTTGCGCATCGATGGCATCGACTGGGAGGTCGGCCCTGACGGCCAGCGGCTGAAAAACCAGTACGTCGAGATCGACTGGCGCGGCGCGGTCGACGCGAACACGTTCCCGCGTTCGGTCGATGTCGACAACCGCAACTCGCTGACGTTTGCGGTCGAGTTCACGCCGCCGCTCGGCAAGCCCCTCGATGACTTCGCGGACTCGGTGCTGGTCATCAAGTCGAACGCGTTCGACGACCTCGGGCGCGAGAAGGTGACGGAGTTCCGCATCGTGTTCTCGATGCGCCAGGACTCGGCCATCCCGCGCGTCACGCCCAATGCCTACAACTTCCGGAACGCGACCATCGCCAAGGGCGAGACGCAGGAGTTCCGGATTTACAACGACACCGATCTGGCGACCTCGCCATTCAAGATCACCAACGTCTACCTCGAGACCCCGTCGGCCGAGTTCACGCTCCAGAACACGCCGAGCAGCGGCACGACCGTGCTCGAGCCGGGCAATCCCGGCTACGCGGACGTGGTGTTCAAAGTGACCTACCAGCCCAAGGACAGCGTGCCCGACACGAACGCGATCATCGTCCAGACCGACGTCGGCGCCGGGGGCACGTTGCGCGTGCCGCTCACCTCGAGCTCGTCGGTCGGCGACTTCAGTATCTCGTACTCGCACGTCAACGAGCTCGACTTCAGCAAAGTCACCCAGAAGGAGACGCGCTCGGTCCAGGTCACCTGTGATGGTCCCGGCACGATGACGATCAAAGCACCGCGCATCGAGCCAGCCGAGGCGCGCTCGGACTACACGGTGACCGCGTGGATCCCGGCGTCGACGGCCGGCGCCGAAGACGTCCAGGTGACCTCCTGGCCGCGCGGTCTGAACGTCGGCAAGGCGATCCGCTTCGACATCGAGTATTCGCCGGCGACCGACGGTACCGACACGGCCAACGGCCAGCTCATCATCCCGTACGAGAACCCGAACGTCGGTGAAATCGAGATCCAGCTCCTAAGCGGTGATCCGAAGTCGAAGATCGTGCTCGCGCCGAAGACCGAGCTCGTGTCGGTCACGGGCAGCGTGGTCGCGGGCGAGACGGGCACGCGCACGGTGGTCGTCTACAACGACGGCAATGGCCCGCTCCAAGTGAAGGCGGCGCGCGTGCATGCGGACTTCGATCTCGAGGCCAAGGTGTGGTCACTGGCCACAGCCTTCACGCCGTTCACGGTACCGCCGGGGGGCCTCGCGTTGGTCGAGGTCGCTTATGACCTGGGCGCCGTGACCGACAACGACGGGCGCCAGGTCGAGTACCTCGACCTCACCTATTACGACGACTTCCTCGGCTCCGATCAGAAGAAGCTGATCGGCCTCTCGGCCGAGGAGAGCAAGGGCAAGTCGAACCCCGTCGCGAGCCTCGGCAACGCGGCCGACTACGCCGGCGCAACGGTCGGTGCCGGTATCGACCTCAGCGCCGCCGGCTCGACCGCGGCGAGTGGCGCCATCGACTCCAACGGCTACATCTATTACCTCGTCGCGAAGCCCGCGGGCTCGGTCGCGAAGCTCAATGTCCAGGCCGGCGCGAGCACGCGCTTTGTGCCCGACGTGGCGGGCAGCTACAGCTTCGAGATGTTCGTCTACGCGAAGGACGGCGACCTCTACCTCTACAGCACACCGGCCGCGCTCACGCTGCAGGTCGCGCCTTGACGACGGAGGCTGGGGCGGCCGCGGGCAGCGCGAGCTGGGTCAAAGTGCGGTTCAAGGGCGAGACGGTGCATGCGCGCTGTGAGTCCAATGGCGCGCTTGTCGCGGGGCCGGGCGGCTTCGTCGAGTTTCGCTACGCGCCGGCCGGCAAGAGCTACAAGTCACGCCCCGAGAGCTTCGAGCGCATCGCCGGCGCGGTGCCCGAGGCACGGACCGAGACGGCTTCGGTGGCGGCTACGAAGGCGTCTTCCTCCTCAGGCGCGAAGAGTCGCTCGCGCGTGACCGGCAAGGGTGGGGTGGTCGACCTCAGCGGGCGGCGTGGCGTCGCGGTGCAGCTCTGGACCGACGGCGCGTGCTCGGGCAACCCTGGGCCGGCGGGGCTCGGGGTGTTCTACGAGCACGGCGGCGAGACGCGCGAGCTGTCCGAGTTCCTAGGCGTCGCGACCAACAACATCGCCGAGCTGAGCGCCATCCTGCGCGGGCTCGAGATGGTCACAGACCCGAGCGTCGCGGTCGACGTGATGACCGACAGCGAGTACTGCATCGGGCTCCTCGGGCTCAACTGGAAGCCCAAGGCCAACCAGGAGCTCGTCGCGAAGCTGCGCAAGACCTACGCGCGCTTCACCGACCTGCAGCTCGTCAAGGTGAAGGGGCACGCGGGCGTGCCCGGCAACGAGCGGGCGGACGCGCTCGCGCGTGAAGCGATTACCAGCCGCGCGACCCGTCGCGCTTGATTCTGATCGATCTGCCGGCGCCTGGCGATTCAGGAAAGAAGGCCTGAACAAACTTGACGGGCTGACGAACGTTCAGTAGTTCTGGGCCTGAACAGACCGTCAGGAGGTCCCATGCCAGGCCGCGACAAGCTTACCGATCGGCAGCAGCAGGTGCTCGATTTCATCCAGGCCAAGATCCATCGCGACGGTTACCCGCCGACGATTCGCGAGATAGGCGATCAGCTCGGCATCCGCTCCACGAACGGGGTGAATGACCACCTGAAGGCGCTCTCCAAGAAGGGCTACCTGCAGCGGACCGAGGCAAAGAGCCGCGCGTGCGTGCCGACCAACGGCCGTGATCACTTCAAGGGCGACGTCGTGCCGGTCGAGGAAATGGACGACATGATCGACGTGCCGGTGCTCGGCAAGATCGCCGCTGGTCAGCCGATCCTGGCGCTCGAGCACCAGGAGGACTCGGTCCGCATCGACCGCAGCTTCCTCGGCAAGAACCGCGACGTCTTCGGGCTGCGTGTGGTCGGCGAGTCGATGATCGAGGACGGCATCCACGACGGCGACTTCATCTTCGTGAAGAAGCAGCGCACCGCCGCCCGCGGCGCGATCGTGGTCGCCCTCATCGACGACGAGGCGACCGTCAAGCGCTATTACCCCGAAGGCGACCGCATCCGCTTTCAGCCGTCGAACAGCGCCATGCAGCCGATCTACGTGCTCGCTTCCGACTTCCGCGAGACGCAGATACTAGGCGTCGTCGTCGGCATCTACCGCCGCATGGACTCCTGATTCGCCGCTGCGGCGAGCGGGGGCGGCGTCAGTCCCTCGCTCGTTCCTGCGCGACGCAGGAGCGACCGAGCGAAGTGACGCCGGAGAAGGAGCCGTATCGCGAACGAATTCGGGCGTGAGACGGCCCCATATCCAAGGAACGAGCGAAGGGAGCGACGAGGCGACCTCACGGTCGCCGCAGGAGCGACCGAGCGAAGTGACGCCGAAGATGGAGCCGGA
>Ga0105049_10002639_pt1 | contig 21250 bp, 23 predicted proteins | sample MAT06_FD_78087 | JGI IMG/M metagenome (GOLD analysis project Ga0105049, IMG submission 78087) | Freshwater microbial communities from Lake Fryxell liftoff mats and glacier meltwater in Antarctica - MAT-06 | ecosystem: Environmental > Aquatic > Freshwater > Ice > Liftoff microbial mat | place...
ACCGGCAGGTGGGCCTCTCGGTGGGCGAGCCGCCGGCGACGAAGGGGTACACGCCCAGTGTGTTCGCGGCGATGGCGCGGCTTTTGGAGCGCGCGGGGTCGCTGGAGGCCGAGCCGGGGAGGGTTTCGGGTGGGTCGATCACGGGGCTGTACACGGTGCTGGTCGAGGGCGACGACATGACCGAGCCTGTGGCCGACGCGGCCCGTGGGATTTTGGATGGGCACATCATTTTGACTCGGGCGCTGGCGCAGAAGGGGCACTTCCCCGCGATCGATGTACTCGATTCGGTCAGCCGTGTGGCCGGGGACGTGAGCGATGCGACGCACATGGCGGCGCGGCAGCAGGTCCTGCGCCTTCTGGCAACGCATCGCGATGTCGAGGATCTGGTGCAGATCGGGGCGTATGCGAAGGGGTCGAGCCCGGAGGCGGATCTGGCGCTCGTGTATCACCCGCGGATCATCGAGCTCTTGCGGCAGGACGCCAAGCACTTCGAGCGGTTCGAGGAATCAAGGGCTCGGATGGTGAAGCTGGCGCTCGAGTCTGGAAACCAAGGGGCCAAGCGAGGCCAGTAGCGGTCGTGGTGGTGTGAGCGGATCATGGCCAAGTTCGTCTTTGAACTCGAGACCCTGCTGGAGCACCGCGAGCGCGCGGAGCGGGCGCGACAGTTCGCCGTGGCCCAGTGCGAGCTGCGCCGTGTCAATCTGGAGGAGTCGATCCGCGCGATCAACCGTCGGCGTTCGGAGGCGGCGCGATCGCTGCGGGACAGGCTAACCCCGGCGGGCGGCGGGACAGCGCTGGTCGCGGTTGAGTCGGTGCGGCTCGACGCCAACTCGGCTTTGCACGACGGGCTCAACATCCAACGGGCGGCCATCGAGCTGTCGGGCGTCTATCAGAAGCTGCAAGCCGCGCGGATGGCGCTCCTGCAGGCGGTGGTGGCGCGGAAGGCCGTGGAGGCGCTCAAGAACCGGCGGTTCGAGGCGTGGCGGGCGGAGCAGAAGCGTCGCGAGGATCGCGAGCTTGACGATCTGATGGTGATGCGGTCGCGATTGAAAGGTGAGTCGTTATGAAGACGATCTGGACCATTTTTTGTGTGTTGGCGCTCGCCAACCTCCTGGGCATGGCGGGTTTCGTGGGCTGGCTCGTCACCAGCGACCGTCTCAACGAGGACCGCGCGCGGCGGGTCCGCGAACTGCTGACGCCGACGATCACAGAAGAAAAGGCCAAGATCGCGACGGAGGAGGAAACCGCCAAGGTAGCCGCCGTCAATGCGAAGGAAGAGGAGCGGATGGCCGGGCCGCCGGAGTCAGCTACAGAACTGCTGGAACGCAACCGCGCCAGCGATGACGTAGCCAAGCAGACGGCCCTCCGCCTGCGGCGCGAAATCGAGGATCTGCGGCGGCAGATGATCGGCGAGCGGGCCAAGATCGACGACGAGCGCAAGGTGTTCATGGCGGAGAAGACGGCGTTTGAAAAGATGAGAGAGAACTTGGCCAAGACCGAGGGGGCCGAGCAGTTCAAGCAGGCGTTGGGCACGCTGGAGAGCCAGAAGGCCAAGGACGCCCAGGCCGTGCTCCAGACGATGTTGGACGCCAAGCAGCAGAGTCAGGTGGTCGACTATTTGGCGGCGATGCAGGAGCGGGTCCGCTCCAAGATCATGGCGGAGTTCGTCAAGAGCGATCCGAAGCTGGCAGGGGACTTGCTTGAGCGATTGCGGCTGCACGGCGTGGGGGTGAGTCCATCGCCCGCGCCGCCGGTCGCGCCATGACGTTCACACCTCCAGCTTTGGCCGCAGTTACAAAGCCCTTCGATGGGCGTTTAATCCTCGCGAAAGTGACTGATTCGAAGGCCGGACGCGAAGTTGCGGCTAGCCGCAGCAGCGGTGCAGGGCGTCAGGAGCAGTTCGAGGGAACGCTGGCTGGCAAGCTCGATCAGCAGAAGGAAGAAGAGGCCCTCGGCGACTCCAACTTAGGGGTGGCAGAACAGCCCGCCGGCGTGGAGAGTGCGCCCGACGCGCAAGCGGAGCAGGCGAATCTGTCGGAAACTGCGCAATTAGCGAGGAACGAGGCGGAAACTAAGCGAGCTATCAACGCGGATGCGGAAGTCCAACAGCCCAACGCGGCGGCCTTGCCCTCGCAAGCCGACGAGGCCCGAGCGATCGCTGAATCGCACCTGGTGGCGGTCAAGCCGCTGACGATCAGCATGCTCAATGCGCTCCTGGCGCAGGGCGAGCGCGGGCGGCAGGCGGCCGGGCTCGCCGAGACGACCAAGTCAGTGGGCGAAGAGCAGCGCGGGTTCGTGGATGATCGCCGTGCCGGGGATGGTGGGCGACGCGATGGGAATGAGTCGCTGCCGAGCGGCGGAGTGACAACTGCTTCGGCGGGATCTGAGGACAGTGATTCGAGCGGACGCGCAGCCGCCGGTGCGGCGGATGTGGGCTCGGAGCGGAGCCGTTTGTTTGAGCGATCGAGCAGCCGGTCTGCCCAGCAGGAGAGCGCCGATTCGGCTGAGCCGCTGCACGCGTCCGGAGCACCTGCGCAGGCTTCACGATTGAGCGGAGAGGCCGCGACGCTTACTCGCGGCGACGGCGCTCGTCCTGCATCCGAATCCGCCGCCGCTGGACGCATCTCTCGCGAGACTGTCGGCATGCTGAAGATCGAATCGGCTTCCTCCTTGGCGGCGGGCGGTCACAGCGGGCCGGGCGGATTCCGCGACTACCGATTCGAGGGCCTCGCCCGTGGCACGCGCAGCGAGAGCGCTGCACCTGGCAATCGAGCGGCCTTCGAAGCGCAGGTCGCGCGGGGCTTGGCCGCGGCAATCTCGCAGGCGAACGAGAGCGGCGGGCGGGGTTCGATCACGCTTCGGCTCCAGCCCGAGGCGCTGGGCCCATTGCAGATCCGCATCGAGCTTGGCGACGTGGCCGTCGGTGTGCGGTTCCTGGCTGGGTCGCCGGCGGCACGAGACTTGCTTGAATCATCGATGGCCGGCTTGCGGTCTTCGCTCGAGTCGAAGGGCCTGGCGGTTGAGAAGTTGAGCGTAGAGGTTCGACCGGCGGAGCCGGAGGCGCGAACGCCTGAACCTGCTTCGCAGTCGGCGGCGCACGGATCGCGTCAGGCGGAGGGGGGGGACGGGCCGGAGGCCCAATGGGGGTCCGCCACGGACGGCGGATGGAGCGGCACCCGGGACGGGTCGCCGCGAGAGGATCCCGAGCGGAGCTCGGGTCGGCAGGCGGGCCCGCGACCGGAGGTCGAGGGCTTGGCGACGATCGATGGGCCGGATGGCCTGCGGATCGAGGTGCTCGACCTGATCACGCTCCGTCTCGACGCCACGGCGTAGGGACGGGGCCCTTGGGAGCGTCTGAATGAATGTTATTTCATCGGTGGGGCAGGCGTCTTCGTCGTCCAGCGGGCGCGACGCGTACAGCGCGCTCAACAGCCAGCAGTTCATCAAGATCATGTTCGCCGAGCTCTCGCGGCAGGACCCGCTCAAGCCCAATGACTCGAATGAGACGCTCAAGCAGCTCGCGTCGATCCGATCGATCCAGTCCGATCTGGAGTTGCAGACCAAGCTCGGTTCTCTGGTCGGGCAGAACGAGCTGGCCTCCGCCGGTGGGCTGATCGGCAAGACGATTGTGGGGCTCAACGGCGGGTTCGACCGCGTCCACGGCATCGTCGAATCGGTCATCCGCACCAGCGATGGGCCTGTGTTGCGGCTGCAATCGGGCCATTTCGTGCCGTACGAGAATCTCGAGCAGATCATCGAGACCCCGCCCGCGCCCCCGCCCCCGCCCCCCGTCACTCCGCCCACGCCACCCGTCACGCCCAACCCGTAGTCGAGGAGCACGCCGATGACGGTGAACGCCAGTGATCTGCTTAAGAAACTCGGTTCGACCGTCGGGACTGGCGCGGCGAGGTCGCCGATCGACCGGGGCGGCGATGCGTTCGCGGCGCTGCTGCAACGGGCCGGCGCGGGTGACCTGCAAACCGAGCGGCCCGTCACGATCGATCGCGGCGTGAACTTGAGGCTCTCACCAGAAGAGCTGGAGCGCGTGGGTCGGGCGGCCGACCATGCTCAAGCGCAAGGGTTCGCGCATGCCGCGGTGATCCTTGACGGCAAGGCACTGGTTCTGGATGTGGAAGCCCGGCGCATCACGGGCGTGGTCGACGGCGGCAAGCCGGGAGCATTCCCGGGGATCGAGGGGATCGTGACAGCCGCCCCCATCGACGACGCCATCGCGCCGCCCGACGCGACCGCGGCACAGGCTACGCGCCAGGAGCTCTTCGCCGCGCTGCGAAGGCCGCAGATCGAGGGACTCATCAAGCGGCCGATGGAGTGAATCTTCACCGATCATGGCGGACACCGCAAGGGTGCCGATGAGGCGATGCGATTGAGATCGATCTTCTGATGGACGTTCGTGTTTGATTTTCGGGAGTCCGACCATGCCTTCAACCACCGCTCTATTTACTGGGCTTTCCGGGCTCAACGCCAACACGCGTTCCCTCGATGTCATCGGCAACAACATCGCCAACGCCAACACCACGGCGTACAAGTCCAACCGGCTCCTCTTCTCCACGCAGTTCTCCCGCAACCTCTCGCTCGGCGGCGTGCCCGGCGACAGCAACGGCGGGTCCAACCCCGCGCAGATCGGGCTGGGCGTTCGCGCCGCCGGCACGCAGCGCAACTTTGCCAGCGGGCCGCTGACGGCCACGGGCGATTCACGCGACCTAGCTATCGAGGGCGACGGCTTCTTCATCGTGGGACGCGGTCCCAACTCCGCCGACCAGTTCTACACCCGCAATGGCGCGTTCCGGCAGAACGCGATCAACGATCTCGTCACCATTTCAGGCGAGCGGCTGCTCGGCTACGGCGTCGACGGCAACTTCAACGTCGTCACCGGCTCGCTGATCCCCTTGAACATCCCCACCGGGCAGCTCCGGCTGGCCGAGGCAACCCAGAACGTCCGCTTCACGGGCAACCTCAATGCTGGCGGCACGCTTTCCAGCCGCGGGGCCCGGATTGTCTTTCCCGCCCTGAGCAACCAGACCCCCGCGCCGATCACCGGGGCCACGCTGCTGACGGCGGTCGATGATCCCAACACCACGGGCGAGCAGCCTCTCTACGCGGTCGGGGACATTATCGAGATCCAGGGTGCAGAAAAGGGCGGCAAGATCCTGCCCACGGTTCGCTTGCAGATCACCGCGACCAACACGGTCGGCGACCTGCTGACGGCGTTTAACGCGGCCCTCGGGATCGACACAACCGCCTCGGCCGACCCGGCCGGCTTCACCCCTGGGGCCCAGATCGACGCCACCACCGGCATCATCACGATCGTCGGCAACCAGGGTTCCTTCAACGACCTGCGGCTGGATACCACCAACCTCCGCCACCTCGCCGCCAACGGCTCGCCGTACCCGGTCGCCAGCCCTTTCGGCCTCGGCAAAGCCGCCTCGGCCGACGGCGAATCAGTACGCAATACCTTCGTGGTCTACGACTCGCTCGGAAACCCGCTCAACGTCGACGTCACGCTCGTCCTGGCTGGCCGTGATAACTCCGGCACGCAGTGGCGCTATTCGCTCGAATCGCCCGACGACACCGACATCAATCTCCTCCTCGGCAGCGGGACCATCCGCTTCGACAACTTCGGGCAGCTCGAACCTAATCAGGCCCCTATCACCGCGACCATCGACCGGCTGGCCACCGGGGCCGTCAATCCGCTCACCTTCACGCTAGCGTTCCAATCGCCCTCGGCTAACGTGACGGCCCTGCGCGATGTCCGCTCGTCGGTCGCCGCGACGTTCCAGGACGGCACCCCTCTGGGCACGCTCTCGAGCTTCGCCGTTGGGAACGACGGGGTCATCACCGGCGCGTTCACCAACGGGCTGACGCGCACGATCGGCCAGGTGGCCGTAGCCAACTTTGCCAACGCCGAGGGGCTGGTCGATCAGGGCAACAACCTCTTCGACATCGGCCCCAACTCGGGCACGCCCATCGTCACCACCCCGACCCTGCTCGGAACGGGGCGGATCGTCGGCGGCTCGCTGGAACAGTCAAACGTCGATCTGGCCCAGGAGTTCATCAACCTGATTCAAGCCTCGACGGGCTACTCCGCCTCGTCGCGCGTGATCACGACGACGGACCAGTTGATCCAGCAGTTGCTGGCCATCGGCCGTTGATCGCGCCCAACAACGGCGACGAAAACACAGCCGATCAGGGGGCGACCATCAAGCGGCCGCGGGCGGATGCCGATGCTTCTGCAATCCGGAGGCCTTCACCATGAGCCGCAAGCTGCTGGGCCCGACCATTCCGCTGGCCATCCTCACCCTAGCCATCGCCCTGTCCCTGACGGTCGTCTTGCGGCCCGCATGGGTGGGCCCGGTCGTCGGCATCGCGGCATTTCTGACGGCCTTGGCCGGGATCGTCGGGCTGGCCCGATCTTGGCACGAGTCGAGTCACGCCCGCTCGCGCCCGCAGATTCTGGCGACCGTCGGCCCAGCGGGCATAAAGGCCGCGTCTCGGCCCGCCGACCCGGTCCGCCGGGCCGCCTGAGCCGTTACAGACCCACTAGATCGGCTGGACCGCATCGCGCGCCGTCCGCGTCGCCTGCGGCTCGCCCGTTCGCGCTGATCAACCGATGAGCCAATGCGTACACCGGCGCGGCCGGTGCGCGAACACGATTATCGGAGGCGAACACCATGTCCGCGAAGAAGGAAGAAAAGCCCGCACCCGCGCCCGCCGTAGAGGGCGCAAACGCCGGTGCGAAGAAGGGCGGCCTGCCGATCAAGACCATCGGGGCCGTCGCGGTCATCATGGTGATCGAGGCGGTTGCCGTGTTCTTTATCTTCAGCAAGCTCGGGCCCAAGCCGGTGGCGGCCAACGTCCCTTCGGCCGAGATTCACGCGGACGAGTCGCAAGAGCTGCAGGAGCTGCCCGTCTTGTCGGACAAGTTCCAGAATCACCAGCAGGGCAAGGTTTGGTTCTGGGATCTCCAGATCGTGGCCCAGGTGAAGAACAAGAACGCCGAGTCCGTCGCCGGCCATCTGGAAGCCCGGGCGGCGGAGATTCAGGAAGGGATCGGGCAGATCATCGGCCGGGCCCAGCCGGCGCAGCTGAAGGAACCCGACCGTCAGACGATCGTCCGTCAGGTGACGGCGTATCTGAACCAGCTTATGGGCAACGACGCCGAGGGCCATGGATTGGTAGAGCGCGTGTTGATCCCGCGGTGCCGCGGCGTGCCGGGCGAGTTCTAGTCTCGCGGCGCAGATTGTGCGCGATCCCAGGCCGGGTCGGCCGATCATCGTGCCAAATCTGCAAGGGCAAGCCCGGGTTGGTCGATGCACCTCGCTCCGAAACGGCAGGATGCCGAGCGAGGTGCATGATGCCCAACGATGTTCCACAACCCAACGCCGACGAACCCCAACCGCCCGCGGCGCCCAGCACACACTCGGATGCGGCGCTGGCCGCGCTGAAGGCGGCTAAGGAAGCGATCGCCAGGGCTCAGGCCGTGAACGCGGCACCCGAGCCCGAAGCGGAACCTGTCGCTGCGTATGCCGCTGCTGCGTCGGTTGCCAGTGGCGGGGCGGGTGCCTTCGCGATGCCGACCTTTAGCACGCCGATGAACGAACGGGCCCCAGAGGCGATCGACCTGCTCGGCGACGTCAACCTGCAAGTCAAAATCGAACTCGGACGCACCAAGATGCTGGTCGAAGACGTTCTGCGACTGGGCGAGGGCTCGGTCGTTGAACTCGACAAGCTGGCGGGCGACCCGGTGGATGTCTACGTCAACGGCCGGGCCGTGGCGCGGGGCGAGGTGCTCGTGCTCAACGACAACTTCTGTGTGCGAATCAACGAGATCATCGATCAACCCGCCAACGACGCGGCGTAGTGGTGTGACCTTCGGCCCCAGTGGGCCACGGCGACGGAGTCGCCGGACGGGAGCCAGGATGGCGCGAGTGCATCGAACATGTCTGTTGGCGATTTTGTGCTTGTCTGTGGGAATACCCGCGCTGGCGGAGCCCGAGCTCATGGGGCCGCCGGTGTTGATCGAATCGACGGAATCGCCGCGAGCTGGCAGCGAGCGGCGACCCCTCTTCGCCGCGGATGCCGCTGGCGACGCCGCCCCGACCGGCGCCGCGCCGCTCACTCAACCCGTGACGAGCGGCAGCGATCTGCTCGCCATGGGGTTGCCGCTCACGGTCGTCGTGGGGCTTATTCTCATCAGCGCGGCGGTGCTCCGCAGAGTGGCAAAGTCCGGCGGCGGGCTCTCAGCGGCGCTGACCGCGGGCGGCTCCGCACCCGCCGGTCTACTCGAAGTCCTGGGGCGCTACCCCGTCGCACGCGGCCAATCGCTGGTGCTCCTCAAAGTTGATCGGCGCGTGCTGCTCTTGGCCCATACCCAAGGTGGTCGGCTCCAAGGCCCGGCCTTCAGCACGCTCTGCGAGATCGCCGACCCTGATGAGGTCGCGTCGATTCTGCTCAAGGCCCGCGACGCCAACAGCGAGACGATCGAACATCGCTTCCGCAAGAGCATGGAGCGGTTCGCCCAAGGCGAAGAAGATGGCCAGGGACGCGTCGAGCAGGGTCGAAAGGTCAACGTCGGAACCCACGGCGATCACGTCGCGCTCTGGGACGAGCAGGCTGCGGCACAAGCGGCCGCGCCGGCTCCGGTCGATGATCCGGCGGCGCTCCTCCGCAACCGCCTCTCCGCGCTCTGTGGCCGCGCCGACTACTCCAACGGGAGAGCCGCGTGATGACCGGCCGCGCGATCATCGCCACCCTGTTGATGCTCGCGAGCCTCTGCGCCCCGGCCGCCCTAGGCCAGGAGCGATTCGGCCCGCCGCTGGTGCCGCCGGCGGCCCGCAGCGGCGCGAGCATCGGAACGCTCAGCCCGGGGGCGACGCTCCCCACGCCCAAGAGTGCGTTCGACGAGATCAACCCGGCCTCGGTGCTGGCGGGTGCCGCAGAGGCCCTGCCCGGCTCGCAAGGACCGGGCGGCGAGCGACGCGGGCTGTCGACGGCCCTCAACATCGTGCTGGTTCTGACCGTCCTTGGTCTGGCGCCGTCGATCCTGCTGATGACGACCTGCTTCCTGCGGATCGTCATCGTGCTCGCCCTGCTCAAGCAGGCGCTGGGCACGCAACAGATGCCCCCGAGCCAGGTGCTCCTAGGTCTCGCTCTGATCATGACGCTGCTGGTGATGAGCCCGACAATGGACCGCGTGTACCGCGAGGCCGTGTTGCCCTATCGCAACGGCGAGATCACCGATTACACGCAGCTGTGGGACAAGGCCAAGCAGCCGATCCGCGACTTCATGTTCGACCAGATCGAGGCCACCGGCAACTTCTCCGGGGTCTACATGGTGCTCAACTACCGAGGCGTCGATACGTCCGACCCCTCCAAGCTCACCCGGGCCGATGTCGACATGGTTGCTCTCGTGCCCGCGTTCGTGCTCAGCGAGCTCAAGGTCGCGTTTCTGATGGGTTTCAAGGTCTATCTGCCGTTCCTGGTGATCGACATGGTCATCAGCGCCATTTTGATCTCGATGAGCATGATGATGCTGCCGCCGGTGCTGATCTCGTTGCCGTTCAAGCTGCTGCTGTTCGTCCTCGTCGACGGCTGGCAGCTCATCGTCGGCAGCCTCATGCAGAGCTTTGTGACCCACCCCCTCCCGCCGGCCGCGGCCGTCTTGTGGCCCGGGGGCGCAGCTCAGGCCGAACGGCTGCTGGCGCAGGCCCTCGACCTGGCTCGATTGGTCACCTAGTAGGCAAATGGCGAAGCTCGAACTCGGACACGGGCATCGTTGCGCACACTCGGACGGAATGGCTTGCTTTAAAGGACTCATTGAATGTTGCACGATGAAGCCGCACTCGATCTCGTACGCGGGGCGCTCCTGGTCACGCTCAAGATCTCCGGGCCCATTCTCGCCGCTGGCGTAGTGGTCGGGCTGGTGATCAGCGTGGTCCAAGCCGTGACCTCGATCCAGGACCAGGCCCTTTCATTCGTGCCCAAGATCGCGGCCATGCTGCTGGTTTCCATGGCCTTGCTCGGTTGGATTGTGGAGCGTCTCGTCGCGTTCACGGCGTCCATGTTCACCCTCACGATCTAGGCCATACTTCTGGACCAGCTCCAATCGCATCTCGTGCCCTTCCTCTTAGTGGCCTCCCGGCTCTCGGGTGTGTTCCTGCTCACGCCGATCCTGGCCAGCCTGGTGATCCCCGGCAAGGTGCGCGTGCTGCTCGTTGGGCTGCTGGCGATCATCGTGTATCCCACAGTGCCCGCCGCCGCGCTGGTCCCGGTGCCGGGCGACGCCTTCGGGCTCGCGATCGCCGCGGTGAGCGAGGTCATGGTTGGGTTCTTCGTCGGCTTGCTGGCCATGATGCCCATCGCCGCCGTGCAGCTCGCCGGGCTGGTAATGGGCCTGCAGATGGGCTTCGGCTTCGCGCAGATCGTCAACCCCACTCTGGAAACCGAGTCCGACATCCTCGGCGAGATGCTCCTGAGCATGGCCCTGGCCACGTTCCTCATCCTGGGCGGGCTCGAGTCAACGTTCCTGGCCGTCTGCAATACCTTCGCGCACATTCCCCTGGCGGGCTTCCGGCCCGATGTGGGGCTGCTGAACTTGGTCGCGGCAACGCTCGAAGCCGGCTTCGAGCTGGCCATCCGGCTCAGCATGCCGCTCTTGGCCATCATCATGCTCGAGACCGTCGCCTCGGCGTTCCTGGCCAAGACCATGCCGCAGCTGAACATCCTCTCAATCGGCTTCGCCGTCAAAATCATTCTGGGCCTGGCGGCCATCCTCGTCGCGGGGCGAGCCATGAACACCGCCATCGGCGACCACGTCGTCGAGGTTGGCCGGGCGCTCCTCCGCTTCTCGGTGGGTCAATAGCCGCAAGGAGAGCTCGTCATGGCCGAAGACATGGGCGAACGTACAGAGAAACCCAGCCCCAAGAAGCTCGGGCAGGCCCGCAATCGGGGCCAGATTCCCAAGTCGATCGATTTCTCGGGCGCGATTGATCTGATCGCGGCCATCACCGTGGTCTGGTACTTCGGCAAGTCGCTCGTCGAACAGCTCGCCTCCATGACCCGGTCCATGCTCGCGGGCGAAGCCCCAGGCAGCGGCCCGACCGCGCAAGGCCTGGACGAACTGTTCGTGTGGACGGCCTCGTACACGGGCCTGATCCTCGCGCCCATCGTCGGGATCATGTTCCTCGCGGTAGCCTTTTCGCAGTTCACGCAGGTGGGCCTGCTCTTCACCCTTGAGCCGCTCCAGCCCAAGTTCAGCAAGCTCGATCCCATCGGCGGCTTCAAGCGGCTGTTCGGAAAGCGCAACCTCGTCAAGACCCTGGTCTCCGTGATCAAGCTCTCGATCGTCCTGTTCGTCATCGCAAAGTTCATCATCGCGCACTTCGCCGAGTTGGCGGCGCTGCCGATGGTCGATCTGACCAAAGGTGCCGAGCACGTGGTGAACCTTACGATCGAGTTGGCCGTTTGGATGCTCGTGCTGATGCTTCTGATCGGCATCGCCGACTTCGCCTACCAGCGCTGGCAGCACACCCAAGACCTCCGCATGACCAAGCCCGAGGTCAAGGACGAGCGCCGCAGCATGGAGGGCGACGAGGAAACCAAGGGCCGTCGTCTGCGCATGGCGCGTTCCACGCTCGTGCAGCGGATCCGCCACAACGTGCCCAAGGCCGACGTCGTGGTCACCAACCCGACGCACTTCGCGGTGGCGCTGCGCTACGACCCCGACAAGATGGCCGCGCCCCAGGTCGTGGCCAAAGGGGCCGATTCGATGGCCTTCCGCATCCGCGAGATCGCCGCCGCCTCCGGTGTTCCGATCGTGGAGAAGCCCGCCCTCGCGCGGGCCCTCTACGCCCAGGTCGAGGTCGGGCGGACCATCACGCCCGAGCTATTCGAGGCCGTCGCGGAGATCCTGGCGTACGTCTACCGGTTGAACAAGCGAGCGGCGTGAGCGGACGGCGATGAGCACGGTCTGAGGAACAAGCATGGCGGCCAGAAACCAACTCAACGCCGACGGCCTCTTCGCCTTTGTACGCAAGTACCGCGGGCTCATCGTCCCCGTCGGCTTCATCGCGATGCTGATGGTGATCATCGTCCCGCTGCCCCCGGCGCTCATGGACGTCCTGATCACCCTCAACATCGCTCTGGCGGTCGTCATCCTGATGACGACGATCTACATGAAGGAGCCGCTGGAGTTCTCGGTCTTCCCGTCGGTGCTGCTGGCCACCACCCTCTACCGCCTGGTGCTCAACATCGCCAGCACGCGCCTGATCCTCACCGCCGACGCCTCCACCCCAGAGGAAGCCGCGGGCGTCGCTGGCGAAGTGATTATGGCCTTCGGCACCTTCGTCGCCGGCGATTCTCTCTTTGTCGGCATCGTCATCTTCCTGATCCTCCTGATCGTTCAGTTCGTCGTGATCACCAAGGGTGCCACGCGCATCTCGGAAGTCGCGGCCCGGTTCACCCTAGACGCCATGCCCGGCAAGCAGCTCGCCATCGACGCCGACTTGAACGCCGGCACTATCGACGAGAAGGAAGCCCGTCGTCGCCGCGAGCGCATCGGTCAAGAGGCCGACTTCTTCGGTGCGATGGACGGTGCCAGCAAGTTTGTCCGTGGCGACGCCGTCGCCGGGCTCATCATCACCGTCGTCAACATCCTGGGCGGCATGGCCGTGGGCATCATCGTCCGCGGCTGGGAGGTCGGCCAAACCGCCGAAATCTTCACCAAGCTCACCATCGGCGACGGCCTCACGTCCGCCATCCCCTCCTTCATCATCTCCATCGCCGCCGCCCTCGTCGTCACGCGCTCGGGGGCCAAGGAAGAACTCGGCGAGCAGCTCGCCGGCCAGCTCATCTCCCAGCCCAAGGGCCTTTACATCACCTCCGGCTTCCTCGTCCTGATGTCCTTCACCGGCCTCCCGGTCATCCCCATGATCCTCACCGCCGGGCTGCTGGCCGTCACGGCCTTCGGCATCACGGCGGGCCCGCGCGCTCAAAAGGTGAAAGATCAGGCCGACGCCGACTCCAAAACCCGTGCCAAGCCCGAACCGCCCACGCCCGAGTCTCTCCTCAAGCTCGACACCATGGAGCTCGAAGTCGGCTACGCCCTGGTGCCGCTGGTTGACGCGGGCCAGGGCGGCGACCTGCTCGAACGTATCGCCGCCATCCGCCGCCAGTTGGCCGTGGAGCTCGGGTTCATCCTGCCGCCGGTCCGCATCCGCGACAACCTCCAGCTCCCCTCCAGCGACTACCGCTTCAAGATCAAGGGATCCCCCGTCGCCCGCGGCGTCACAAAGCCCGGCATGCTCCTCGCCATCGATTCGGGCATCGCCACCGGCCGCATCGAGGGCGAGCCCGGTAAAGAGCCCGCCTTCGGCCTCGACGCATGGTGGATCGACCCCGTCCTCAAGATCCGCGCCGAGACCATGAACTACACCGTCGTCGACGCATCAAGCGTCCTGGCGACCCACCTCACCGAGGTCGTCCGCACGCACGCCGCCGACCTGCTCACGCGTCAAGAGGTCAACGAGCTGATCGCCCAGCTCAAGATCAAGTCGCCCAAGCTCGTCGAGGAGATCATCCCCGGGGCCGTCAAGACCGGCGACCTGCACCGCGTCCTCCAGAACCTGCTCAAGGAACGCGTGCCGATCCGCGACCTCGAGACGATCCTGGAAACCCTCGCCGACTGGCTTCCCAAGACCAAGGACATGGACGTGCTTACCGAGTACGTCCGCAACGCCTTGCGTCGCCACATCTGCCAGCAATACGCCGTCCCGCAGGACCACGGCCGGTCCCGCCTGGTCTGCGTCACGCTCGATCCGGCGCTCGAGGACCTCATCAGCGCCTACATCGATCGCTCGGCCGCGGGCACCAGCATCACCATGCCCGCCCATATCGCTTCCAAAGTCTCGGGGCAGATCATGGCGGGCCTGCAGCAGGTCACCGCCGCGGGCCACCAGCCGGTCATCCTCGCCTCGCCACAGGTCCGGGCCGTCGTGCGCCAGATCATCGAGTCGCATTCCCCCTCCGCAGCCGTCTTGGGTTACAACGAGGTAGTGCCGGGGGTGGATGTCGAGTCGATGGCCCTGATCCAGCCGCCGGCCCAGGTCGGAGCTGAAGCGGCCGCGGCAGCCTGACCCTCGCGCAGGATTCACCCCTATCGCGCAGACTCGACCGGTTCGGTTCAAGCTTTCGGCGGGGGGCTGACCGATAAAGTTTCCGCTGGGGCAGGATGCCCCGCTCGCGATCCGCGACAGGAACCGCCAGGATGGCCGGGATGACCCTCAAAACCTACCGCGCCCCAACCATGGCCGAGGCCCTCACCTCGGTCAAGAAGGAACTGGGCAAGGACGCGGTCATCCTGCACACCCGCACCTACAAGGTCGGCACCTTCCTGGGCTTCTTCGGCAAGCAGATGGTCGAGATCACCGCATCAGTCGGCGTCGGCATCGCCTCGGCACGCGAGGTTCGACAGTCAGCCCGGCAAGCCGCCAGCCTCAGCTCTGGCCACGAACCGCCCGCCAAGCCCGCCGCCGCCATCCGCAGCGCCGCCCTCGAACGCGCCTACGGCCTCCCGCCCGGCGTCCACATCGCCGTCAAAGCTCCGCCCGCCACGTCGCCCACCGGTTTGTCAGCGGCGTCGGCCACACCCGCCCGGGCCGCCGTCTCCTCGGCCAACTCCGCCGCCGCCAGCGCCGCGTTCACCCCCGACCTGCGCGACGAGCTCAACGCACTCAAGCAGATGATGGGGCAGGTGCTCCAGTCCACAATCCGCGACGGGGCCCCCGCCGTCGCCATGCCGCCGGGCCTGCTCAAGCTTTATCTCAAGCTCATTCAAAACGACGTCTCACGCGAGTTGGCCGATGAGATCGCCTCCGACGTCCGGGACGAACTCTCGCCCGGCGAGCTGGCCGACGAAGGGATTGTCCGCCAGGCCGTGCTCCGGCGCCTCGAATCGTTGATCCCCGCCGATGCCTCCATCGCCACGCCCGCCCGAGACCAGGACGGCCGCCCGCTCACCGTCGCGCTTATCGGCCCCACCGGCGTCGGCAAAACCACTACGCTCGCCAAGCTCGCCGCGGCCTATCGCCTCCGCCACGGCAAGCGCGTTGCCCTCATCACGGCCGACACATACCGCATCGCTGCCGTCGATCAGCTCCGCACCTACGCCAACATCATCGGCGTCCCGCTCAAAGTCGCCGGCACTCCCGAAGAGATGGACGCCGCGTGCCAGGAGTTCGCCGACTTCGACGTGGTCCTGATCGACACCGCGGGCCGTTCGCCTTCCGACCACCAGCGCCTCAATGAACTCGGCGAGCTGCTCGACGCCGCCCGCCCGCACCAGGTCCATCTCGTGCTCGCGGCGGTCGCCAGCGAATCGGTCATGGTCCGCACGGCCGAGCGCTTCAGCGCCATGCGCCCCACGCGCATGATCTTCACCAAGCTTGACGAGGCCGCCAGCTTCGGCGTGCTCGTCAATGTCGCCCAGCGCGTCGGGGCCAAGCTCTCATATGTCACGGCCGGACAAGAAGTCCCCGATGACATCGAGCCGGGCCGATCCGACCGGCTCGCTCGCCTGATCCTCGACGGCCGGCCCGATCAGCACACCGCCATCGCGCAACTCGCCCGGAGCGCCGCCCGGTGAACATCGGCACCGACCAGGCCGCCAGCTTGCGGGCCTTTCGCGAGGCCCGCCTCGAGCGGTCCGCCGCGATCGCTGAACCCCTGACCCCGATGCCGCCCCCGACCCCACCCGCGCGTGGCCGAGTGATCGCCATCGCCTCGGGCAAAGGTGGCGTCGGCAAGACCAACCTCGCCGTCAACCTCGCGGTGGCCGCGGCCCAGGCCGGGCAGCGCGTGATCCTGGTCGATGCCGACTTCGGGCTCGCCAATGCCGATGTCCTATGCGGGCTCAATCCCGCGCGTCGACTCGACCCCGTCGCGTTTGAACCCCGCGCTGGTGGCCAATCGCCTTCGCTCGCCGATTGGCTCATCGACGCCCCCGGCGGCTGGCGGCTCTTGCCCGCCTCAGCCGGTCTGGTTGCAATGGCCGAACTCCCGCCCGCCCATCGCGCCCGCCTCGTGAGGGGCCTTGACGAACTGGCTACCTCTGCCGACCTGCTCATCATCGACTCCGCCGCCGGAGTCGGGCGGACCGTCCTTTCGCTCGCCCAGGCCGCCGATCTGTGCATCATCGTCGTGACTCCCGAGCCCACCTCGATCGCCGACGGCTACGCCACGCTCAAGGCCATCCACTTGGCAGGAGGCAGTGGGGGTGCCAGAGTCGGCTTGGTGGTCAATCAGGCCCGTGACCAGGCCGAGGCCACGCGCACGCGTGCGCGGATCAACGCCGTCGCCGAGCGCTTCTTGGGTCAATCGGTGCCGCTGCTGGCGTGGCTCGCGCAAGATCCAGCCGTGGGCGACGCCGTTCGTGCGCGGATACCGCTCTTGCTCCATCGACCCAGCAGCCGCGCCGCGCGGTCCATCCGCCAGCTTGCCGCAGAGTTGAATCCCGCTGGGGTGTTCACCCCCATCCGCCCGGCAACGCGCGCAAGTATCGGACTGGCAAGGCTTTGGCGCTCGCTTACCGGGGGCTGAGCGGGCGATTGTGGGCGGTCAAGGGTGTTCTAAAGGTGGTCTGGCGTGCCGCGCTGATCAATCTGTATCGATTCTTTCGCCTGAACCGCCTGCGGTCCGGCCCTTGCTCTTAACCAGCGTGCCCGCGCGGGCCGATGACGGGTCAAGTCCCCGCGGCGATCTGTTCGCCCAAAACCGGAGGGTCCGAGTTTGAGTCAAGGTGTGCCGACGAAAGTGGTCGCAGCGAGCATGGGCCTGAGCGGCTTCGCGGTGTGCATGATCGCGGGCCTCGCGGTGGACAACCCCCTCGAGGTGATCGTCACCCGGGCCATCATCGCGATGGCCGTCTCTTACGTGGTTGGGATCTTGATCGGGCTAGCGGCCGAGGTGGCCGTCAACAAGCGTCTCGGGGAGCTTCATGATCTCGTCAAGTCACCTTCAGCCGGACCGACCGGAAACCCCGCGCGATCCACCGAACCGCAGAAGATGCCCACAATTTAGTCACAATGGGTAATTAGTGTTTGACGTCCTCCATGGATCACGTATTCTTAAGCCTGATTCCAGGCCCATGGATGGGCGAGCTGGACTGATACATGCGTGCTGCGATTCTCGCAGTGACGTCCAGTCAGTTTGATGGTCAAGGAGCCGACCATGTCCCGGATGCGTTCATTTTCGTCAAATGGCAGTGCGGTCATGGGCCGCGGCGTGGGGTATCCCCGTTCTTCGAACACGGCGACACCCTACGACGCGACGCCCATCAACGACGTGTGGGTCGAATACGAGAAGACCCACTCGCAAGCCATCAGAAACTTCTTCTGGGAAAAGTACCTGCACCTCGTGCGCTACATCGCCGAGCGTACCTATGCCCGACTGCCTGACGAGGTCGATGTCCAGGACCTCATCTCCGCCGGGCAGTTCGGCCTCATGGACGCGATCGACGGCTTCGATCTCTCACGCGGCGTCAAGTTCGAAACCTTCTGCGCTTCGCGCATCCGTGGTGCCATCCTCGACGAGCTCCGCGCCATGGACTGGGTGCCCCGCCTGGTGCGCCACCGCAGCTCCAAGGTCTCGGGAGTCAAGCAGAAGTTCGAGATGAAGGAAGGCCGCGCCCCCACCGACGACGAACTGGCCGAGTGGCTAGGTGTCGCCGGCGAGGAGTTCGAGAAGATCACCCGTGACTCCAAGGCCGTCAGCACCGTCAGCCTGACGCGAAAGTGCTTCCAATCCGAGGGGAACAAGGAAGTCATGGAGATCGACGTCATCAAGGACGACTCCCAGCGCAACCCCCTGGACGAGAGCCAGCGTCGCGACATCAAGGAAATGATCACCAAAGGCCTCTCGCGGGCCGAGCGCCTGATCGTCATCCTCTACTACTACGAAGAGATGACGATGAAGGAGATCGGCTCCACCCTCGATCTCTCCGAGAGCCGCGTGAGCCAGATGCACTCCTCGATCCTGCAGCGCCTCAAGGCTCAGATGCAGCACCGCGAGAAGGAACTCGAAGCCGTCGAGGAATGATCCCTCGCCGTTCGAGCCCGTAGCATCCGGCCCCATGCCGCTCGTTCGGGCCGCCATCGCGATCGGAACCAACCTCGGCGACCGCGCGCACTTGCTGTACGCGGCCGTAGATGACCTGGCCGCACTCCCCGGCACGTACCTCTTGGCCGTTTCAGATGCCGTCGAAACCGCGGCGCTCCGCGTGGGCGTCGTTGAGCCGGGCCCCGCGTACCTCAACGCCGCCGTCGTCGTGAGCACCAGCCTCGCGCCGCGCGAGCTGCTCTGCTGCCTCCACGATATCGAAGCCCACCACGGCCGCGACCGCCGCGCGCCCCGCGGTTCCGCACGCACCCTCGACCTCGACCTGCTCCTCTTCGGCAATCAGATCATCGACGACCGACCACCCCACGCCGAGCCGTCGGATCGCGGCGGGCTCATCGTCCCCCACCCGCACCTCCACGAGCGGGCCTTCATGCTCGCCCCGCTCGCGCAGATCGCGCCCAACTGGGTGGTCCCCGGCCGGAGCCGCTCCGTCGCGGAGTTGCTGGCCGCACTTGGACCCGCCACCTGAACGTCCACGAATAGGATTGGGTGATGGCCCTCCCCGACACGCAACCACCCCGACCACCCGCACGCACCGGCACACACCAGGTCCGCGTCCGCTACTGCGAATGTGACCCCATGGGCGTGGTCCATCACGCCTCGTACTTCCCCTGGCTCGAGATCGGCCGCACCGAACTCCTCCGCGACACGGGCGTCACCTATGCCCAGCTCGAAGCCTCGGGAGTGTTCCTCGTCCTGACCCGCGCGGCCATGAGTTACAGGCGCCCGGGCCGCTACGACGACCTCGTCGAAATCCGCACCAACGTCGTCGGCGGCAGCCGCGTCAAAATCGAACACGAGTACGAAGTCTGGGCCGTCGTGCGCGGCGTCCACCCCAGCCTGCCGCCCGGCTCCGGCCCCGAAATGCTCGCCACCGCCCAGACCACCCTCGCCTGCGTGGGCCGCGATGGCAAAGTCCGCGAGCTGCCCGAGTGGCTCGTCGCTCCTCCAACCACCTGACCTCGGCCCGCCGAGTCGGGCCCCGTGATGCAGCACATGGACGAGCCGCAGACATGCACAGAATGCGAGTATGACCTGACGGGCCTGGACCGGAACGGGTGTCTGGTGCTCTGTCCTGAATGCGGCGCCGAGAATCGCATCGGAAAGATTGAGTTCGATCTGCTCCACCCGCCGCTCCCGGCGTGGTGGGCCATCACGCTCAGGCTCGGTTGGCCTACGGCACTCGCGGGCTTGATGGCCTATGTCGCTTGGCGCATCGGCGACCCCGGCTTTACCCGCGGCATCTGGAACCTCACGCTCATCGCGTTGGCCATCGGCGCGGGCCGAGGACTGATGCTCGGGCTTGATTGCTCGCGCCCGCGGCGTCGCAGCGGCCCGATCTTCGCGGCCATCGTTTGGGGCCTCGGCGGCGGGATCGTGCTCGCCGGCGTCGTCTTCCTGCTCACCTGGTTCGCGGCCTGGTTCGGGGGCGAGATCATCATCGCTCTCTGATCGTCGCTCTCCGTCGGATGTGCCCGTCGCTGTTGCGGATTCAACCCAGCTGCGCGATCGCCTGATCCACGTTGGCCACTGGCACCAGTTCCAGCCCATCCTGCGTGGTGGCCGCGCCCCGCGTCTTGGGGACCAGCACGCGCCGGTAGCCCAACCGCTTGGCCTCGTGCAGCCGCGCCGCGAGTTGCGGCACCATCCGCACCTCGCCGCCCAGGCCCACTTCGCCCACGGCCGCCGTCGTCGCGTCGAGGGCCCGCCGATAGTGGGCCCCGGCGATCGCCAGCACCAAGGCCAGATCCACCGCCGGCTCCGCCGCCCGCACGCCCGACGTGGCCGACGCGAAGATGTCGCGATCGGCCAGCCGCAATCCCGCGTGCTGCTCCAGCACCGCCACGAGCATCGCCAGCCGATTCCCATCCAGGCCCGATGACTTGCGTTTGGCCGAGCCGAGGAAGCCCGTCGCCGTGAGCGCCTGCACTTCGATCATCAGGCAGCGTGAACCGGTCAACACCGGGCAGACCACCGTCCCCGGCCGCGGCGGCGTCGCCTCCGCCAACGCCGCGACCGACGCCCCCTCCGGTGCCTCGCGCAACCCCTGCCCCGTCATCTCAAAGAGACCGATCTCCAGCGTCGTACCGAAGCGGTTCTTCACCGCGCGCACCACCCGGTGCGCGTGATAGCGATCGCCCTCGAAGTAGAGCACCGCGTCGACAAGGTGCTCGAGCATCCGCGGGCCGGCGAGCTGGCCGTCCTTGGTCACGTGCCCGACCAGGATCACGGCCATGCCCGACGCCTTCGCGAAGTACACGAGCTCAGCGCAGCAACGCCGAAGCTGCGTCAGCGAACCGGGGAACGCGTCCAGGTCGGCCTTGTAGATCATCTGCACCGAGTCGACGATCAGCACGGGTGTTCCCGGCCCGGTCCGATCACCCAGCACACGGGCCGCCTGCTCGGTGATCCGCGCCAGCGAAGTCTCCGCCAATAGAAAGAGCTGATCCGGCGCGACCACCGCCTCGCCGTCGCCTTCGCCCGCGAGCAGCCGCTGGCAACGCAGCTTCACCTGCTCGGCCGACTCTTCACTCGACACGTACAGCGTCGGTCGACCGCCCCGAGCGAGTCCCGCCGCCGCTTGCAGGAGCAGCGTCGATTTGCCGATCCCCGGATCGCCCCCCAACAGCACCGCCGACCCGGGCACGAGCCCGCCGCCCAGCACGCGATCAAACTCCGCCAGTCCGGTGGGGATGCGCCGGATGATCGACGCCGTGTCGATCTCGGCGATCTTCCGCGCGGGCGTGTGGGCCGGCGCCAACGCGTCTCCGCCCGACCCATCGGCGTCTTCCTCGGCCGCCCACGTCTGCAACGCCGACGCCCGCGGATCAACCTTCGACTTGGCTTCCACGCGCTGCGCTTCCAGCGCGTCCCACACGTTGCAATCGGGGCACTTGCCCATCCACTTGGTCTGAACAGCCCCACAGGCCCGGCACGCGAAGATCTGGCGGACTTTGCTCACGTCAGAGCATATCACCTATCGGAATGCGAACAAGTCCATCGCGCTGGTGGATAAACTTGACTGATCGAGCATCCGCTCAGCCGCCGCTTGCCGCTTGCC
>Ga0105049_10002642_pt1 | contig 21235 bp, 21 predicted proteins | sample MAT06_FD_78087 | JGI IMG/M metagenome (GOLD analysis project Ga0105049, IMG submission 78087) | Freshwater microbial communities from Lake Fryxell liftoff mats and glacier meltwater in Antarctica - MAT-06 | ecosystem: Environmental > Aquatic > Freshwater > Ice > Liftoff microbial mat | place...
AGCGCGTGGCCTTGCTGAACATGCCGGGCATCACCAACACGCCGCGCTTTCAAGCCGTGCTGGCGGGTATTGGGGCAGCAGCAGGCTCGGCCGCACGCACGCAAAGCGAAGCCCTCTTCAAAGGCTGGGTCGAGGCCTTCAACAAGCAACTCGCGACACGCGCAAGCGGCAACAGCGCAGTGGCGCTGGTGGACTTCTACACCTCGTTCAACGACCAGGTGGCCAACCCGGCGCAATATGCGCTGACCAACGTCACCGTCCCGGCCTGCCCGGTCACAGGTGTGGGCGCCGACAGGCTGCCGACCTATACCTTCCCGACCTGCTCGGCTGCCACCTTGGGCGCTGCAGTACCGCCGACGGGTGCGGTTGGCGCAGGCTGGTGGGAGAGCTGGGCTTTCTCGGATGGTTTTCACCCCACGCCCTACGGCCACCAGTTGTTGGCGCAGTTGATCTCGCGCACCCTGGCCCAAGCGGGCTGGCTCTGAACACAGCAAGCAGGAGACAACAGAATGAAAATCCATACTCCACCTGCAGCGACCCTGATGCTGGCTGGGCTGTGTTTGACCTGCACGAGCGGCGCTTTTGCTCAAAGCGCAGGCAGCCTGCTGGGCCGTATCAGCGGCACCCAGATTTCACACGAAAAGAGCGATGGCGCGCTGACGCCCCCCATCTTTGCCGACACCCGGGCGACCGTCAAGGACGACACGCGGCCCACGGCTGGCCTGACTTACATGGTCAACGACAACATCGCAATCGATGTGCCCCTGGCGCTGGGCTTCAAGCATGACATCGAAGGCGCGGGTGCCATCGAAGGCGTAGGCAAGATCGGCGAAGTCAAGGCCTTGCCAGTGACCTTGATGGTGCAGTACCGGCTTTTTGATGCCAGCAGCCCGTTGCGTCCCTATGTGGGCATCGGCCCGACCTACGCCAAGTTCTACAAGGCGCGCAGCACGCTGGCGCTGACTTCGCTGACGGGTGGCAACGCGGCCAACCCGACCACGTTGTCGGTGGACTCCAAATTCACCTTCACGGTGCAAGCCGGGCTGATCTGGCAGGTGACGCCGAGATTCTTCGTCGATGCGGCGGTGATGAAGACACCGCTGAAAACCCGCACCACCCTGTCCACTGGCCAGACTCTGGACGCCAAACTCGATCCGGTGTCGGTTTCAGTGGGCGTGGGCATGAAGTTCTGAAGCTCAACGGCGGCGGCGGTCTTCGATCAACTTGACCGCCAAAATGGTCGTCGCCAGCACCAGCGTGATTGCATTGGCCACGACGATCGGCCATTCGCCCAAAGCCACCCCATAGACCAGCCACAGCGCCACGCCCACGGTGAAGCTGCTGTACATGCCCAGTGAGATGCCACTGACATTTCGGGTGCGCAAGGTCAACCAGGCCTGCGGCACAAACGACCCGGTGGTCAGGATGGCGGCCAGATAGCCGACCGTGTCTTGCAAGCTCATGGCTTTGGCCTTGGTTTGGAATCACTCATCGGCTGGGCGCATCACGCAACACCCACTGCACCAGGGCATCCAGCGCTGGCCTGGCCGCTTGCGCCTGGGCATGGTGGATGCCGGCCACCACGACATAACGCCGGCCGCTGTCGGACAACACATAACCCGCCACCGCTGTCACATCACGCAACGAGCCGGTCTTGAGATGCGCGCGGCCCGGCGTGGCGCGCGAGCGGCGCAGTGTGCCGTCAACGCCGGAGATCGGCAGCGAAGACATCAACTCGCTCATCACCGGGCTGTCATAGGCCTGCTGCAACAAGCGCGCCAGGCGCTGCGCTGAAATGCGCGTGTGACGCGACAGGCCCGAGCCGTTGTCGATCAACAGCGCGGCGGTGTCTCCGGGCTCGACGCTGTCGGTGGTCACCTCGCCCGTGCGCGCCAGGATCCAGTGCGTCATCCAGGCGCGGGCAGCGGCGGGCGTGGCCACGGCGTTGGGCGCATCCTGCAGCGCCAGGCTCAGAAACAATTGCTGCGCCATCACGTTGTTGCTGAACTTGTTGATGTCGCGCACCACTTCAGCCAGCGCCGGTGACTTGAACTCGAAGCTGGGCGCGCTGTCTGCCGGCGCGGCGCCGGCGCGCGCCGAGCCGCTCAGGCGGCCCCCCATCTCCGCCCACAGGGCACTGATCAAGCGCTGCTCAAAGCTGTTGGGGTCGGGGTCTGCCACCAGCCACCAGCGCTCGCCACAGGCTGCCGGAAAACGGCCGCTGAAACGTGTGGCTCCGGGCTCGAAGGCGGCCTTCAGCGTGGCTCGCCAGTCGCCACAGCCACCGGGAGCGAGCGGCACACTGCGGTCCAGCTTCAGCCCGGCCAGCCCGGGTTCGGCCTGCACCCGCGCCACGCCGGCGGCCAAGTCAGGCACAAAGCGGTAGGCCACCGATCTGAAGCTCATCAACAGCGCAGCAGGCTTGACGTTGTAGGGGCGCAAAGTCTCGCCGTCAAATTCGCCCGGGGCCTCTTCGGACGCAGAAAAAGCGCTGTTGTCCAACACGATGTCGCCCCTGATCTCGCGCACACCTGCTTGCTGCAACTGACGCAGCAGCAACCAGACCCGCTCAAGCACCAGGCTGGGGTCGCCCTGGCCTTTGATGTACACCGAGCCTTCCAGTACACCGTCCCTGATCTGGCCACTGATCCACACCGGGGTAGACCAGTTGAAGGCCGGGCCCAGCCGCTCCAGCGCCGCCATGGTCGTCAACAGCTTGGTCAGCGAGGCCGGATTGAAAGCTTGCTCAGGCTGCCAGCGCAACAGCGCGCGCGGGTTGCCGACCTCTTGCACCACCACCCGCATGCCGCTGTCCGGCACGCCGGCCCGTTGCAGGATGCTCTTCACCTCGGTCGGCAACGTCTGTGCTGCATGCACGGGGGCGCTGCCCCACGCCAACATCAGCCCACAGAACAGACACGGCAGGAAGCTTGAACTGCCACGGCACCACTTGCGTCGCCTGGCAATGACAAACCCAACGACCCCCTCGCTAGCCAACACTGCCCGCACCTGATCTCGCCTCCGAAACAGCCACACATGAACGGATTGGCGCGCCCATCGGCGCAGCCTTCGGCGCCGATGATCGCACGGCTAAACTGCTGCCATGTCTTCCGTTTTGGCAAGTCAGCCCGCTTTGCGCAGCCCCGCTTTGGGCAACCCTTGTGTGCTGGCCTTCGACACCTCCACCGAAGTGCTGGCCGTCGCACTGGCTGTTGGCCAGCGCCAGTATGCGGTGCAGGTGGCAGGCGGCGCGCAAGCCTCGGCGCAACTCTTGCCGCAGGTGCATCGCTTGTTGCAGCAGGCGGGCTGCACCCTGGACGCACTGGACGCCATCGGCTTCGGCCAGGGTCCGGGCGCTTTCACGGGCTTGCGCACCGCTTGCTCGGTGGCACAGGGTCTGGGCTTGGGTTTGGGATTGCCGCTGCTGCCGATCGACAGCCTGCTGATCGTTGCAGAAGCAGCGCGCGCGCAACGCCAGCCCGGCGCCGGCCTGTGGCAGATTGCGGTGGCCATGGATGCCCGCATGAACGAGGTCTATGCCGCTCGCTATGCCTGGCAAGGCAGCCGGTGGCAGACTTTGCAGGCGCCGGGCCTGCACAGCCTGACCGACTTGTCCGAGGACTGGGCGCAGCAGCGGGCCGATGCAGCAGGGGGCTCTGCGCTGCCAGCTTTTGGCGAGCGCCTGCTTTGGCCGACCGGCGTCGAGCAGCGTTTTGCGGATGAAGCCGGCAGAGCCTCAGCCTTGCTGCGTCTGACCTTGCAGGCCTACGCCCAAGGTCAGGGTGTGGATGCCGCTGACGCCTTGCCGCTCTATCTGCGCGACAAAGTCGCACAAACTACTGCGCAGCGCCAAGCGCAACGAGCGCTGGCGTTGGAAGCTGCAAAGTGAAGCCCGAGTCCACGCAAACCGCGCCGGCTGAGCCCACCCTGCGGCGGCCGATGCAACTGGACGATCTGCAGTCAGTGCTTCGCGTCGAAGCGCTGGTCTACAGCCACCCCTGGACGCAGGGGCACTTTGCCGACTCGTTACGCGCGGGCTACTTCACCGAACTGTGGCTGGACGAAAATGGGCAGCCGCTGGCCTATGCCGTGGCGATGGTGGGCGTGGATGAGTTGCATCTGCTGAACCTGAGCGTGGCGCCGCCATGGCAAGGGCAAGGGCATGGACGCGCGATGGTCAAGCGGCTTCAGCAATTCGGTATCCACCAGCGCTTGGCCAGCCTGTGGCTGGAAGTGCGGGTCAGCAACCAGCGGGCGCGCCAGTTGTACGGCCGGCTGGGCTTTTCTGAGGTGGGCCTACGGCCGGCCTACTATCCAGCGGCCAGTGGCCGCGAAGACGCGCTGGTGATGCGCTGCCTGCTCGGCCCTGAGCCGTCGCTTGAGCCGTCGCATGACCCCGACCGGCAGCAGCGGCCACCAGCCAGCGATGGCAGCCTGGTGACCTGCACTGAACCGTCGCGAAGTTTTGCGCCAAGTTCGACGTCAAGTTCGCCGCCAGGCACGCGATGAGCTGGACCGAGCGCCAACGCATGATGCTGCAAGCGATGGGTTTGCGCGTCTGGGCTGCAGTGCCAGCCGCCGAGGACTTGCAGTCTCGCCCGAGCCGCCCAACTGCGGCATCGCAGCCCGGGCCCCGACCTCCTGCCTCCGCGCCATCGCCGGGATTGGTGCCGCCCGACGCAACCCGCCTCTTCAAGTCCGGCGACGACAGCACCGTGGCGGGGCTGGATTGGCCCGAGTTACGTGCAACGATCGCCGCATGCACCGCCTGCAGCCTGTGCCAGACACGCCGCCAGACCGTGTTTGGCAGCGGCAGCACGCAAGCCCACTGGATGGTGGTGGGCGAGGCGCCGGGTCATCAGGAAGATTTGCGCGGCGAACCCTTTGTAGGCCCCTCGGGCCAGTTGCTGGACCGCATGCTGGCGGCTCTGCAACTCAGCCGCGAAGACGACCCTGCGCTGCCGGCGGCACGGCGTGTCTATATCGCCAACGCGCTGAAGTGCCACCCGCCACGCGACCGCAACCCGAGTGCGGATGAGTTGGGCAAATGCCTGCCCTTCTTGCGTCGTCAGGTCGAACTGCTGCAGCCGCGCCTGATTTTGGCCTTGGGCGGCGCTGCGGCCAAGGCCTTGCTGGGCAGTGAGGAGCCGGTGGGCCAACTGCGTGGCCGCGTGCACGCTTTTCAAGGGGTGCCGCTGATCGTCAGCTACCACCCGGCCTATCTGTTGCGCCAGCCGCTGGAAAAGGCCAAAGCCTGGCAAGACTTGTGTCTGGCCCAGGTGACGATGCAAAAGAGCGCTGCGCTGCTGGACAACTGAAACAATTTCCGTGCCAGCCGTTTCACTTGTCTGCCGCCTTGGCGGCCTTCCTGGGCCTTTGCCAACCCGCCAAAGTCGTCTGGCGCGCCCGGGCCACCGCCAGTTGCCCTGCAGGCACGTCCTTGCTGATCGTCGAGCCGCCGCCAATCGTCGCCCCATCCCCCAATTGCACCGGTGCTACCAGCACGCAGTTGCTGCCTACGTGCACATCGTTGCCGATCACCGTGCGGTGCTTGTTGGCCCCGTCGTAGTTGGCGGTGATGCTGCCGGCACCGTAGTTGACGCGCTCGCCCACGGTGGCGTCGCCCAGATAGGCCAGATGGTTGGCCTTGGCCCCGGCAGCCAGCGTGGAGTTTTTGACTTCGACGAAGTTGCCGATGTGCACCCCCTCCCCCAGCACGGCACCCGGCCGCAAGCGGGCAAAGGGGCCGATCAGCGCGCCCGCCCCCACTTGTGCACCTTCGATGTGCGAAAAAGGATGGATCACCGCGTGCGGGCCGATGTGGGCGTCGCGGATCACGCAGTGGGCACCGATGCGTGCACCGTCATCCAGGCGCACCTGGCCTTCAAAAACGCAGTCGATGTCGATCTCGACATCGGCTCCGCACTGCAACTGGCCACGCACATCAAAGCGTGCAGGGTCGGCCAGGCGCACGCCGGCTTCCATCATCTGCACGGCCAGCGCACGCTGGTAGCGCCGCTCCAGGTCGGCCAGTTGCACGGGGCTGTTGACGCCCAGCACTTCGGTTTCGCAGGCAGCCTGCGCGCTCAGCACCGGCAAGCCTTCGGCTACGGCAGCGGCCACCACATCGGTCAGATAAAACTCGGCCTGTGCGTTGTTGTCGTTGAGTGCCATCACCGCGCGTTTGAGCCACGCCGTGGGCGCAGCCATGATGCCGGTGTAGGCCTCGCGGATGGCGCGCTGCGCAGCGTTGGCGTCTTTGTGTTCGACGATGGCCTGGATGTGCGGGCCCTCGCGCACGATGCGGCCATAACCGCTGGGGTCTTGCAGCTCGACAGTGAGCAGCGCCAACGACTGGCCGGCGCTGGCCTGCAGCAAGGCTTGCAACGTCCGGCTGCGGATCAGCGGCACATCGCCATTCAGGATCAGCGTGATGTCTGCGCCGCTGTGGCTGTCTTGCAGCAAAGCCGGCACCGCCTGTTGCACAGCATGCCCGGTGCCCCGCTGCGGCATCTGGCGCACAAAGGTGGCGCCACTGCTGGCACAGGCTTTTTCGACCTCGTCAGCGCCATGACCGGTGATGACCACGGTGCGCTCGGCGGCCAGCGCTGCAGAGGTTTGCAGAACATGCTGCAATAAAGAGGTGCCGGCCAATCGGTGCAAGACCTTGGGCAGCGCCGATTTCATCCGCGTCCCTTTGCCCGCCGCCATGATCACAACGTTGAGTGCCATACCCTGATGTCAGTGTCAAAAACCGGAATTATCAGCCTGCTGTGCTTGCTGGCTGCGCTGTTGCTGAGCGGTTGCAGTGCCATACGTCTCGCCTACAACAACGCGCCGCAGCTGAGTTGGTGGTGGCTGGACGGCTATGTGGACTTCGCCGGCGATCAGTCCGGGCCGGCACGCCAGGCCGTGGACCGCTGGTTTGATTGGCACCGGCCCAGCCAACTGCCAGCCTACGCCCTGCTGTTGGTGAAGGCCCAGGGGCAGATCACACAAGACATCACGGCCGAAGAAGCCTGCCGCTGGAACGGCCGCGCGCGCGCGCTGCTGGAGCCAGCGCTTCAAAGGGCTGCCGCCGAGTTCGCGCCACTGGTCACCGGATTGGGTGAAGCGCAGTTCAAGCATCTGCAAGAGCGCTACCGCGAACGCAATGCAGAGATGCGTGATGAGTTCTTGAGTCCCGAGCCTGCAACGCGCCGGCGCGAAACGATGCGCCGAACGGTCGAACGCGCCGAGCGCCTGTACGGTGCGCTGGAAGAACCCCAGTTGCAGATCATCCGCACGGGTTTAGCCAGTTCACCGTTCAATCCCGAGCTGTGGCTGTTGGAGCGCGAGCGCCGCCAGCAAGAAGCGCTGAGAGTTCTGCGTCAGATCCAGGCCGACAATCCCAGTGCCGAGCAAAGTGTTGCAGCGCTGCGCGCCTTGGCTTTCGGCAGCGAGCGATCACCCGATGCTGCTTACCGCAGCTATCAGCTCAAGCTGACCGAATACAACTGCGCTCTTGCCGCCCGTGTTCACAACAGCACCTCGACGGCCCAAAGAACAGCAGCGAGAACCAAGCTCAAGGGCTGGGAAGAAGACTTGCGTGCATTGGTGCGTCAAAGCAACGGCCAGCAGTGATCGACGGCCGCAACTGCGGCAGGCCGTGCCGGCTCAGGGCGGCAACATCACCTGAACGCTGCGCGGGTTCAGACCCAGCTTCGGAAAATCCATCAAAGCTGCGTTGAACATGGCGGCCAAGGTCTGCGGGCCGCTGAAGTCATTGGCGCTTTCGCGGCTGGCGCGGGCCTCGAACACCGGTTTGCCGCTGATCCGGTCACGCATCAGCACCGCCGCCTGATGCTCGAAGCGGCTGAAGTCGTAGTGCAGGCCCAGGCTCCAGCGTGGGCCGGACCAGGGCCCGGCACGGAAGTAACCGAAGCCGCCGCGCCACCACAGCGGATCATCCCAAGGTTGCACATCGGTGCGGCCAATCCGGCTGCCCAGTTGTACCAGCACATCCGGCTCCTGCCCTGCAGCCACCGGCATGAAACCGGCCTTGGCCAAAGCGGGCTTGGCGGCGTCTTCCAGCAAGGCCGTCTGCTGGGCGAAACTCTGCTGCGAGGGCAGCCGCTCGAAAGCATAAGTGCCTGGCTGACGGCTGGAGGGCCAGTCGCCGTAGCTCGACACCTCGACATTCAGGCTGTTGAGCGCAGCACAGCCGCCGAGCGCGGCCACTGCGCAAAGCGCGATGGCCGCGCCGAGCCAATGGCGGCGGGGGTTGGGATGGGTGGCAAGCATGGGCAGGCTCCTCAATGTGTTCAACGTGTCAGGGTTTCATGATCTGGAGATCTGGAGATCTGGGGCTTGGCCCCGCCTCATGGAACTCAGTGTCAACCCTTGGTTTCAAGGGCCAGGACAGGGCGCGGCCGATGCATCGTGATGGGTTCGGTCACCGGCTCGTCGTCGATCTCGGCATCGTCTTGTCGGATGACCTGCCCCAGCGTCGCACAGGGCTCTGCATCAAACGCAATGTCACCGTCCTCGGTGGACACTCCGGTGGTTTGCAGCGTGGTGAAGGGATATAGCTTGGGGTCCATCAGGTGCGAAGGCACGACCTTGCTCATCGCCGTCAGCATGTTGTCGATGCGGCCTGGATACTGTCTTTCCCACTCCAGGATCATCTTCTTGGTTTGTACCCGCTGCAGATTGTTCTGGCTGCCGCACAAGGTGCAAGGAATGATCGGGAATTGACGGTGCTCAGCCCAGCGCTGCAAATCGCTCTCGGCCACATAGGCCAAGGGCCGGATCACGATGTGCTTGCCGTTGTCGCTCATCAGCTTGGCTGGCATGCCCTTCAAGCGGCTGCCGAAAAACATGTTCATCAGCAGCGTCACGACCATGTCGTCGCGGTGATGGCCCAAAGCGATCTTGGTCGCGCCCAATTCACCTGCCACCCGGTACAGGATGCCGCGACGCAGACGCGAGCACAGGCTGCACATCGTCTGACCCTCGGGGATCAGACGCTTGACGACCGAGTAGGTGTCCTGTTCTTCAATGTGGAAAGGCACACCCAAGGACCTCAGATACTCCGGCAGCACATGCGCGGGGAATCCTGGCTGCTTCTGGTCCAGATTGACCGCCACCAGCTCAAAGCGGATGGGCGCACGCGCCTGCAAGCCCATCAGCACGTCCAGCAACGCATAGCTGTCCTTGCCGCCAGACAGGCAGACCATGACCTTGTCACCCTCTTCGATCATCTGGAAGTCGCCAATGGCCTTGCCCACCAGGCGGTGCAAACGCTTGCCCAGCTTGTTGGCCTCGAAGGCGGCGCGGCGCGGGTCTGGGCGGCGCTCTTGCCGTTCTTGGCGCTCTTGGGGGCGCTCGCCCACCGTGGCTCTGCTTGCGTCGATGTGGAGGGTGTTCATGCTGTCACCGCTTTGCTGCCGAAAACCTCGACCCCCACGGCCTTGCAGTCAGGATAGACATCGGGCTTGGCGGTGCTGACTCGCGCCGCGCGAACCCGCGGATGCTGCAGCATCTTGGCCAGCAACTCGTCGGCCAATGTTTCTTGCAGCTGGATGTGGCCTTGCGCCACCCGCTCGGCCACGGTGCGGCGGATGAAGTCGTAGTCCACGACCTCGTCCAGCTGGTCGGCCCGAGGTGTGGATTGCGCCAAAGGCACGTAAAGATCGACGTTGATCAGCACCCGCTGCGCGCCCTGTTTTTCAAAGTCGTGGACACCGATGTGCACCTGCACTTCGTAGTCCTGCAAAAAAAGCCGGCGGCAGTCGGCCAGATCGACACTGACGGCTGAGTGGGAAGCGGGACGATCGAGGGAAGAGGACATCGAGGTTATCTTTGCAGTCGGTTGAAAGTGCCTGCGCCAGTGCGCACAACGGGGTCGGGTGCGATCAGGTCAGGAATTTGGCCAACGCAGGCAACTTGGCCCGTAAGGGTGGCCGCAAAAAGGGTATCCGCCATCAGGGTAGCCACTTATCCATGCCCCCCTCCGGTCCCGCAAGGGCAGCAGGGGTTGCGGCAGAAAGTGCGTCAGGATCCCCGCGCGCCAGAAACATCACATCCCTCGTTTGCCCTTGCAGATGTTGGCCACCATCCACCAGCAGGGTGGTCCCTGTGACGGCCCGTGCGCCCAGCAAGTAGTGCACGGCCTGAGCCACATCCTGCGGGGTGGAGCTGCGCTGCAACGGTGTCATCGTGTGCGATCGGCTGAATTCTTCATCACTCATGGTCCCCGACAGCAGCGTCACGCCAGGTGCTACGCCGCACACCCGCAAGCGCGGCGCCAGCGCCTGGGCCAGCGCAGTGTTGGCAGCTTCCAGCGCCGCTTTGCTCAAGCTGTAAGACAGGTAGTCGGGGTTGGGGTTCCACAGTTTCTGGTCCAGGATGTTGACCACCACTCCCTGCACGCCAGGCGCCAACTGCCGATGCAGAGCACGCGCCAGGACGATGGGCGCTGCCGTGTTGGCGCGCCAATGCCGCTCCATGCAGGCATAGCTGAAGCCTGGCACATCATCAAATTCAAACAGCGACGCGTTGTTGACCAAAGCGGCCACGGGGCCCAGCGCGCGGCTCACCGCAGGCAACAGCGCCTCGACTTCTGCTTCCACAGAGAGGTCCGCAGCAAAGGCTTGCGCCTGACCGCCGTGTTGACGGATCAGCTGCACTGTTTCCTGCGCACCTGGTGCCGACTTCAGATAGTGCACGGCCACGCACCAGCCCTGCTGCCCAAGATGCAACGCAATCGCACGCCCGATACGTTGGGCCGCGCCAGTCACCAGGACCACGGGTTTGTTTGGCATGCGCTTTCACACGGTGTAGACAATAGGCTCCATGTCGAAGCCTGAAACACAGAGTTTATCGGCCGGCCCCGGTTTCAGCGGGCTGCGTGCGAGAGCGAAGAGCGGCGTTGAAACCGGCGTTGAAACCGGCGTGGATAGCGGCGTCGACAGCGGCACTGGCAGCGGCACCGGCAGCGGCGCCCGCAGAGAAACCCAGGCTGCAGCCGCCCCAGGGAGTGCTGCCAGTGCATCGACTGACACATCGGCTGCAAAATCCGCTGCAACATTGGCTGCTGCATCGAGCGCCACCTCCCGCCGCTTGCAGCAACATTTGCTCTCCCGCATCGACGCAGCCGGCGGCTGGCTGGCGTTTGACGAGTTCATGGCCATGGCGCTGTACGAACCTGGCTTGGGCTACTATGCGCGCGGCGATCGGCTCTTCGGCTTGGGGCCGCAATCGGGCAGCGACTTCGTCACTGCGCCCGAGTTGTCGCCGCTGTTTGGCGCTGTCCTGGCGCGTCAGGTGGCGCAGGCGCTGGACGCCGCAGGCGCTGACGAAGTGTGGGAATTCGGCGCTGGATCAGGCGCCCTGGCTCAACAACTGCTGCAGGCCCTGGGGCCCAGAGTCAAGCGCTACACCATCGTTGAGGTGTCAGCGGCGCTGCAAGCGCAGCAGGCTCGGCGTCTGCAGGCTTGGGCCAGTCAAGTGCGCTGGCTTGAGCATTGGCCGCACGCGCAAGAGCCGGGGATCACTGGGGTGGTGCTCGGCAACGAGGTGCTGGACGCCATGCCCGTCAAGCTGCTGCACCTGGATGGCCACAGTTGGCAGGAGCGCGGCGTCGGACGCAACCGTTCGGCAACCGACTCGGCTTTCGAATGGCAAGACAGGCCCACGATGCTGCGCCCCCCTGGCCAACCTGACGATCCCCTGCAAGGCACGCTGCCTGGCGGCACTGTCACCGAGATCCACCCGCAGGCCGAAGCTTTTGTGCGCACCCTGGCCAGCCAACTGCAACGTGGCGCGATCTTCCTGATCGATTACGGATTCCCGGAGCACGAGTACTACCACCCTCAGCGCATGGGCGGCACGCTGATGTGCCACCGGCTGCACCGCTCAGACAGCGAGCCCCTGCACGATGTCGGCGACAAGGACATCACTGCGCACCTGAACTTCAGCAGCCTGGCGTTGAGCGCACAAGATGCCGGGCTGCAGGTGCTGGGCTACACCAGCCAGGCACATTTCCTGATCAACTGCGGGCTGCTCGATCTGCTGCAAGGCGCAGACCCGCGCACGCTGGCCCACGCCCAGAAGCTGGTGACGGAGCACGAGATGGGAGAACTGTTCAAGGTGCTGGGGCTGGCCCGTGGGCTGCAAAGCCCGCACACGCTGTCTGCGGCGATGGGGTTTGCAGTGGGCGACCGCAGTCACACGCTGTGAGGGGCAGCGATCGCTTGATCAGCGCCAAGTTGGGCCGGCGCAGGTCCGGACCAGCACTTTTGCTGCCGTTGGGCCACCGATGCGCTGGCTGATCGTTTTTCTGCTCGCCTGCTTGCTGTTCAACGGCCTGCAGGGCTGGCTGCGCAGGATTGGATTGGGCAGGTTGCCAGGTGACTTCAGCTTCAAACTGCGCGGCCGGGATTGGTATGTGCCGCTGGCCAGCTCCGTCGTGCTGACGGTGTTGATGATGCTGATCGGCTGGTTTTTCTGATGCTCAAGGCCTGCTGCGGCGCCACCAAAGCAGCCCGTAGGCGAGCCCGTTCACCGCGATGACGATGCCGGCCAGCAGCCACTGAATCTGCGGCGTCAATCCGGCAGGGTAGATTGCGGGCAACAGGTAGTGCTCGATGAAACCGCCTGAGTAGCCAGCCTGTCCGGCCAGACCACGCAAATGGTTTTCCCAGGGAGTCAAGGGGCAGATGTTGCCGCTGAGCTCGATGTAGACCCCCCACGCGACGGCCGGCAGATGCAGCCACAACACCCAGCGCCAACGCCAGACGAGGCATGCACCGAGCAGCACAAACAGGATAAACACGCCATGCACCAGCAGTACGGCATCGGCAGCCCATTGGTAGGCCATGCGCTTTAGTGGGGCAGGTGGGGCAGGTGGGGAAGACAGGGAAAGCGGGACAGGTCCGGTGCGCAGCAGCAACTCAGCCGCTCGGCGGCGTCAGGACATGAAGCCCGCGATGGCCACCACCGCGCTGGCTTCGAGGTCAATGAAGCGCAGGCCCACCTTGAAATGACCCTCAGCACTGCCGTAGACACTTTGCATCACTTGCACGCGCGACTCGAAGGTGTCATAGCCACGTATCTTCAACGGCAAGGACACCCGAATACTGAAGGTCGCGCCTCGAGGCGGGTTCACATCCACCAAGATACCCATGCCGCCAGCGCTGATGTCGAAGGTCCGTACCTCCAAAGTTTTGCCCCCTGGCAGCAACAAAAACGCAGTGTTGCGCAAGGCACGCCTTGCGAATGTCCGCCGCTCCGCGCCAGCCCCAACCGGTGCTGCTACCGCTTCGTCTTTCATCGCCGAAATATACGCGCTGACGAGCGCCCAAACGAAAAGCCTTTGGCCAGCCGGAGGGAACCGTCAAAATCCGGAGGTCGAGACCCATCAGCGTCCATCAGCTCACCCAAGTCGTCGAAAATTCAGGGTTAACCCTTATCGAACCCTTGCAAGAATAACGACATTGAATATAGCAGCTTGACAACCGTATATTAGCCGGCATATCATGCCGAGCATGAATACTCTGAAGCAAAATCTCGAGCAGAAATCTCAAGCAAGAATTTCAAGCAGAAATTTCAGCAAACCTCCCAAACAAGATACGACTCTGCAAACCAGCCTGTTGGCGCTGTCTGAAACCTTGACAGGGTTTTCAGCCAGTGAAGTCACTGGTTATTCGCCTGAGATCGTTCGACGCACGGCAAATGCGCTGGCCAACGAGGGACGCATGATACGCGCCAAGGTGGGTGGACGTTCGCTGCGCTATTTCGCCAACCAGCAACTGATCGAAGACTACAAGGCGGGCAACCGTGCAGCGCAACGAGCGAGCCCACTGGCTGGCCCACGCTCCAAGGCCCGCTGGGGCCCCGATGAGCCGGCGATCATCACGTCACAAACCAAGATCTACATCGCTCCGCCGTTGCCGCGCCGGGTCTTGCGAACCAATACCTACACGCAATTCTGATTCACCTGATTCCTGCAGCCGGCCGGCACCTCAAGGCAGCCGTCTGCGCCATGCGGTGGCCGCGACCACCCACAGCAGCGCCAGCGTCCACAGTGGCCAAAGCCCCCAGCGAGCAGCCCACCAAGCAAATGGCGTGACGCCGCTGCGGCCCTCCACGCGTACTTCCAGCGATCCTTGTGTGAAGGCCTTCAGTTGCGCCCTCACCACGCCCCGGTGGTCGATGAATGCCGTGGCCCCCGTGTTGGTGGCACGCAGCATCGGCAGCTGAAACTCCAGGCTTCGCATGCGCGAGATATTCAGGTGCTGGCCAACGGCAATGGTGTCACCAAACCAGCCGATATTGCTGAGATTGACAAAGATGGTTGGTGCCACTTGTGGATCGATGAAGCGGCGCGCCAGTTCTTCGCCAAACAGGTCCTCGTAACAGATATTGGGCGCGAGCCTTTGACCACGCCAGGCCATGGAAGGTGGGTTCGGCTCGCCACGCGCAAAATCACCCAGAGGGATCTGCATCAGCTTGGTGAACCACCTGAAGCCCGTGGGGATGAACTCGCCGAAGGGCACCAGATGATGCTTGTCGTAGCGATAGGCTGAAGCTGCCGACAGGCCGATGATCGAGTTCGTGTAGCCGGCCTCAAAGCTGCCCAGCGGCACACCCACCAGGGCAGCCGCGCGACCACTGCCGAAATGCGCTTGCAAAGCTGCCCAAAAGCCAGGCGCAGCTTCTTCAAGCTGCTTGGGCAACAGCGGCACCGCTGTCTCGGGCGCCACGACCAGATCTGCAACTGAGTCGAGCAATGCACTGCCGATCCAGGCCAAGGTTTGGCCGATCCTGTCGGCCATGAACTTTTCGTCCTGGCCCACGTTGGGCTGCAGCAATGTCACAGAAAGTGGCCCGGCACCCGCGACGGGAGTGGTGAACTCCCGCGCGTGGGCAGCAGCAGCAGCCATCAAGGCCAGCAACGAGACCGCCAACGAGACAGCCCACAAGCCAGCCAGACCGGCCGACTTGCGGGTCTGCGACGAAAGGGCTGGGGACGGGAGGGCTGGAGCCCCGTTGACTGAGGAAGGAGCGGCTTCGCCAGAACTCGGGTCGTTGGCGGCTGGGCTGACGGACAGTCGCAACATCAGTGGCTGCATCAGTGGCAGCACGGCCTGCGCCAGCAGGCCGGCCAAAAGCGCCACGACCAGGCCCATGCCGTACACGCCCGTCCAGGGCGCGAGCGCCGCAATGGGCGAGTCGATCTGCGAATAACCCACGGCCAGCCATGGAAAGCCGGTGAAGATCACGCCCCTGGCCAGTTCGGCCAGCAGCCACAGGCCTGCGAACAGGGCCGCGTCCATCACCCTGCCGCGCCGCCATCTGGCATAAGCCGCACATGCCAAGCCAAGATACAACGACAAGGCTGCCGACAGCGCTGCCACAGCAGCGATGGCCAGTGGCGCCGGCAGTCCCCCGTAGCGGTGCATGCTGATGAACAGCCACCACACGCCAGCGACCAACCATCCCGTGCCGTAAGCCCATCCCCAAAGGCCGCTGCGCCAGCTGCTGGCGCTCTGCAACATCAGCAGCAAGGCCGTCAGCGTCAGGATCGGCAGTGGCCACCAGGCGGTATGGACGTAGGACAGCGTTTGCAGGGCGCCCAAAAAAAAGGCCACCACTGTCAGCAGCGCTGTCCGGTACGCCGCCTTGCGAGCTGTGGCTGCTTGTCCAGCCGCGCCCGACGCGCGCCGCAGCATCGGCCCTGGAGCCGACATCAATCGACTTCGGCGTCGCTGCCCTGAAGCGGCCGCGACTCCAGCAGCACGCGGGCGACTCGGAACCAACGCACGGCGCCACCCCGAGTCAGCATCACCGTGAAGCGCCAGCCACCCAGCTCAACCGCCTCACCGCGGCGCGGCACCCGGCCATGTTCGTGGGCCACCAGGCCGCCAATGGTCTCGAAGTCGTCTTCGGACAAGTCGGTGGCAAAAGCCTCGTTGACCGCTGCGATGGCCACATCGCCGGCCACACGGTGGCTGCCGTCAGCCAGCGTATAGATGCCGTTCTCTTGTTCCTGATCGTCGAACTCGTCTTCGATTTCGCCGACGATCTCCTCCAGCACATCTTCGATCGTGATCAAACCTGCCGTGTTGCCGAACTCGTCAATCACCATCGCGAGGTGGTTGCGGTTGGACCTGAAGTCACGCAACAACTCATTGAGGCGCTTGCTCTCGGGCACAAACACCGCCGGCCGCAACAAGGTGCGCAGGTTCAGTTCAGGCGCACGCTGGAGCTTCAGCAGATCCTTGGCCATCAGGATGCCGATGATGTTGTCGCGCTGGCCGTCATAGACAGGGAAGCGCGAGTGCGCTGTCTCGATCACGGTACCCAGCAATTCGTCGTAGTCGGCATCGATGGCCAGCAGATCCATCCGCGTCGCAGGCACCATCACGTCACCTGCGCTGAGATCGGCCATGCGCAGCACGCCTTCGAGCATCAACCGCGACTCGGGCTCGATCAACTCGCGACTCTCGGCCTCGGCCAAGGTGCGGATCAGGCTTTCCTTGGTTTCCGGCCCGGGCGACAGAAATTCGACCAGGCGTTCAAACAGATTTCTGCGTCCAGCCACAACGGGGGGACGGCGCGCAGCACCATGGACGTGCCGGGAAGGAGCAGGGTCGGACACGTGGGCTGTGCCAGCAGTCAAGGAATCGCAAGAATAACCCAGCCCGGCCTGGGCTTGATCGCCGGCTCCAAAGGGGAGATCTCAAGGGCAGTTCCAAAGGGATATACGGCAGTGCTCGCAGCCAGGGCCACAGGGGGCGACAATCCAGGCTTTGGTTGGCACGCCGACCCACCACGCGGACCCCATCACCATGACCACTGCTCCCATCCCCCACACCTTGATTCCCGCCACCATCCTGACCGGATTTCTCGGCGCAGGAAAAACCACACTGCTCAAGCGCGTGCTGTCCGAAGCACATGGCCAGAAGATCGCAGTGATCGAAAACGAGTTCGGCGAAGAGAACATCGACAACGAGATTCTGGTCGCCGACCGCGACGAGCAAATCATCCAGATGAGCAACGGCTGCGTCTGCTGCACGATCCGCGAAGACCTGCGCAGCACCTTGGCCGAGCTGGCCGAAAAACGCCGCAAAGGTGAATTGCAGTTTGACCGTGTGGTCATCGAGACCACCGGCGTGGCCGATCCGGGCCCGGTGGCGCAAACATTCTTCATGGACGACGAGATCGCGGAAAGCTATCTGCTGGACAGTGTGCTGACCTTGGTCGACGCCAAACATGCGGGCGCTCAGTTGGACAGCAGGCAGGAGGCACGTCGGCAGATCGGCTTTGCCGACAAGATCTTCATCAGCAAGACGGATCTTGTGAGCAAGGAAGATGTCGCAGCGCTGATCCACCGCATCAAGCACATGAACCCGAGGGCGCAGCAGCGTCAAGTGCATTTTGGCGAGGTGCCGATTGCCGAAGTCTTCGACCTCAAGGGCTTCAACCTCAACGCCAAGCTGGAGATCGACCCGGAGTTTTTAAGCCCCGACACGGCTCAGGCGCATCATGACCACGATCATCACGGTCATGATCACGGCCCTGGCGAGACCTGCGACCAACCTTCGCAGACCACTGATGGCCAGGGACCTGGCCCTGGCCCGGGCCATCACCACGCGCATGACGACGACGTGAAGTCTTTCGTCTTCCGCAGCGACAAGGCTTTCAACCCTGCCAAGCTGGAGGATTTTCTGGGTGCGATCGTCCAGGTTTACGGGCCCAAACTGCTGCGCTACAAAGGTGTGCTGTTCATGAAGGGCAGCGACCGCAAGGTGATCTTCCAAGGGGTACACCAGTTGATGGGCAGCGATCTGGGGCCGAAGTGGGCGCCAACTGAAGTCAAGAGCAGCAAGATGGTCTTCATCGGCATCGACCTGCCCAAGGAAGTGTTGCTGCAAGGCCTGGAGCAGTGCCTGGTTTGAGGTCGAAGGGCAGCCCTCACTGGCTCGTCCAGCCCCAGAGCCAAAGAAACAACCGCTCCTGCAAAGCATCCTGCCGTACTGGGCGGCGCAGGGATGGCTACAATCCGCGCGCCTTGGACCTCTGCTTGCGCTGCAAGTGCGGTTCGAGGGGTGCCACGTGTGGCTGTGTTTTCGCCGTGGCGCCATTGGGCCCAGGCGAACCTCGTGACTCGCCTCTTTGACACCGCGAACCCGCAAGGGGAAGGAGGTCCCCGTGAGCAAGCCACTGTCCCAACCGGCTGCAGCCAAGAAGCCGCAAGCAGCGGCCAAATCGATTGCCAAGCCGACAGCCAAACCCACGACCAAGCCAACGGCTAAACCGGTCGCCAAGGCAATACCGAGTAAAACCGCCAAAACCAACAAAATGGGGAAAGCGGACAAACCGGGGAAAGCAGGCAAGACAGCCAAAGCCGCACTCGCAACCGCGCCAGAGGCTGCGGATACGGCGAAGAAATCGCCCAAGGGGATGGCCAAGCCTGCGACGAAAGTCGCCCCAGCCCCCAGCCCCAAGCCTGACAGCGCCGCGAAGGCGCCGGTCACCAAAGCTCCAAAGCCGGGCTTGATGCCTGCCAACAAAGGAAAAACGTTGTCGACTTCTTCCAAGGAAAAAAGCAAGGCCAGTGCCGCCTCCAGCGCGCGCTCGGCCCAGACCTCACCGCCATCGATCCAGCTCTCAGGTGCGGCATCCTCAGCCAATGCATCCACCAGCCACGCCGCCAGCGCCAATCGGTTCACCGACAGGTTTGCGCCTGCACCCAGTGCTGCAGTGGCCACCCACGCAGACGGTACCCATGCGCCCAAGGCAGCGACCAAGGCTGACGCCAAGACCGCCAATGCCTGGAAAAGCAAAGCGGGCCGTGAACTCAGCGAAGCCGAACTGCTGGCCATGCCGGAAACCGAGTACATGAACGACAAGCAGCTGGATTTCTTCCGGGTGCGGCTGCAAAAGCAGCGCGACGATCTGCTGAGCAACGCGGGCGAAACCACGGAACATCTGCGTGAAGACACTTCGATCGTGCCCGACCCGGTCGACCGCGCGACGATCGAAGAAGAGCACGCGCTGGAGTTGCGTACCCGCGACCGCGAGCGCAAGCTGCTGAAGAAGATCTCGCAATCCATTTCGCGCCTGGAAACCGGCGAGTACGGCTTTTGTGACGAGACCGGTGAGCCGATCGGCTTGCTGCGTCTGATGGCCAGACCCACGGCCACGCTGTCTTTGGAAGCTCAACAACGGCGCGAACTGAAACAGAAGATGTTTGGAGACTGAAGCTTGAGCGCCTGGCCAGCACGCGCCAGGGGCCCAACAGCCCATACCGCAGTACCGAGTTGCCACAGCACCCCCGGAGTACCATCCCACCCATGGCCGAGAACGAGAGTTTCTTCCGCAAAGTGGTCAGGTTCGTCGCGAACCCGACCACCGAGTGGAGCGAGCTCACCGGCCGTCAAGGCGACGGCCGCGAGCTTGAGCTGGAGAAGTCTGAGCTCAAGGCGATGATCGAGCGAAAGCGGCGCAACGACTTCGTGCGCAAGCGCGAATTCGACACTTTGCGCCGCGTGCGGCGCGAGGGCCTGTCAGCCGAGCAACTGGCGGCGCTGGGCAGCTCCAGCCGCCTGGACGACTCCGAGTCGCGAGTCAACGACTGGCCTTCTGCCAGCCCTACCGGCGTCAAGGCCAAGATCGATGCCATCGAACAGCAGATGGTCGGCGACACGGGCTTCTCAGCCGGGCGTTCGCCAGGTCGAGGCGCCAGTGTTCAGACCCAGCAGCCTGGCTTGCCCCCTGCCGCCGACCCCTCAGCGGACGCTGCAAGTGCCTATGCCCCCACGCAGCACGCAAGTCTGGGCCGGGAAGTGGGCCTCGGACGTGAGGCAGACCTTTCCAGACGCGCCGAGCTGAACTTCGAAGACAGCCTGGGTGGGAACAGTCGCAACAGTCTGCCGCCTTTGCACTATCAACGCGAGGCGCCCGATCACCTGCCCAGGCCGACCACCCCCTCCCCCACGACCGGGCGCGCTTCAGGCCCCACGCCACTGCCACCCGTCGCCGGCCCTGCCGCTGTGCAGATGGGCAAGGGGCTGCCGCCGCTGGCGCCACTGTCCAGTGTCTCGTTCGACGGGCCTGGCCTGGCAAGGCGGGCAGAAGCAGGAAACAGGCTTCAGCCTGTCAGCAGCTTCACCAACCCTTTTGAAGTCGAAGTCAGCGAAGTCGTGCACGACCCCGAGTTGGATGAAGCTGTAATCGCCTTCGCCAACGCTGACTTCGGCTCGTGTGAGTCTGCATTGCGGCGTGTCACGTCGCCCAGTGGGCCGCGAGCCGAGCATGCAGAAACCTGGCTGGTGTTGTTTGATTTGTACCGCGCCATTGGTCAACCCGATCGCTTCGAGAGCTTGGCCTTGGACTACGCGCAACAGTTCGGCTGGTCGGCGCCGCAGTGGTATTCGCTGCCGCAGTGGGTGGCCGAGACAGCCGCAGAAGAGCCCCTGACCACCCGTCAGGCCGCGTTGCCCGCGGCCGAGCAGGCCAGTGCCAGCGACGTGGGCTGGATCTGCCCCGAGCAACTGGACGTTGACGGCGTGGCCCGGCTGCGTTCGCAAACCCTGCAATTGCCGTTGCCATGGGTATTGGATTGGAGCGGCCTGCGCCTGGTCGAACCAGAAGCTGCAATGCAGTTGTCAAGACTGCTCAAGCTGTGGGGCGGCCAGGTATTGGAGATGCGCTGGCTCAGCGGCAATCGCTTGATGGAAGTGCTGCAGGACTCCGCACCCACCGGCACCCGTGATGCGGACCCCGTGTTCTGGCTGGCCCGGCTGGAAGCCTTGCGGCTGGCCAACCGGCCCGACCAGTTTGACGAAGCGGCCATCGACTACTGTGTCACCTACGAAGTCAGCCCGCCGTCGTGGGAAGCGGCCAAGTGCAATGTGGTGCTGACCGACGACGGACACTCCACCCGTGGTCCCTCGTTCTCACCGGTCAGCGATTTGTCGACCAGCTTCATGGAAAGCAGCCTGATCGAGGACAGCAGCGGCGTCGAAATCGCACACGTCGAGCTGGCCGGGCAGTTGATTGGCGACATCAGCCAGACGCTGGAAAAGATCCTCAGCGAAAGCGGCAAAGCCACGGTGATCCAGATTGCCTGCACCCGCCTGATCCGGGTGGACTTCATCGCTGCAGGCGATCTGCTCAACTGGGTGCTGTCGCGCCGCAACGAACAACGCCAGGTGCACTTCGTCGAAACCCATCGCCTGGTGGC
>Ga0105049_10002645_pt1 | contig 21204 bp, 19 predicted proteins | sample MAT06_FD_78087 | JGI IMG/M metagenome (GOLD analysis project Ga0105049, IMG submission 78087) | Freshwater microbial communities from Lake Fryxell liftoff mats and glacier meltwater in Antarctica - MAT-06 | ecosystem: Environmental > Aquatic > Freshwater > Ice > Liftoff microbial mat | place...
CGACGCGCGACCATTCCGAACGGATGCTGGCCGGGTTCGGCGCACAGGTGCAGATCGAGACGCTGCCCGAAGGCCGGGTCATCTCCCTGACCGGCCAGCCCGAACTGCGCCCGCAGACCATCGCGGTGCCGCGCGATCCGTCCTCTGCAGCATTTCCGGTCTGCGCCGCGCTGATTGCGCCGGGCTCGGACGTGCTGGTGCCGAATATCGGGCTGAACCCGACCCGGGCGGGGCTGTTCACCACCTTGGTCGAAATGGGGGCAGACCTGACCTATGAGAACCGCCGCCTTGAGGGTGGCGAGCCGGTGGCGGACCTGCGCGCGCGTTTCTCGCCCGATCTGCGGGGGATCGAGGTGCCGCCCGCGCGGGCAGCAAGCATGATCGACGAATATCCGGTGCTGTCGGTCGTGGCCGCCTTTGCGCAGGGTGCCACGGTGATGCGCGGCGTGCGGGAATTGCGGGTCAAGGAAAGCGACCGGATCGACGCCATGGCGCGCGGCCTGCGTGACGCAGGCATCACGGTGGAAGAGGGCGAAGATTGGTGGATCGTCCATGGCCGGGGCCATGGTGCGGTGCCGGGCGGCGTGACGGTCGCGACCCGGCTGGACCACCGCATCGCGATGGCATTTCTGGTGATGGGCCTGGCCTCAAGCCGACCGATGACGGTGGACGACGGCAGCCCGATTGCAACGTCTTTCCCGGCGTTCGCGCCGCTGATGGCCGCGCTGGGCGCGACGATCAGCCGGAATTGAACCCTAGCACGTCGCCGTGGTGATGTCGCCGTTGTTGAGGCTGTTCCAGCAAAGTTGCGGCGCATAGCGGGGCCGCGTCACCACCAGGTCATAAAAGGTGAACGGTTCGATCCCCACCTGGTAATCGGGCTCATAGCCCACCCAGGATTCGGTCAGGATCGCGATATCGCCGTTCGTCATCGACGGCAGTTGCGTGCGCAGCGGGGCCAGGGTGGTGTTGGTCAGGGGTGCGACGGTACCGCCGCGCACCTGGCTCCAGCGGACCAGAAACCGGTTGTTGGGCGCATCAAAGGAAAACACCGTGATACGCAGGCGCACCGGCTCGATCGTATTGGTCAGGAACTGCTGCAGGGCAAACAGGCTGTCCATATAGGCCGGGGTGATATAATCCGACTCGCGGCTCAGGGTGTCGCCGATGGTATAGCTGGCCTTGATGTTCACCGACTGGGCGCGATAGCCGTCAAAGAACACGAAGGTGCCCAGATAACACCAGATCAGCATCGGCAACACCAGCATCGTTTCGACCGACATCGACCCGTCTTGCGAACGGCGAAACCGGCGCACCATGCGGTGGATCGAACGACTGACCTGGCTGAACGACATCGGGTGGCCTTTCCTTAGTTGGTGGGTTCGATGACAAAGGATGCCGTCGAGACCAGCGCATAGGCATCCCCGCTTTGCCGGGGCAGCTGCGAGCCGAGGCCGGTCGAGGGGATGTAGGGATCAAACAGCGCGCAGATGCGGATCACCATCAACTCGTTCTGCTGGCCGGGCGTGAACTGGCGCGGCGGAATCGCCGGGTCATTGCGGTTCACGCAGTCGGCACCGTTGGGGATGATGCCCCAATTGCGCGGATCCAGCGGGCGCATCTCGATCTTGACCTGATTCATGCAGTCCGGAATGATCATCGCCCGGTCGCATACCATCTGGCGGATCACGGATTCATCCACGTTGGGCACGGCCCCCAGCCGGATCAGGCGCACTGTCATGTCCACGCCACGGTCCAGCATGACCTGACGGGTGAACAGCATCCCCAACTCGAACGTCGACATGAAGATCATGAAGACGAAGGGCACGAAGATGACGAATTCGATCGTGCCGTTGCCATCGTCGGACCGGTGGAACTGGCGCAGAAAGCGGGTCAGGGCGGTCATTGGATCAGCCTCAGCGAATTGATCTGGCTGGCGATGGCGCGAAAGGCAGCGGTGATCTGCAGCCCTTGGGCGTTGAAGTAATGCGCCGGAGAGCTGGCACAGCCGGCGATCTGGGTCTGGCCATTCGTCGGCGCCTCGAACGCGATGCCATAGACCACGACGCCATTCAGACGCGCCAGCGCGCAGGATTGCTGCAGCGTGGCATTCATGTTGGGCACGTTGGTCATGGAGCGGAAGTTGGTCATCCAGGTGTTGTAGGCCGCCGTGCGGGTGGCGCTGTCGGTTCCGATGGCGCGCGCATACAGCGTCCAGGCCACCCAGGTGACGCGGACATTCTGCCAGACTTGCGGCCAGGTCAGTTGCGCGACACCGCCGCCGCTGTTCCAGGGTTCGGTGCGCCATTCGTTCCGGCTGGGCACCCAGTAGTCGGATGTGGTGGCGGGCCGGTCGTGGAACAGCGAGTAGGCATTGTCGCCGGGGCTGCGGTAAATCGGCGACAGTCCGCTGCGATAGCCGGCATTGAGGATATCCGAGGCGACATGCTCGCCGTCTGTCATCAGCACGACGACCTTGAGCGTGTTGGCCCGGTTGTAATCGTAGGGACGGCCGTCCAGGTTGCCGGCCATCTGGCCGCCCGCGATCAGTGCGCTGAACATCGCCCGCGATCCGGGGTCGATCAGCGCCATGCCCCATTTCATCCCCATCGTGATCGAGGTGTTGCCGTTCGCTGTCAGGCCCTGAATCTGCGCCTCGAGCGTGGCGATGTTGCGGCTGGGCAGGCGTACGATGTTCTGCACTTCGGTCCGGCAAAAGATGTTGCCGGTATTGATGGTCTGCGGGGCGATGTAACTGATGCTTTGCGAGGTCGAGGAACGGGCGTCGAAATACCCGGCCTGGGGGATTGCCAGTGCCGTTGAAATCCCCGGTACGGAATACACCGCAGCGGGCAGGTCCAGGCAGTCGGAGTTGACGATGCCGTGCGGGTCGACGACATTGTAGCGGGCGCGCAGCACCGGGCCGATATTGACCTGTGCATTGAACGGCACGATCGTAATCGAGATCCGGTTGTTGATGTCGTTGGCCAGGACCGAGCGCACGAATTCCCGCGCGGCGGAGCGCAGATTGATGATCCTGCTGTTGCTGCCCATCGAACCGGACACGTCCAGCACCAGCACGATCTCGATATCCGACACGTTTTCGATTGCAGTCCCGCTTGCCGGGGCCAGCAGGGATTCGACTCCGACCAGTTGCATGAACATGGTATCCACATTCATCGCCGCCACCGCCGAAACCTGGCGCGAATTCACCGATTCGGTCACGGTGATCGAGGTGATCTGGTCCAGCAGGCCCGCCTTGGCGAAATAGTCACGCACGACCGCTTCGGCATCCTGGGTCTGTTCCAGATCGGACGCGGCCAGAACGGCGCGGTCCAGCGTGGCCTGCAGACGGGCGCGGGTGCTTTCGAAATGCATCATGTCGACCGCCATGCCGCCGACGATCAGCATCATGATCAACAGGAACATCGAAAAGATGATCATCGAGCCGTCTTCCTCGCGCCGGAAGCGGATGAACTGGCGGATCACAGCCAGACGCGACGGCATGCGACGGACAGGGCCGCCGGTCTTGGACCGCGTGAGCATCATGTTTTCCGTTCCCCGACTGGCACGCCCCGTGGCACAAGGCGGCGACTGTTAACCATTCCCGAGCGCAGGCTTTGCGCGTGGCATGATCTAGACCGCGCCTGATGGCCAAATTGCGGCGGCAACGCGATGGCGGGACGGCGTCCTGCCTTGGCGGCGGACCAATCCAGCCGTTCGCGCCACCGTTGATGCCGCTGGAGCGACAATCGGTCCGCGCAGGACGGCACTGACCGGGGCATCGCGTGCCGATCTTGGTAACTTTTTAAGCTTTGTGACGTGAAGTTGGCGAATCGGGGCTAGGATTGCCCTGACCAGCCAGGCCCGGTTCCCGCCGATGCGGGTGCCGGAAATCAGGGAGACGACCGATGACCACCGCCCACGCAACCGAGCCCAGCTTTCGCGACTCGGTTGATATCATGTTCAACCGTGCTGTGCGCCTGATGGACCTGCCGCCAGGGCTGGAGGAAAAGATCCGCGTCTGCAACGCCACCTATACGGTGCGTTTCGGCGTCCGCCTGCGGGGCGAGATCAAGACATTCACCGGCTATCGCAGCGTGCATTCCGAACATATGGAGCCGGTCAAGGGCGGCATCCGCTATGCGATGAACGTCACCCAGGACGAGGTCGAGGCGCTGGCGGCGCTGATGACCTACAAATGCGCGCTGGTCGAGGTGCCCTATGGCGGGTCCAAGGGCGGCCTGCGCATCAACCCGCGCGAGTGGGACGAGTTCGAGCTGGAACAGATCACCCGCCGCTTTGCCTATGAGCTGATCAAGCGCGACCTGATCAACCCGGCCCAGAACGTGCCCGCCCCCGACATGGGCACGGGCGAGCGCGAGATGGCCTGGATCGCCGACCAGTATCGCCGGATGAACACCACCGACATCAACGCCGCCGCCTGCGTCACCGGCAAGCCGCTCAATTCCGGTGGCATCCAGGGCCGGGTCGAGGCGACGGGGCGCGGCGTGCAATATGCGCTGCGCGAGTTCTTTCGCCACCCCGGAGACGTGGCCACCGCGCGCCTGTCCGGCGGTCTGGAGGGCAAGCGGGTGATCGTGCAGGGCCTGGGCAATGTCGGCTATCACGCGGCCAAGTTCCTGTCCGAGGAGGATGGCTGCAAGGTCATCGGCATCATCGAACGCGATGGCGCGCTGTATTCCGAAGCGGGGCTGGATGTCGAGGCGGTCAAGGACTGGCTGGCCAAGCATGGCGGCATCGCCGGTTTCCCGGCGGCGCTGCATCAGGCGGATGGCGCGGCGGTGCTGGAATCCGATTGCGACATCCTGATTCCGGCCGCGATGGAAGGGGTGATCCATCTGGGCAATGCCGACCGGATCAAGGCGCCGCTGATCGTCGAGGCCGCCAATGGTCCGATCACCGCCGGCGGGGATGCGATCCTGCGGGGCAAGGGCGTGGTGATCGTGCCGGACATGTATGCCAACGCGGGCGGTGTCACCGTCAGCTATTTCGAATGGGTCAAGAACCTGTCGCATATCCGCTTTGGCCGGATGCAGCGCCGGTCCGAGGAGACCCAGCACATCATGCTGGTCAACGAGCTGGAGCGGCTGAGCAATGCACAGGGGCTGGGCTGGTCTCTGGGCAACGATTTCAAGACCGGCTACCTGAAAGGCGCGGGAGAGCTGGAACTGGTCCGCTCGGGCCTGGATGACACGATGCGGTCCGCCTATCAGAACATGCGCGCCATGTGGCGCAACCGGCCCGAGGTCGAGGACCTGCGCACCGCAGCCTATATCATCGCGATTGACCGCGTCGCGGGCAGTTATCGGTCCAAGGGGCTGTAGGCGGGTAAACGCACTGCTTGGCAGGTCAGTCATCGCGCACTAGGATCGCGGTACGGGGGGAAAATTTCCCGGGCCGCGATCAATTGGAGCAAGGTCTGCGATGGCGATCTATTTTGGCGACGACAACGATGAACTGGTGCTCGGGACGCCCGATATCGACCTGTATTATGGGGCGGGCGGCAATGACACGCTGGAAGGTGCCGAAAACTGGGACGAACTGTACGGCGGCGACGGCAATGACTGGCTGGCTGGCGGCGAGGGCACGGATACGCTGGATGGCGGTGCCGGGAACGACTCGATTCTGGGCGGCAACGGGGTCGACATTGCCTATGGCGGCGCGGATGACGACAATATCGACGGCGGCGGCGGCGATGACTGGCTTTATGGCGACGACGGCGCCGATTACATCGACGGCGGCCTGGGCAACGATACCGCATATGGCGGCATCGGTGCCGATATCCTGATCGCCGGGCTCGGTACGTCGCATCTGCTGTTCGGCGGCAGCGGCGGTGACTACATTCAGGGCGGCGGGTCCTCCACTGGCACCGATCCGACCTATGTCAGCAACGACATCCTTTATGGCGACGATGGCGATGATGCGGTCATTGGCAATGCCGGCCGCGACACCCTTTATGGCGGCAACGGCAATGACTTTGTCTATGGCAGTGGCACGCGGTCGCTGCTGTTTGGTGATGGCGAAAACGATACCATCACGTCCTATGGCGCGGGATCGACCGCCTATGGCGGTGCCGGGTCGGATGTCATCAACGCCGGGGCCAGTGGTCATTACTTTGGCGGCATCGGGACCGACAGGATTTATGTCGTTGGCGAAGGTGCCATGCGCATCTGGGGCGATGCGGGCGATGACTTCTTTTATGGCGGCACGCAGTCGGTCATCTGGGGCGGCGACGGGAATGATCAGATCGAAAACGACTTTGCCGGTGCTGCCATCGCCTATGGCGATGCAGGGAACGATTTCGTAGGTGGAAGCCCTGGTGCCGACAAGCTGTTCGGCGGCACCGGCAATGATACCGTCGGCGGCGGCGGCGGCAACGATCTGCTGCGCGGCGATGCGGGCGACGACATCGTCGATGGCGGCGATGGTCATGACACCGTCTATGGCGGCGCGGCAAGCGATCTTGTGCTGGGATCGAGGGGCAATGACACGCTGCATGGCGATACCGGCAACGATGTCGTGGCGGGCGAAGAGGGTGCCGACACGGTGTTTGGCGGCAACGGTAACGACACCCTTTATGGCGACGAGGGCATCGGCGGTCCGGACGGGGCAGACGTACTGTATGGCGGCGCGACAAACGACACGCTTTTCGGCGGTGGCGGCAATGACACGCTGGACGGCGGGGCTGGGCGCGACCGGCTGACCGGCGGCCTGGGCGGCGATATCCTGACCGGCGGCACCGAGGCGGATGTATTCGTGATCCGCTATGTCACCGAAAGCCGCCCGTGGATAACGCTGCGCGACCGGATCACTGATTTTCAGGTCGGGCTGGACAAGCTGGACATCAGCCAGATCACTCAAGGCAACGCGGCCTTCATCGGCGCGGCGTCGTTCGGGGCCAGCGGTGCAGCGCAGGTGCGCTACACGCCCTTGAATGGCGCGATGATGGTTGATCGCGATGGTGATGGGCTATCGGATGCGAGGTTGGTGTTCGACGGCAATCCGGCGCTTACGGTGAACGACCTGCTTTTTTGACACCGGGGCACGACGGGTCGGACCTGGTTTTGGGCCGTCGTTGACGCCGATATGTCGCTGATCGTGGCGGCGAGAGTACCGAACTTGGGCGGCGCTGCGCCGCCTGCGACATCCGGGGTCGCGGTCGGGCCGTTGCCTATCGGCGGAACGGCAGTATGGTCCGCGCGTGGAATCGACTGCGGCGGGACCGGCGAGATGCGTTATTCAGGCGTTCGGGTGATCTGGCAGGGGTTGACCGGCAACAAGGGCTGGGGCCCGGCCTGGCGCAACCCAGCGCCCAAGGGCGAATATGACATCGTCATCATCGGCGGCGGCGGGCATGGCCTGTCCACCGCGTTCTATCTGGCCAAGGAGCACGGCCTGACCAATGTCGCCGTGCTGGAAAAGGGTTACCTGGGCGGTGGCAGCATCGGGCGCAACACGACCATCGTGCGGGCCAACTATGTCCTGCCCGGGAATTCCGAGTTCTACAGCCATTCGCTGAAACTGTGGGAAAAACTGGACGGCGAGCTGAACTACAACGTGATGCATTCGCAGCGCGGGCTGATCAACCTGTTCCATTCGGACGGCCAGCGCGATGCATTCGTGCGGCGCGGCAATGCGATGATCAACCAGGGCGACGACGCGATCCTGCTGGACCGCGAGGGGGTGCGGGCGCATCTGCCCTATCTGGATTTCGAACAGACCCGGTTTCCGATCTTTGGCGGCCTGTACCATCCGCGCGGCGGCACGGCGCGGCATGACGCGGTGGCCTGGGGCTATGCCCGCGGGGCCGACAGCCGCGGCGTGGACCTGATCCAGAATTGCGAAGTGACCGGGATCGACATCGAAAACGGCGTGGTCAAGGGCGTGCAGACGACGCGCGGCGCGATCCGGGCGAAAAAGGTGGCCATCGTCGTGGCGGGCCGGTCAAGCCAGGTGGCGGCGATGGCGGGGATGAAGCTGCCGATCGAAAGCCATGTGTTGCAGGCTTTTGTCACCGAAGCGCTGAAGCCCGTCATCAACCATGTGGTCAGTTTCGGGATGGGGCATTTCTATATCAGCCAGTCCGACAAGGGCGGGCTGGTGTTTGGCGGCGATCTGGATTTCTACAGCAGCTATGCCGCGCGGGGGAACCTGCCGATGGCCGAACATGTGATGGAGGCCGGGATGACCCTGATGCCGATGATCGGCAAGGCGCGGGTGCTGCGCAGTTGGGGCGGCATCATGGACATGTCGCCCGATGGCAGCCCGATCATCGACAAGACGCCGACGCAGGGCCTGTATCTGAACTGCGGCTGGAATTACGGCGGGTTCAAGGCGGTGCCGGGATCGGGCTACAGCTTTGCCCATCTGATCGCCACCGACCGGCACCACGAACCTGCGGCCCGTTATCGGCTGGACCGGTTCCTGACCGGGCGCGGCATCATGGACGAGGAGGGCACCGGTGCGCAGCATAACCTGCACTAGGCGGACCCGGACGCCGGGAGAGGCGCTGCCTCCCCCGGACCCCCACCGCGAGGGGGCGCTGCCCCCTTCGAACCCCCGGGATATTTGGGCAAAAATGAAGGGCGAGCAGGCATGAGGATCACCTGCCCGCTGTGCGGCGAACGCGACCGGCGCGAGTTCACCTGGGCAGGCGATGCCCTGGCGCTGCACCGCCCGGCGCGCGAGGCTGCGCCCGAGGTCTGGCACGCCTATATCCATCTGCGCGACAACCCCGCCGGGGCGACGCGGGATCTGTGGTATCACGATCCTTGTGGCGCTTTTGCGGTGCTGCAACGCGATACCGTGACCCATGCGATCCAAAGCTGGACCCTGGCGCGCGAGGTCGCGCGATGAGGGTGGCGGGCAAAGGGCTGATCGGCCCGGGGGTGATGTCGTTCCGCTTTGACGGGCGCGATTATCTGGGGCGCGAGGGGGATACGCTTGCCTCGGCCCTGTTGGCCAATGACGTGCGCGTGCTGGGGCGGTCGTTCAAGTATCACCGCCCGCGCGGCGTGCTGACCGCCGGGTCGGAAGAGCCGAATGCGCTGGTGACGGTCGGAACCGGGGCCGGAGCGGACCCCAATACGCGGGCCACGGTGCAAGAGGTGTTCGACGGGCTGGAAGCGCGGTCGCAGAACCGCTGGCCGTCGCTGCGCTATGACGTGATGAGCGTGAATGACCTGATCGCGCCATTCCTGTCGGCGGGGTTCTATTACAAGACCTTCATGTGGCCGCGCAGCTTTTGGGAAAAGGTCTACGAGCCGTTCATCCGCCGCGCTGCCGGGTTGGGCGCGCTGTCGGGGCAGCATAATGGCGATCACTATGAAAAGGCCTTTGCGTTCTGCGATGTGCTGGTGATCGGCGGCGGTCCGGCCGGGCTGATGGCGGCGCTGACCGCGGGGCGGGCCGGCGCGGAGGTGATCCTCGCCGACGAGGACAGCCGCCTGGGCGGGCGGCTGCTGGCCGAGGTCGAGCAGGTGGACGGCATCGCGGGCCCCGACTGGGTGACCGGCGTGCAGGCCGAACTGGCCGCGATGTCGAATGTGCGGATCATGACCCGCACCGCCGTGACGGGCGCCTATGACGGCGGCACCTTTGGCGCGCTGGAGCGCGTCGGCAGCCATCGCGCCCCCGCACCGCACCTGCCGCGCGATTGTTTCTGGCGGATCGTGGCGCGGCGCGCGGTGTTGTGTGCGGGTGCGCTGGAACGTCCCATCGCCTTTCCCGACAACGACCGGCCCGGGATCATGACGGCCGGGGCGGTGCGCGCCTATCTGAACCGCTGGGGGGTCAGTCCGGGGCGCGAGGTGGCGGTGTTCTGCAACAATGACGACGCGCATCGGACCGCGCGCGATCTGGCGGCGGCGGGGGTGAATGTGGTCGCGCTGATCGACAGCCGCCCTGACGCGCGGGCCGAGGGCGGCTTTGCCATCTATACCGGCGGGCAGGTGGTGGCGACCAGGGGGCGGCACGGGCTGGAGGCCATCACATTCACCCATCAGGGCGGCCAGCGGACCCTGCGCGCCGATTGTCTGGCGATGTCGGGCGGCTGGAACCCGACGCTGCACCTGACCTGCCACATGAACGGCCGCCCGGTCTGGCGCGAGGATATCGCGTCATTCGTGCCGCGCGACGGCGCAATTCCCGGGCTGCGGGTGGCGGGTGCTGCCAATGGAATGTTCAGCACCGCCGGCTGCCTGGCCGAGGGGATCACCGCCGCAAGCGCCGCGCTGGCCGATCTGGGGATGACGGTCCCCGAGGTGGAACCGCCGGGGGCCGACGATCAGTCCTGTCGCATGACGCCGCTGTGGCATGTCGAAGGCAAGGGCCGCAAATGGCTCGACTTTCAGAATGACGTGACGGTCAAGGATATCCGGCTGGCGGCGCAGGAAAACTATGCCTCGGTCGAGCATATGAAGCGCTATACCACGCAAGGGATGGCAACCGATCAGGGCAAGAACTCCAACGTTGCCGCACTGGCCGTGCTGGCCGATGCGACCGGGCGCGGCATCCCCGAGACGGGGACGACGACCTTCCGCCCGCCTTACGTGCCGGTGCCGATCGCGGCGATGGGGGCGGGGGCGCAGGGCCCCGGCTTTGCGCCGCGGCGGCTGACGACTTCGGATCAGGCCGCGCGCGACCGGCGTGCCCCGATGATCGAGGCGGGGCTGTGGTACCGGCCGAGCTATTTTCCCAAACCGGGCGAGGCGACCTGGCGGCAATCCTGCGACCGCGAGGTCGGGATGGTGCGCGCCGCGGTCGGGGTCTGCGACGTGTCCACCCTGGGCAAGATCGACATTCAGGGGCCGGATGCGGCGGCGTTCCTTGATTTTGTCTATACAAACACGTTTTCCACGCTGGCCGTCGGCAAGGTGCGCTACGGGTTGATGCTGCGCGAGGATGGTCATGTGATGGATGACGGCACCAGCGCGCGGCTGGGCCCGGGGCATTTCGTGATGACCACCACCACGGCGGCTGCCGGGCTGGTGATGCGGCACCTGGATTTCGTGCTGCAGGTGCTGCGGCCCGATTGGGATGTGCAGGTCACTTCGGTGACCGAACAATGGGCGCAGTTCGCCGTCGCCGGGCCGCAGGCGCGAGGGTTGCTGAACGGGCTCCTGGACAGCCCGGTGGACGATGCCACGATGCCCTATATGGGCTGCGGCGGGGTGATGGTCGCGGGCGTGCCGGGTCGGCTGTTCCGGATCAGCTTTTCGGGCGAACATGCCTATGAAATCGCCGTGCCTGCGCGCTTTGGCGCGTCGCTGTACCGGCTGCTGGTGGCCCAGGCCGAAAGCCTGGGCGGCGGGCCCTACGGGATGGAGGCGCTGAATGTCCTGCGCATCGAAAAGGGTCTGATCACCCATGCCGAAATTCATGGCCGCACCACCGCGTTCGACATCGGGGCCGAACGGATGGTGTCGCTGAAAAAGGATTGTGTGGGCCAGGCGGCCTCGCGCCGCCCCGGCCTGCTGGAGGATACGCGCGAACAACTGGTCGGCCTGCGCGCCATCGACCCGACCGCGCCGATCACCGCCGGGGCGCATCTGTTCGACAAGGCGGCGGATGCGGTGCGGGTGAACGATCAGGGCTATGTCACCAGCGTCTGCTGGTCGCCGACGGTTGGCAGTAACCTGGGGCTGGGGTTCCTGAAGAACGGCCCCGCCCGCATGGGGGAAAGGGTGCGGCTGGTCGATCACCTGCGCGGGATCGACACGGCGTGCGAAGTCACCAGCCCGGTCTTTGTCGATCCGCAGGGAGGGCGCTTGCGTGGTTGATCTGATTGCCCGGTCCGCAGGCGCGGACCTGTTGCCCCTGACCATCGGCGGCGTCGCGCTGGCCGAGGTGGCGCTGGGCCAGGTAACCTCGGTCGCGCCGTTCCGGGGCCAGGCGGCGGCGGTCAGCGCCGCGTTGCAGGCGGCGTTCGGCTTCGGCTTTCCCCGCCCGAACCAGACCGACATCGGCGGCGCGGCGCGGATCGTCTGGGCCGGGATGGACCGGGCGCTGCTGATCGGTGCTGCGGTCCCGGCCGGGCTGACCTCGATCGCCGCGCTGGTCGATCAGACCGATGCGGCGGTGACGGTGCAGGTCGCGGGGCCGGGGGCAACGGCTGTGCTGGCCCGGCTGATCCCGCTGGATTTGCGCCCTGCCGCGATGCCGGTCGGCCAGACCGCGCGCAGCCAGGTCAACCACATGGCGGCCAGCATCACCCGGACCGGCCCGGATGTGTTCGAGGTCATGGTGTTCCGCTCGATGGCGGGCACCCTGATCGACGAACTGACCCATGCCGCGCAGGGCGTCGCAGCCCGGGGCTGACGGCGGCTCGGGACCTGCCCGCCTGCGCAAGCCTGCCCTTCATTTTCTGTCCGGAAATATCCCGGGGCTCCGGGGCAGAGCCCCGGGGGTGCGCCACGCAAGACGTCAGATCTGCTTGGCAGGCATCTGCACCCGCAGCCCGTCCAGCGCCGCGCTGACCTTCAGCTGGCAGGTCAGGCGCGACCGTTCGGGGTCGGGTTGCCAGGCAAAGTCCAGCATGTCCTCTTCCATCGCTTCCTTGTGCGGCAATCTGGCGACCCAGGCGGCATCGACATAGACATGGCAGGTGGAACAGGCGCAGGCCCCGCCGCAATCGGCCTCGATGCCCGGAATGCCGTTGTCGCGGGCGCCTTCCATCACGGTCAGCCCGTTGGGGACATCGACGACATGTTCCTTGCCGCCATGTTCGACATAGGTGATCCGGGCCATGCGTGGGTGTCCTTCCTTGAGCAGTAGCGCAGGTTATCTAGGGCCTTGGCGGACCGGGTTCCAGCCGGAAAGCGGCGCGAATGGTCGTTGGTGTGGGGGATCGGCGACACCCGGAGGGTCGGCGCGCGCCCTTGGGGTAGGCGCGGGGCCCTGCGCCGCCTAGACTGTCGCGGCACCACAAAAGGCCCATCCTCCGCTGACCCAGGCAAGGCGCGCCACCACCCTGTCGTTGATCCCGCTGGGCCTGTCGGCACTGGTCGGCTGCGGCGCGCCCGCGATTCCTTCGACCACGCCCGCCCTGCCGTCATTCATCACCGCCGAGGTCGAGACCCGCCCCGATGGCCGCTGCTATGGCCGCGACATCAGCCCGGCCGTGCTGGAAACCGTCACCGCACAGGTGCTGGAGGCGCCGGCGATCCTGGGCCCGGATGGGTCAGTGCTGACCCCGGCGACGTTTCGCAGCGAAATCCGCCAACAGATCGTGCGCGAACGGCAGGAGGTGGCGTTCGAAACCATCTGCCCGCCAGCCTATACGGATCAGTTCGTGGCGACCCTGCAACGCGCCCTGGCCGTGCGCGGGTTCTATGCCGGCGTGACCAGCGGCGTGCTGGATGCCGACACCGGCCGCGCGGTGCAGGCATTTCAGCGCAACGATGGCCCCGACAGCCCGCTGCTGTCCATCGCCGCCGCCCGCCGTCTCGGCATCGTGGCGCTTTCACCAGAACAGTTGGCCGTGCTGAACGGCGCAGGCTGACCTGGCGCAAAGGCAATGAAACGGGGGCACCGCCTGCCGCGATGCCCCCCCTGTCTTTTGCGTCTGCCGCCCGCCTATTCGGCGATCTGCAGCGCGACAAAGCGCGGGTCGCCGCCGCGACGGATCAGCAGCAGCACGGATCTGCGCCCTGCCGCGACCGCCGCGTCGATGCGGGCGGACAGCTCTTCGGCCGTGGCGACCGGCTGTTGGCCCGCTTCGGCGATCAGATCGCCCGGCATCAGGCCCTTGGCCGCCGCATCGGATGCGGGGTCGACAGCGGTGATCACCAGCCCGGTCGCATCGCCCAGCGCGAATTGTTCGGCCAGTTCGGCGGTCACGTCCGACAGGGTCAGGCCCAGCAGTTGCGCCACTTGCGGCTCGGGCGCTGTGCTTGCGGGGAGCACGGCGGCCTCGGCCTCTTCACGGCGACCCAGCACGACCTGCAGCAGGACGGCGGCCCCATCGCGCAGCACCTCGACCGGCACGGCCGAGCCGACGGGGGCCAGCGCCACCATCCGCACCAGTTCGCGCGTATCGCTGACATCCTGCCCGTTGAAGGTCAGGATCACGTCGCCCGACAACATGCCGGCGTCCAGCGCCGGGCCTGCGGGCACATCCGTCACCAGCGCGCCGCGCGCCTCGGTCAGCCCGGCAATCGCCTCGACCATGTCGGGCGCCACGTCCTGGATGCGCACGCCCAGCCAGCCGCGCCGGGTTTCGCCAAATTGGCGCAACTGGTCCACCACGTTGGATACCACGTTGGACGCCATCGAGAACCCGATCCCGATCGAGCCGCCATTGGGCGACAGGATCGCGGTGTTCACCCCGATCACGTCGCCTTGCATGTTGAACAGCGGGCCCCCAGAGTTGCCCTGGTTGATGGCGGCATCGGTCTGGATATAGTCGTCATAGGTGCCCGACAGTTCCCGGTTGCGGGCCGAGATGATCCCGGCAGAGATCGAGAACCCCTGCAGCAGCGGGTTGCCCATCGCCATCACCCAGTCGCCGACCCGCGTTCCGGGGCCGTTGCTGTCGGCAAAGCTGACAAAGGCCAGATCGGCGGCATCGACCTTCAGCAGGGCGATATCGGTATTGGGATCGCTGCCGACCAGGGTGGCGGGCATCTGGTCACCGCCAAAGAACTCGATCATGATGTCATCGGCACCTTGGATGACATGGTTGTTGGTGACGATATAGCCATCGGCCGAGATGACGAAGCCGGCCCCTGCCGCCTGCGACCGGCGCGGCGTGCCGTCGCCATTGCTGAAGAAATCCTCGAACGGCGATCCCTCCGGCACCACGCCTTGCGGCACGGTCGGGGCGGCAACCAGCGTGGTGGTGGTGATGTTGACCACGGCCGGGCTGACCTGATCGAACAGATCGGCAAAGGTCAGCGGCCGGTTTTCGTCCGGCGACATGACAATGGCCTCTGCGGCCGCCGTCTGGGTGGCGCTGTCCTGCGCAAACGCTGGCAAGACTTGCACCAGGGCGAATGCCGCGCCCAGCAGCAACGCGCCCAAAAGGCCGGGGCTGGGGTTGGGAACCGAAAGGATCTGGGCCTGTGACGTCACGAGGTGCTTCCTTGCGCTATGGGCGGCCATGGCGGCCTGTCCCGGTTTGGCAGTCAATCTAGGCCGAACACCTGTCCAAGGCAAAGCCCCCCCGGCCACCGGTCGCCACAGTGTGAACGGGGGGTGAACGGGGGTGAACGGGGGCGGAGCGTCAGAGATCCAACACCTCCATCACCCCGGGCAAACGGACATCGACGCCCGGCAGCTTGCTTGTCAGCACATCCGCGCTTTGCGCCAACAGGCCGAAGGTGCGGTAATGGCATGGGATCACCACCTTGAAATCAAAGAACCGTTTCGCTGCCCATGCGGCCCCTGCCATATCCATGGTGTAGTGCCCGCCGCAGCACAGGATGCCGATGTCGGGTTGATAATATTCACCCATCCAGCCCATGTCCGCCATGATCCCGGTATCGCCGCTGACATAGATCATCCGCCCTTCGCCGGCGATCATGAACCCCGCCGGGTCGCCAGCCGCAATGGCAGGGGCACCGGTCCAGTCGATGCTGGACGAATGGCTGGCTGGCACCATGCTGACCTCGACCTGGCCCAGGGCAATCGTGCCGCCTTTGGCAAAGCCGTGCGCGGGCGCGCCTTTCACCTGCTCCAGATACTCGGCCAGTTCATGCCCGGCCCAGATCGGCGCGCCGGTCAGCGCCGCCAGACGCGGCGCATCGGACGCATGGTCGCCGTGCCCGTGCGTCAGCAGGATCGCGGTCGCGCCCTGGGTCGCCTCGGCCTCGCGCGCCGCCGGGAATACCGGATTGCCGGTGAACCAGGGGTCCACCAGCAACACCTGATCGCCGATGGCGATGCGAAAACCGGAATGCCCCAGCCACGTGATCTTCATGCTTTCCCCCCCGAATGCAGTTGACACAGTCATAGCCGAGGCCCGCAGATTGGCCAGATGGAATGGACAGCACAGGTCGATGCCTATTGCGAACGGCTGGGTGCCGGGCTGTGGGCCGAGCCGGTGAATGCGCTGACCAATCTGGCCTTTGTCATCATGGCCTTATGGCTGTGGCCGCGCACGCAGGCCCGGCCGCTGGCCCGGGTGCTGGTGGTGATCCTGGGCGCCATCGGCATCGGATCGGGGCTGTTCCACACGGCGGCCACGCGCTGGGCCGGGTTGGCGGATGTGATTCCGATCGGTCTGTACATCCTGACCTATCTTTACGCGGTGAACCGCGATGTCTGCGGCTGGCCTGTCTGGCTGGCGGCGCTGGGCACTGCCGCCTTCATCCCGTATGCGATGGCCGTGACGCCGGTGTTCGGGATGCTGCCGTTCCTTGCCATCTCGGGCTTTTACTGGTCGGTGCCGCTGCTGATCGTAATCTATGCCCTGGCCCTGCGCCGCCGGGCACCACGGACGGCGATGGGGCTGGCCATGGGGGCGGGGATCCTGTCGCTGTCGCTGGTATTCCGCTCGCTGGACGCAGCCCTTTGCGCGGCCTTTCCGCTGGGCACCCATTTCCTGTGGCATCTGTTGAACGCGGTGATGCTGGGCTGGATGATCCATGTCTATCTGGAGGATCGAGACAAAGTTTTTCCGCAACCCGATTGAACCGGTTTCTGCCCGCGCCGCACCTTGTTGCAGACCGGATGGCAAGGACACCTGACAGGTGACCACAGAACAGCAGCAGCGGCGCGACCTGATGGCCTGGCTGGTCGCTGCCGCCAGGACGGGCGATGGCGGCGCCTTTGGCCAGTTGGCCGCCCTGGCAGGCCCACGCCTTTTGGGCCATGCCCGCCGTCTGTGCGACGACGACGAAACCGCCGCCGATCTGGTGCAGGATGGCTGGGCGCAGATCGTGCGTGGTCTGCGCGGTTTGCATGACGACCGCGCGTTCCTGCCTTGGGCTCTGCGCATCGTGACGCGGCTGGCCGCGCGCGATGTGCGGGGCAGGATGGCACGACGGCGGTTGGCGCAAGGATTGGCCGCCGAGGGCCAGCCAGTGACCCAGGCGCAGGACGAAACTGCCGATGTCGCCGTGTTGCGCACGGCCATCGCCCGGCTGTCGCCCGCACATGCAGCGGCGCTGACCTTGTTCTACCTCGACGACATGAGCGTGGCCGAAGTGGCCATCGCCCTCGATATTCCGCCGGGCACCGTCAAGACCCGGCTGATGCACGCGCGCGACAACCTGCGCGCCTTGTTGAAAGGAAACGAAAATGGACAAGTATGACACACTGATCTCTGACGCGCTCAGCGAGCAGGACCGCCAGTTGCTGGCCGGGTTTCAGGAGCAGGGCTATCTGCGGCTGGCGCTGGGCCTGTTCCAGGGCCGCAACGGTTGGGTCACCGGGGTGATGGTGACCACCTTCACCGTGATGTTCTTTGCCGCGATCTGGTGCGGCTGGCAGTTCTTTGCCGCGACCAACATGTTGGCTGCATTGAAATGGGGCCTGAGCGGGGTGTCGCTGCTGACGCTGTCGATGCAGTTGAAAATGGCGCTGATACCGCAGATTCAGGCCGACCGCGTGTTGTTGGCGTTGCGCCGTCTGGAACTGCGGCTGGGCGCGCAGGGCTGACGGCAGCGGCCCGGCTTCGCGGGGATTGCGGGACCGGGCCGCTGCGACTAAAGCGGGTCTGTCACAGCAGGAAACCGGCATGACCATCGACATCGAAACCGCCCGCAAGGTGGCCAAACTGGCCCGGATCCGGGTTGAACCCGACCGCCTGCCCGCGCTGGCACAGGAATTCACCACCATACTGGGATTTATCGCGCAGTTGAACGAGGTGGACGTGACCGGGGTGGAACCGATGACCTCGGTCACGCCGATGCGGCTGAAACGGCGGGCGGATGTGGTCACGGACGGGGGCCAGCAGGCGGCGGTGCTGGCCAATGCACCCGACGCGCGCGAGGGGTTCTTTGCGGTGCCCAAGGTGGTCGAATGACCGACCTTGCCCGCCTGACCGTCGCCGCCGGTGCGCGCGAGGGGTTCTTTGCGGTGCCCAAGGTGGTCGAATGACCGATCTGGCCCGCCTGACCGTCGCCGCCGCCCGCGACAAGCTGCGCGCGCGTGACGTTACCGCAGTCGAGTTGACCGAAAGCTGCCTTGCCGCCGTCCAGGCGGCGGGCGCGCTGAATGCCTTTGTGCACCATACGCCCGACATCGCGATGGATCAGGCCCGCGCCGCCGACCGGCGCATTGCCGCCGGCATGGCCCCCGACCTGTGCGGCATCCCCTTGGGCATCAAGGATCTGTTCTGCACCAAAGGTGTCCCCAGCCAGGCCGGCAGCCGGATTCTGGCCGGGTTCCGGCCGGAATACGAATCGACCGTGACCAGCCAGTTGTTCCGCGACGGCGCGGTGATGCTGGGCAAGCTGAACATGGACGAATTCGCCATGGGTTCGTCGAACGAGACCAGTTGCTATGGCAATGCGGTCAACCCCTGGCGGCGCGCCTCTGACGATACCGCGCTGACGCCGGGCGGGTCGTCGGGCGGATCGGCGGCGGCGGTGGCGGCGGACCTGTGTTTGGGTGCGACTGGCACCGACACCGGCGGGTCGATCCGCCAACCGGCCGCCTTTACCGGCATTACCGGGATCAAGCCGACCTATGGCAGGGTCAGCCGCTGGGGCATCGTGGCCTTTGCCTCGTCGCTGGATCAGGCCGGGCCGATGACCAAGGACGTACGCGACGCGGCCATCATGCTGCGCGCCATGGCCGGGCACGACCCCAAGGACAGCACCAGCGCCGACCTGGCCGTGCCCGATTTCGAAGCGATGCTGACCGGCGATGTGCGGGGCCAGACCATCGGCATCCCCAAGGAATATCGCATGGACGGCATGCCGGCCGAGATCGAGACGCTGTGGGCCAATGGCACCGCGATGCTGCGCGATGCCGGTGCGGTGATCCGCGACATCAGCCTGCCGCACACGAAATATGCGCTGCCGGCCTATTACGTGATCGCCCCGGCCGAGGCATCGTCGAACCTGGCCCGCTATGACGGGGTGCGCTTTGGCCATCGGGCCAGGCTGGCGCAGGGCGACGGCATCACCGAGATGTACGAAAAGACCCGCGCCGAAGGATTCGGCCCCGAGGTACAGCGCCGGGTGATGGTGGGCACCTATGTGCTGTCGGCGGGGTTCTATGACGCCTATTACAACCGCGCCCGCCGGGTGCGTGCGCTGATCAAGCGCGATTTCGACACGGTTTTTGCGGCGGGTGTGGACGCGATCCTGACGCCCGCCACCCCCAGCGCCGCCTTTGGTCTGGGCGAGATGAAGGATGCCGATCCGGTGGCAATGTATCTGAACGATGTGTTCACCGTCACGGTCAATCTGGCCGGGCTGCCCGGCATCGCGGTGCCTGCGGGCCTGTCGGCGCAGGGCCTGCCGCTGGGCCTGCAACTGATCGGCCGCCCGTGGGAGGAAGGCGCGTTGCTGAACTGCGCCTATGCACTGGAACGTGCGACAGGCTTTGTGGCCAAGCCCGCGCGTTGGTGGTAGGGGCGGGCAACTGCGCATCGCGTGTCCGAGGGTCTTGCCGTGAAGAATATCGTTGCATTGGGTGTTGCCGGGCTGTTCTTGGCCGCTTGCGCCACCCGGGTGCCTGACAGCAGCCCCGGCGTCGGCTTTGGCAACTATGCCAGTTACGAGCTGGAGCGCGCCCAGCGCGAGGCGCAGTTGAGCGGGGCCGCGCCGTTGCGTGGATTGCCCGGCGCACCGGCCGTGGCGGCGACGGCGCTGCCGCCCGGCGGCATCCCCGCATCCGATCTGGCGGCTGCCGGCATCGGCGCGGGCGCGCCGTTGTCTGCGGCGGCTGCGGCGACCTTTGGCAGCGGGGCCGGGGCGGCCTTTACCGGCGGATCGGAACCGCTGGACGCCACGGGCCTGACCGCCACCTATCGGCAGGGGCTTGAAGCGAGCCCGGGCAATGCCGCGCCGGTGCTGGCCCAGCCGTCAGGCGCGATTTCGGACGAACAGGATTTCGGCGCGGTCAGCGCGCGCGAAACCATCGAATCGGATGCGGCCCGGCTGGCGCAGGCGGCGGCGTCCTATCAGGTGGTGGCCCCGACCGCGCTGCCCGACGCCCCCCAGGATACCGGCCCCAATATCGTGCAATATGCGCTCAGCGCGCCAAACCGGCTGGGGCAGGAGTATTACTCGCGCTTTGCGCTGTCCGGTCAGGGCCGGTACCGGCGCAACTGCGGCGACTATCGCAACCCGGACGAGGCGCAGCGCGATTTCCTGGCGCGCGGCGGCCCCGAGCGGGATCCGCGCGGGATCGACCCCGATGGCGACGGCTTTGCCTGTGCCTGGGACCCGGCCCCGTTCCTTGTTGCCGTGGGCAACGGCTGACGCTGACCCGCTCTTCGCCCAATTGCGGTCCGCGCCGGGGCGGGGTGCGGCCCGACATGGTCGTGCTGCATTACACCGCGATGCAGACGGCGGCGGCGGCGATTGCGCGGTTGTGCGATCCCGGCGCCGAGGTATCGGCGCATTACGTGATTGCCGAGGATGGCACGGTGACGGCGCTGGTGCCCGAGGATCTGCGCGCCTGGCATGCCGGAACGGGGTTCTGGGGCGGCGTGACCGATGTCAACTCGGCCTCGATCGGGATCGAACTGGCCAATCCGGGCAACGCGCCGTTTGCCGCCCCGCTGATGGCGGCGCTGGAGCGGTTGTTGGCGCAGATCATGGCGCGCTGGGCTATCCCGCCGGAACGGGTGATCGGCCATTCCGACATGGCCCCGGCGCGCAAGGGCGACCCGGGGCCCCGGTTCGACTGGCAGCGGCTGGCGCGCAGCGGGCTGGCGATCTGGCCAGGGGCGGACGGGGAACCTGACCAAGGGCCCGACGCCCGCCCCGACGCGGGGCCCTATGCGGGGCCTGACACTGGCCCCGACACTGGCCCCGACGCCCGACCCGACACTGGCCCCGACGCCCGACCCGACGTGGGGCCCGACGCCCGACCCGACGCCCGACCCGACGCCCGCCCCGACGCCCGCCCCGGCCAGTGGCCCGACGCCCGCCCCGGCCAGTGGCCCGACCCCCTCACCGACGCAAGGCCCGATTTCCAACCAGAGCCGCGCCTCGACTTGAGGCCCGACACGGAGCGCGACATGAGGCGCGATGCAGGGCGCGGCGCTGCACCAGACCC